>Ga0181400_1000423_pt1 | contig 18304 bp, 16 predicted proteins | sample 23SPOviralmetaG_FD_130129 | JGI IMG/M metagenome (GOLD analysis project Ga0181400, IMG submission 130129) | Marine viral communities from the oligotrophic San Pedro Time Series (SPOT) site, San Pedro Channel, CA, USA - 23 SPOT_SRF_2011-06-22 | ecosystem: Environmental > Aquatic > Marine > Strait...
AAAATTAGTTAAATTATTATTAATCAATAATTACACTATTGAAAAACAGATTATAAATTATAATAGTAACACAATTGGAATTATTGCTGAAAAAGAAAATAAAAAGGGATTTATACCATGTTTACCATCTAGTATAATACTAGATTATGATTATACATGGATGGATGATGATATATGGAATAATTTTAAAGATACTATAAATTTTTTGAATTTTGTATATGAAGATAATAATAAAAAAATTCCATGTAAACCATTAATAAAAGTTTTTGAAGATGAATACATTATAGGAATAATAACAGAAACTAATCAATTTATTGCTTTAAATGAACCAGAATTAGATACTTTTGATGATAAATTAGAAAGTATCAAAGAGAATAATTATTTAAATGCTGATATAAAATCATCTATAAGTAATGAAAGAGATAAAGAGAGAATAAACTACATTAAAAATATAGAATTAGAAACATCATTCTATAATAGTTTTAGAAATACAATTAGAATATTATTGGGTTTACAAAAACATGTAACAATAAGAAAAGAAATAGAGAATATATTAAATTTGGAAACAATGTTATATTTTGAAAAATTAAAAATTATAGATACAAAAATAAGAGAATTAACAAAAGAATCTATACAATTTATAGATTATAAAGAAGATGAACTTTTAAAAATAGATAAATTATCTTCTTGTTATAATATTTCAAATGATAAATGTAGAGAGAAAAAGTTTTGTAGTTTAGATGAAACAAATAATAAATGTAAATTATTAATACCAAAAATTAATTTAATAAATAAGAATGATAATGAAAAAATTTATTTTTCTAAGATATCAGATGAATTAATAAGATATATTAGAATTAAAGAATTTATTTTTGAATCTAAAACTTTTCTCTCTTTTAATGAAATAAAATTTGATTTAAACGACGATGAAATTATATTATTACAATCATTGTTAACACAAGATTATTTTGAGAATATTGAAATAATGAACCCTAATCCATATATTAATTACAATTCTTATTATACTACAAATCCACAAAAAACACAATATTATACAAATGAAATTCTAGATGAAGATAAAAAAGATGATAGTAAGAAAGAAAAGAAAAAATTAAAAATAAAAACAGATTTGAGTGTTAAAGAAGCAATTGAAGAAAAAGAAAAAATATATTGTAAAAAAATAGAGAGAAGTATACAAGATAAATGGAAAGATATTTTACCAAATGATTGTAATGAAATCTATTATGATATGGATAATAATAATTGCTCTTTTAAAATATTAATTAATATAATAAATAGTTATAATTTATTTAATGAAGGACTATTTGTTTATGAAATAAATAGTATAAATAAATTAAAAAATATTTTAATAGAAAGCTATAATGAATTAATAAATGACGATAATATTAATATTATTTATGATATTTTAGAGAATGAAGGAAAAACAAATATGATTAATAAAATAAAATTAGGAACCGCTAGTTTGGATATCATCATATTATCAGAAGAATATTATATGAGTAATTTTGATTTATGGATTTTATCAAATAAATTAGAATTACCTATTTTATTAATATCACCAACAAAAATACAATATAATTCTGAAGTTATATTTAAATTAAATAAGTTAGATTTTGAGAATATAGATATATTTTACATTATAAAAATACAAAAAACAAAAATTAAAGATGAACAAAGAGTAATATATAAATTAATAGAATGTAATAATGATTATAAAATAAAATATGATGATTTATCGGAAGAATTCAAAAAACAAATAAATAATAATCAATATATAACATTAGATACGTTTATAAGTAAATATAAGAAAACAAAGAAAAAATTAAAAATAATACAAGAAGATAAAGATGATAATAAAGAAGAAGAAAAACAAGAAATAAAAATAAAAATTAAGAAAAATAAAAAATAATAATATTATATAAATGTCAATAAATAATATTATTATTTCTCTAATAATAATAGCTATTATTTTTTTACTTTTATATAGATCATTTTCTCATCAATTAATTTTTGCTGAAAAAATAACATTATTTTCTATTGTTTCATTTATAATAATTTTATTATTTATAAATGCGAAAGATATTGTAAAAATAATAAAGTCAAAAAATATATATAATTTTTTAGCTATATCTTTTGCTTTTATAGGTAGTGTTATTTGGTTTGTTGGAGAATATTTAGTTTATACTGGAAGAGAAAAACATAGTTTATTGGATCCTATTGGTGCATTTTTTTCATCTTTTTCAGCTTTAATAACCTTGATAATATTTATACATAATTAATTTACTGTTTGTAGCCAAATTTTATAATTGCAATACCTAAAGTTATCCATAAAATTAAAGCAAAAATGGTAATATAATTTACAGGAATAGTTTTATTATAATATCTAATTAATAATATAGATGTTATAGCAGTAGTTACTAATATATCTGATAAAATAGCACCTTGGAAAAATTTTTCTCTTACTTTATCATTTAGTAAAAAAAATGATGTTATTAAAGATATTGGGAAGGCACCTACTAATCCTGAGTATGCTGGAGGAAATACAGTAGATACATATTTACTAAAACTAATAATAGAACCTCCTATTAAAAAAGTTTTTAAATATTCTGTCATATAATTTAAATATATAATAAAATATATAAAAATTTTAAATATTTTATTATATAAATGGATAATAGTTTTATTTTTTTATTAGAAGAAAACTTAGATAGTAAACTTATTGAAAATTTTATTAATAATGTTGTTAATATAAACAATGAAAAAATGGATTTATTATTTGAGTGTTTATTCAATAATTATTTATTAATATTATTTACAATAACTTGTTTTTCTACAATATTTTGCTGTCAAAATCGAACAATGTATAAATACAAATTAATAACCCAAGAAGAAAATAAAGATGAATTTGTTAAAGGAGTTCCAGCTTAATGACTTATAGTATTTCCATATATAAAATATGGATTTAAATAAATTAATGGTAATTGTGAATAATTAAATTCATATGATTCTTCTGGTTGTTCACTAGTTTCTGTTTCCCTTTCATCTGGTTCTCTTTCATCTGAATCATTATCATGAATTTCAATAGGTTCTAATTGATCTTCATCTTCATCTTGATCTTCATCTTCATCTTCATCTTGACCTTCATCTTGACCTTCATATTCATATTCAATTTCATATTCATCTTCATTAGTTTCTTGATTATTTTCTTCATTATCATTTTGCTGAATAAGAGTATTTTGTAAATTTTGTAATAAATCAGTTGAATTGGTATTTAGACTTGTATTAAATCTGTATATTAAATGTATATTATTTTCATTATCTCTCTTTTTTGTTACAAATGGTTCACCATAATTTGGATTTAATTTATTAAAATTAATTAATTTTTGTATTAATTGATTTGTTGAAAGAAACTTAAGATCAGGATTTAATGAATATATAGATTTTAAATATAATTCAAGATATGGTTTATTAAAATGATTAACTAAAATATTTGGTGGGTAAAAAAAATCTATAGTTGTTTTAGCATAAATAAAATATTCTTTAAACATGGATAATATATAATTTCTTTTATCTAATATATTATCTCCTTTTATAAATTTTTTGATACTTTCTTCCCTTAAATAACATTCATTATTCATTTTAAATTTAAATAAATCAAAATTATCAGTAAATAATCTATCAAATAAATATGGCATTAAAAAGCTACTATTTTTGATTTTAAAATAAATATAATAAAGTTCTCCTTTATCAAATGGAATATTAGTGTATGGATTTTTTATTTCTTGAGGTGTTGATATAAAGTTGTAATCATAAGTTAATGCATTATTAATTATAGTTATAATATCTGAAATTCTAAATTTATATATTGTTTTATCATTTTTACAAAATAAAGAAAATACTATATTTGATTTAATAGTATTAAAATCATTCATACATAAATCACAATTTACATCATAATGTTTTGCCTTATATTTTTTGTATAAAAAACTAATTCTATTCAAGGAATTATATGTTTTTTGTGTTTTTGAAAATATATCGAATAAATAGTTTCTATCTTCTTCGCTTAATTTATCATTTTGTAATATATAATAGTCAAAATAATTTATTCTATAATCTGTATAAGTTTTATATTCATTTTTTTTATGAAAAATTATAGCACTAACAAAATTATATATATGTAATATTAATATATTATCATTGTAGTTATTAATATTATCTAAAAATTCTTCAAGAATAATATTCGAAGTATATTTATTATATTTTAAAAAAAGACTAGTAAAAATTTCCATAGTATGCTAATATAATATGTATTAATATATTTAAATAAAATTAAAATAATAAAAATTGATTTACATTTATAATTAAAATAAATTATTAATCAAAATAACTATGACAAATCATTGCGTTTGGCTTTCTCTTGATCCAGTTCGTCGCAAGGTTGATTTTTATCCAAAACCAATCGCAAAAAGAATTGAAAAAGCATTTCAAGAAAGAGATGTATATTCTGCTGAAGCATTAGTTCTAGGAAGTGATTTCTTTAATTCTACTATTCATTTTCATCCATCTGGATCGTGTTATCAAACAACACCTGGTATGTCAATGGGAAGAGCTGGATTCAAACAATCAGGATATAGAAGTGTTAAAAGAATCAATATTAATTCAACAGATGAATATATTGATGTTTATTCAAAGCAAATTCATGGTGAATGGAGAATTTGTTCTAATTATTTAGATAGTGATATTACTTTTCATGAAAAAATAGATAAAAATTGTGTAATAGAAACAACTTTATTGAATGTTGAAGATTTGAAAGAATGGGAACCAGATCATTTAAATATGGAAAATGAAAATGATTTAAATAATTCTGTTGTTGTATGGCAATGGTGTCGAGGTGTTCCAGAAAAACAGGGTAATTTGATGATTTTAGGAGATAATTGGTGGACACCTTACCTATACCCACAAAATAAAATTATTGAAAAAGCTTTCAAAGAAAAAGAAAATCATATCAATATTACTATTCCTTTTGATGATTCAGTTAGAAGAATTCACTTCAACAATGATTCATGTTTTGGAAATCAATTTGATGATATAAATAATAAATGTAGACTCATTAGAAGAAAGATTGTTACTGTAGGCCAGCTTCAAGAATTAATAAAAAATATTAATGTAATTCCAAGAAGCATTTCTGATATTTTAGCAGAGTTAGATGATGATAGCATCCCAAGGGAATTTATTTGTTGTATAACTCAGTCGATTATGAATGATCCGGTTAAAACTGTAGATGGTCAAACATATGATAGAGTTGCGATATTAAAATGGTTTGAACAACATAGCACATCGCCACTTACTGGTCTTGTTTTACCTAGTAAAGAACTAGTTCAAAACTTTGAACTAAAAGAACAAATTCTACAATATGCTAATTCACAAGACAATGTTACTAGTTAATTAGAAAATTTTATAAAAAAATATAAAATAATAAATATTTGAAAACATTGTTCAAAAATATTTAAATTATCATTAGTTTAACTATTTTTTATTTTATTTCTAAGCAAATGGATCATAATCATTATCTTCACCAATGTCAACTGCTTTAATATTATTAATATTTGTTTGAATACCAATATTTGTAATATTACATGGATCATTTGGATCAGCAATGTCAGCAAATTCTTTACTAATTATTTCATTTGGATCTTGTTTACTCCAAATATTATCTTCTTCTTCATTTAACATTTTATTAATATCTAACATAACTTGGAATGATGATGTTCCAAAATATCCTTCTTGACCACACATAACATTTGCAGATACACCTTTCATAATATCTAATTCAGCATGTTTTGCTGCTTTTAAAAACATTTCTGGTGTTTCTTCAAATGAAGCTTTAGCAATTGGTCCAATATTATCACTATTAATTCCATGACGGAAAATAGATGTTAATTTATCATTACATGTCATTCTATCACATAATACACTTAAATGATGATAATTAATATAAGTGCTATCAAACTCAATAACTTCTGATAATTCATTGAAAATAGATTGTCTAGCAGCTTCTTCGCCTAATACTCTATAAATTTCTTGAATATCATTAGTAACAGTATTATTTACATCAATGTTATCTAAAGCAAGAATTTCTAGTAGATTAGTTCCTGTTGTATCTAAGACCCAAATATCTTTCTTTTCATAACCATTATCGGTTGGTTCTAAATAATCTACAATTTTTCTAATTAAAACATTTGAAATATTTTTAATTCCTCTTAAAATTACATTATCTAGTAATTGTTCTTGGAAATTCTTTAATAGATAAATTTCATCAGATTGATCTAAAGATGTTACTGAAATTTTCTTTTTATTTTGAATAATGCTATTAATGCGAATTCTAAAGATTAATTTATCAGAGTTGAAATCACTATAAATACAATTTACATCTGTTTGATAAATATTTTTAATAGCAAAGTTTACATCTTCCATTGTAATATTCTTTTCAAGCATTTCCATATCATTCATTTCTAAGCGAATAATCCATTTTGATTTTTGTTTTTCATCTACTTGTTTAATACCATTACATTCTTCAATCATATTAGCAAATTCATAATATTGTTTTAATGTTTCTTTATCTTCTTCAATATTGGTTGTTGAATCATCGGGATCAAAACAAATTGAAATACCTTTTACAATATCTCTAAGTTTAGTATGTTCAATTTCATGAAGAATTTTTTTGGCTTCATTTTGATTTGTATAAATATTTTTTGGAAGGAAAATTGTACATGAAGGGTTTTTTGGATTCTCAGATAATGATAGAATTTCTTCAATTCTTGGAACGCCACGAGTTACATTAGATTTAGATGCTACACCAGCAAAATGGAAAGTGTTAAGAGTCATTTGCGTAGTTGGTTCACCAATACTTTGCGCTGCAATCATGCCAACCATTTCTCCAGGAGAAACAATTGATTTTTTATAAGCTAGTAAAATTGTATCAAGTAAATAAATTAATGATTTTTTATTGAATCTTTTATTGAATAGTAAATCTTTAGGTGATAAATAGTAATAATATAATATTTTAAATAGTTGATTAGGTTTAGCATAATAAATTTTATTTAACTTTTCAAAGTATTCTTCAATGATATTATAACATTCAAGTGGAGAAATATCAATCAATGAGTTACCATCAAATACTTGTTGACCCATGATATTATTAATGATGTATGTGAAACCAACTGGCAAGTGAATAGTTTTGTTGTCTTGATTCTTAAATATTTTTTCTACAATATCTTTTTGAGCATTCATCAATAGTTCAATATAAATTTTATTTTTTTTATTAAATTCATTTAATTCACTTTTGAATTTCTTAGTGGCATCCTTTGATAATATACTGATAATATTTTTATCTTTATCACTCATTGGTAATTGATAATGATTGTATATGTCTTCTTTTGTCATTTTAACAATTGGTAACATTTGAAATTCGACTTTTACAGGATCAAAGTTATCATCTCCATAATGAAACTGAATAATCTTATTTTTATTATTTCTAACTGTCATATCATATGATACTTTTAAATCTTCAAGACCTTTAATTAAACGTCGCTGAATATAACCAGTTTGACTAGTTTTTACAGCAGTATCAATGAGACCAACGCGACCACCCATAGCATGAAAGAATAATTCACTAGGGTTTAATCCACCAATAAATGAGCTTTCTACAAAACCACGAGCTCCAGGTGAATCATCATATTTATTAAAATGAGGTAATGTTCTATTTTCAAATCCGTATGGAATACGTTTACCATCAACGTTTTGCTGTCCTAAACAAGAAATCATTTGTGAAATATTTAAGTCACTACCTTTAGAACCAGCATTTACCATAATAACAAAACGATTATTCTTACTTAAACTTTTTCTTCCAATTTTTCCAGCTTCAAGAGATGCTTTATTTAGAACATTATTCACTTGAGTTTCAAATTCATTAACTGTTAATTTTCCTGTTTTGTTTTCAAAAATACCTAAATGTGTTTGATCAATTAAATTATCAACATCACGTTTTTTGTCAGCAATTACATCACTAATTGATTTATTAGTTTCATAGTTAGCAATTAAATCACTAATACCGACACTATAAGCATGTGTTTTCATATATTCTGTTACAATAGATTGAAGATTATCAATAAAATCACTAGAAGCCATATTACCATAATCATTACAAATTCTTTGAATTAGACCTTTAGAGCCATCTCCAAGAACTCCTTTTTGTAGTTCACCTCGAATGTAATTTCCATTATAAATTTCAACAACATGATTTGAAGTTTTGTAGTCTTCACTATCATCGAAATTTTTAAGTTTATATTTAACACTGATTGGTGGAATAATTTGTGAAAGTAAATTATAATTACTAATTGTTTCATTGTTAAAAATACTAGTATCAATATTTTTAAGACCAACAATTAAGTTCATTGCTTTTCTCTTATCAAAATTAATATTTTCTTGACTGAATAAGTAACTTCCAAGCATCGAATCTTGGAAAATACCAACAATTGACTTATTGTTTGCTGGACTAATAATTTGATATGGAACAGCAGCTAACATTTTTAATTCCATTTCAGATTGTTCATCTTGAGGCATATGTAAATTCATTTCATCACCATCAAAATCAGCATTATAGGGTTTAGTATCACCAACATTCATTCTAAATGTATCACCTTGAGGCATAATCTTGACAATATGACACATCATAGACATTTTATGTAATGTAGGTTGTCTGTTAAATAAAATAGCATCTCCATTCATCATATGACGATGAACTTTATCTCCAACTTGTAATTTAATAGATTCTCTATCAACATATTTTAATGAAATGGATTCGCCATTTTTTTTCTCTAAAATTTTAGCACAAGGATAAATATCTGGACCATTTCTAACAAGTTTTAATAAATAATTCATATTTTTATTGTTAACAACAATTGGTTTTGTTAAATTCTTTGCAACTTTTAAAGGCACGCCTAATTCTCTAATAGAAAGTTGAGGATCTGGTGTAATAACTGAACGAGCACTAAAATCAACGCGCTTTCCCATTAAATTACCTCTCACACGTCCAGCCTTACCATTTAATCTTTCTTTAATAGATTTTAAAGGTCTTCCTGATCTTTGAGCAACAGAAGCAACTCCAGGAATTTTATTATCTACTAAAGTTGATACATAATATTGTAATACAGTTTCCCAATCGTCAATAACATTTGAATTTGCATTTTGTGCGATTTTATCAGCTAAAGTATTATTTGCTTTAATAATATTAACAATAATATGACTAATATCATCTTCACTTCTTTGCTGTGAGTCATGTTTTACAGAAGGTCTTACAGCCGGAGGTGGAACAGCTAAAACTTGACAAACCATCCAATCTGGTCTAGACCAAATTGGACTAAATCCCATAAAATTAACATCTTCATCACTAATTCTTTTGAAATTTTTAATAACTCTTTCAGGTGTTAATTTTAGTGAAACCTTGCTATTTTCATCATCTGTCGCCTCATTGTCTACCCATTCAGCAATAATTGTTGCTAATCCTTCTTTCTTAATTTTATTAGGTTGTTTTGAATTACACCCATCTTCAGTATCTTCACCACAACGTTTAATTTTACTAGCAATAGAGAATATTTGATTCCATCTTTCATCTGGTGGCATTTTCATAAAATATTTATATTTTTCTTTGTTAATTAAACATTTGCTACATTTGATACAAGTGCATCGTAGAATCTTGATAATTGTATTTAGATATTGAATATAAAATACCGGTCTTGATAAATTAATATGACCAAAATATCCAGGTGTTTGCATATAATCTAAACCATCGGTTGGACAAATTAATCCAGGTTCTAATACTCCCATTCGAGGATCAAATAATCCCCCAATTACAGGTTTATTATTGATATATGTGTCTCGACTAGTTATTTCTGCGACAGAACCTTTTCTAATTTCTTCTGGTGATAAAATACTAAATTGAATACCAATAATTTTTGATGGATTTTCTTTTTCATTATTCTCAATTTTAGACATCTCCTTATATTAATAAAATAATATTTAGATTGTTTTATTTCATCAATTTTTTATTTTAATTTAAAATTGAATATATAAAAATAAAATTGCATTATACATATAAGAACTATGGTAATTGAAAAAAAGCGCAAATTAAAGATTCACAAATATAATACACGTCATAATAATAATAAAAATAAAAATTATATTTATGAAAGTGATAATAGTGGCTCTGATGAAGATGATGACTGGTTACCAAACAAAGATTCTTCTAGCGATGAAGTAACTGATGATAGTGATAATTATACAGAATGTAGTAGCGATGATGAGCTTGTAAATAAATATAAAAACAAAAATAAAAAACAAAAATTTAATAATGAAAAATTTACCGAATTATTATCAGAGTTGTATCCTTCAAAATATATGACAAATAAAGTAAAAAATATGAAAAAGAATACAAATAATAATAATCTTGTATTAGAAATTGTTGACATTGATAAGAATAAAAAAAAATATATAAACAAAAGCGACAATGAAAGTGACTATGAAAGTAGTAATGATGTAGATATTATAGAAAGCGATGAGGATGAAGTAGAAACAGATAATGAAGATAATAATAGCGATGATGAAGATAATTTAAAAAATAAACATATTCAAAATAGAAGAGAAACTATAGATAAATTTAAAAATTTAGCTAATGAATTATTAGCAAAAAATAAAAAAAATAAACTAGCTAAACAGTTACTTAAAAATAGCGAAGGAGAAGAAAAAAAATTAAATAAATTGACAGATGGAAACGATACACAAAACCATTTGAATGAATTTAAAAAACTAGTAAAACAAAAAGATCAATTAGATACATTAAACTATTTCAAAAAAAATTTATCAATCGAAGAACAAAAAAATCTTATTGAAACTATTAAACAAATAGATAAGGATGATAGTGAAAAACCATATTTATTCAAATTATTAGAATTAGATATACCAAATAAATACAAAGAAATTGGATTAAAAAAATTCAATAGACTATATTCTTTAGAACCAGAAGAACCTGAATATTTTAAAATAATAAATTGGTTTGATACTTTTATATCATATGGTTTAAAGTTAAAAGATTTTGAAATATTCAAAAAATATGAAGATTTGGTTTTAAAAAAAGTGAATACTTTATCTTCAAGTGACTCAGATAATAGCGAATATCATAAATTAAAAAATTGGGTAGATACTTTTGTAAATATTCCATTTAATAAGTATAGTAATTTACCAATTACAATAAATGACGGTATTGAAAATTGCCATGAATTTATGTCAAATTGTAAAAATATTTTAAATGATGTAGTTTATGGTATGAATGATGTAAAAATACAAATTATGCAAATAATGGGTCAATGGATAGCAAATCCTAATGCTATTGGAACAGCTATTGCTATAAAAGGACCAATGGGAACTGGTAAAACTACATTAATAAAAGATGGTATAAGTAAAATATTAAATAGACCATTTAATTTATTAGCATTAGGTGGAGCAACAGATAGTAGTTATTTAGAAGGACATTCCTATACATATGAAGGTAGCACATGGGGAAAAATAGTAGATATTTTACTTCAAAGTAAAACATCAAATCCTATTATATTCTTTGATGAATTAGATAAAGTAAGTGATACTCCTAAAGGTGAAGAGATTACTGGTATTTTAACACATTTAACTGATACTACACAGAATACAAATTTTCATGATAAATATTTTTCAGAAATAGATTTTGATTTAAGTAAATCATTATTCATTTTTAGTTATAATGATGAAAGTAAGATAAATCCTATTTTACTAGATAGAATGTATAAAATATCTGTAAAAGGATATGATGTAAAAGAAAAAATTGTAATTGCCAAAAAATATTTATTACCAAAAATATATGAACAAATAAATTTTAAGAAAGAAGATATTATTATTCACGATGATATGATAAAATATATTGTTGATAATTATACAGAAACAGAAGATGGTGTAAGAAATTTAAAAAGATGTTTAGAAATTATATTTACTAAGTTAAACTTATTTAGATTAATGAAACCTGGTGAAAATTTATTTGAAGAAGACTTATCTATAAAAATAGAATTTCCTTTAATTATAACTGAAAAAATATTAAAAGAACTAATAAAAAATAAAAATACTTCAGATGAAAAATGGAAATTAATGTATATGTAATTATAAAATTATAGAATTATTTAATTACATAAATAGTTTTATTATTATTGTTAAATATAAATAAAAACCATATTCGTTTTAAATATGAAAAATAATTTTCATCTTTAAATTTTTTATCATCATTTTTTAAATATTTTGTATATAATTTTATAGGATTAACATTTATTAGATATAATATTTTGATGTATATTAAAAATAGTATAATATTTATTTCTATGTATAATTTATTATTACTGTAAGCTATTATTCCTATTAATATAAAATCTGTTAATAAAATTCCTAATCTTTTAGAATTAAATTCAAGAGAGAAAAGATGTAAAAAAGAAATAATTATTAATGAAATTAATGGTGTAGATTTTATAATATTAAAAAAATATAAAATACACCATATATGTAAAAATCTACAATAAGCTAAATTTTGACAATGTATTTTATTTTTTATCATTCTTGAATTGATTATTATTTTTATTTTTATTTTATATTTTATATTTTATATTTTATATTTTATATTTTATATTAATTAAAATTGATAAGTATTTGTAATAAAAAATAAAAATAAAAGAAATATATTAATACAATGAATCAACAAGATTGTCTTGAATGCTCATATAATGAACATCTTGAAGAACATTTAGAAGAACTTGTTAAATTAAAATTTTTACTTAAAGAAATTTCAAAAAATTTATCAGAATTACAAAAAATTAAAATAATGCCAAAAAATTTTGAATTACAAAAACTAAAACAAGATTTAGAAGGTTCAATGAATATAGATACTCCATCGACATTTAATTCTACATCTAACTATCTTTCAAAACAAGTAGAAGGTTATTTAAAAAAATATTGTAATCATAATTATATAGAAGATATTTATGATATCGGAGAAGATGGTTTTAAAAAAGTTTGTTATTGTAATAAGTGCTATGATGGGTATTAATTTACTTGAACTTTTAATGGTATGATTAAGGGAACTATATAATTATGATCTAACATTTTTCTAATATTTTTACCTATATTTATCTCTATAGTGTATATTCGTCTTCTATAATTATTTAAATTTTTTTTAGACTCATAAAAATCTACTTGTGTATTTTTTAATGTTTTTTTATATTCTGTTAATTCATTTTTTATACTTTTGACATTATCTTCCATATTTTTAATTTTGTCAAAATACTTTTTTAATTTTTCTCTAATTTCTTCTTCATTAGTATTTAATTTATTTTTAGAATATGCATATTTTTTTAAGTCATTATATATTGGATTATTTTTGTAATTTCTTCGATAATAATATTGTTTTTCATAATTATTTACTCCTCTATTTCCACAATGAGGACAATTATTATTGCCATTTCTAAACCACGTAACTATACAATTTGTATGATAAACATGACAACATTCAGGTAACTTATATATATCTTCATTATTTAAAGAATCTTTACAAATAATACATTCTTCATCAGATAAATTCAAATTAAATAAATTTATATTATTTGGATTATAACTCATATTATAAAGATAATTTACATATATATTTAAATAATCTATATAAATAATTATATTATAATAAAAATCTTTCAATTCTAAATTCTAATATAAAATCAGGATTTATATTTTCTATAATTTTTCGTTTAAAAATACTTTTTACCATGTAAACTTCTCTGAATAATGATAAATAAAGATATACAGTTGAAGATAAAAAAGAATCATAAAATATAACAACACGATTATATTTTTTATTAACAATATTATTTTTACAATATAAAATTTTATCTTTTATATCTTCAAAATATAACATTTTTTCATAATAGTATTCGCTAATATCAATTAAATTATTATTTAATATTTTAATATTATTGGTTTTCTTATAGTAAATATTATTATCATAAATATCATTATCATAAATATTATTAATTATATTACTGTTATTATCTATGTAATAAACTTTTTCCATTATTTTTTTTGCTATATTTGTTCCAATATTTACGCCTTGTAATAAATCTCCATTACCCAGTACTTCTTTCATTTTAATATTAAATTCTTTATCTTCTATATCAACATTTAATTTTTTAGATATTATTTTACATGCTTCTTTATAGAATTTTATCATACCTTTTAAATTAATATGTGTATCTGTTTTATAAAAGTCTTCTACATTAAATAATTGTGTACTATCATAAAATAAATCTATAAAATTATACTTATAATAAGACATTTTATCTCTATTTAATATTTTGTATTTATCTGGTAAATATTCTTTACATATTATTTCTTTATTTGGAAACATAAAAAATAATATTTTTTTTGAATTTATATACTCATTATATAATTTAATATAATTTATATTAAATAAGGTTCTATAATTACAATGGTTCTCTAATGATCTACAAGCATCGTTAATTAAGAATAAATAATCATCTTTACCAAATAATGTTTTTATTTTATTTTCTTCATTATAAGGATTTGAATTTTTAATATTTTGTTTATAAAAAATTTTTTTATCTTTAATATCTATAATATATTTTGTACATAAATAATTGTGAGTATTATTTATTTCACAATTAATACAGCATAATTCTTTATTTATAAATTTATTAAGACCACATTTACATTTATTATCTATATTCATATTAATAAATGAAAATATTATATTATTAAAAATATTTTTTATTTAAAGTAGATTAAAATAAATTAAAGTCTAGCCAATATCTATCATTTGAAAAATTTTTTAATGGTTTAATATTAATACCACAATTAGTTTGTTTTCCAAGTTCATATAAATCATTTCTAAAATCTATTACAGATGTAGATATATCTGCGCAACTATTACTTGGATTTTGAATAATTTTTTCAAAATTAAAAATTCTTTTACCTTGAATTAATTGAAATGCTCCTATATATAATGGAACGTTCACTGTATTAACGTTTGTTGGAACATAACCTATATAAAAAAAATTATCTTCTTTATTTGTTTCGCAATAAATTCTCATACTCATTATATCACTTATCATAAATTGTGGATAATCTATGTCTTCATCTTTTTTATATAAACTCATTTCATAAATCCAATTTTTACACCATTCTGATGTTATTTCATTATTTAATAAAATAAGATTATTGTGATCTCCATTTTCTAGTCTTCTTATTGGTAAATTATAGTTATTGTTATTATTATTATTAATACACATTTTAATATTTAATGAATTATGTAAACTAAATAAGTTAAATAAAATAAGGACTAATATATTTTTGTATATCATTAATAATGTTCTATATTATATTAACATTATTAATTTATTTTTATGTGATTATTTACAATTTATTATACATTTAAAAAGTAGTTGGGTGTGTTCTATTTCCACCTCTTTGGTTTAAAAATTCCATTTGTTCTCTTGAAATACAAGCACAACCTGTTGATGAAGAATATTGTTGTGGTTTGAAGCAACATTTTGGATCAAATTTATTTGCGTAGAATAAAAACATTTGATCATCTGGTAAAGGAACTTGTCCAGCTTTAATACCATCTAAGGATTGAAATAAAGTTGTTGTTGTGTCTTTAGATGGAATATCCCAGGTATCTCCAGGGACCCCTTCTCCTGTTCTCCAACCAATAGGAGCACCTAAAGCTTGAAAACCTTCTTTTACAGATGAAACTTTGCTACATGCGCAAATTGTATATCCACCAATTAACCAAAATAGTATAATACTAAGTAAAATTACTTCTAATCTTATCTTTAATCCTAAAATATTTAGTTCCATACTTTATACATATTTAAAAGATAAAAATATATATAAAATCATTAATATAATTGTATTTATCCTGTAGGAACTGATGGAATAGAACGACTTGGTCTCACATTTAATTTTGATGCTATTAGAGCTATTACAATTGCTAATGGAACAGATATTGCTATAAAAAATATTGTTCCAGCAATTGCAGCTGGTATTGTTGCTCCAAAAGTAAATAACGCCGCCGCATATAATGCTAAAGTAGTAGCAGCTACAACTACCAAAACTAAAATAATTACTAATTCTATAATTGTTGCTATTAAAGCTTTTAAAGTTAAATATGTTCCAAATACTTGGAATAAACCAGCAGCCATTACTCCATTTGTTTTATTTAATGTATCTCGCGCTATAATTGTATTATGAATAATAGGTGTAGTAATATTTAATCCACGATTCATTACATCTTGTGTAACATTATTTGCTGAATTACGTATTTTATTAAACATTGCTCTAATATTTTGTATTGCAGTTATTATTTCTTTCCATGCTTCTATTAATAATTTTACAAAATAATAGATAGGTTCTAAACTTATAGAAATTATTGATGATAAAATATTATTTACACAAAAATTAAAATTTTCTGATGTTGTTTCTAGTTTAGATTTATGCGGATCATCAATAATTAATCCAGCAAATGGTATATAAATTGGATTACATTTATTTTGTGGCCAATCTTTTCTTAAACTTCTTATATGTGATAAAGTATAAAAATAGCTTGTGGCTATAAAAAAAACAAATATTATTAAACTAGATATAATTAATTCTACACCATATTTTTGAAAAAATCCTTCTTTACTGTATAAATGATTAAATTTTGATATTATATCCATATAATATATAATTATAAATTGTTTATTAATTTAAATCGACCTAACAATTTGACCAGGGGGACCCGCCCAAACAGATTTTCCAGTTAATACAGCACCAGATAAAACATATAAAAATGCTGCTAAAACACCTAATGTTTTTCTAAATAAGTCTTCTATATTAAGAGTTAATTTTTGTATTTCTATTAACATATTTAAAAAAACACCAAAAATACTTTTTACTATTGTTGTAATCCAGTTTCTTATATTATTAAAAAATGCTCTAACGGCATTTACTGCCTGACTAATTATACCAGTTAATTCACCACCAAATGATAATGCATAATGAATTGGTTCTAAGAATACACCCATTGAACTAATTTGCATATTTTGAATACAAAAACTAAAATTTTGCATAACATCATGATTAAAAAGACCAGCAAAAGGCATAACACTAGGATTACATCTATATTTTGGCCAATTATTTTCTATTTGTTTTGAACCAATTCCTAAAACTGAAGCAAAATATAATCCAACAAATACTAAAATAATTATAATAGCAGAAATTAAATCATAAGCATCCATAATAAATTATAATACTATAATTATTATAGATAATAATTATTTTATACTTATTTATTCTTCATCTTCACTTGGAGTATCATACTCATCAATCCATCTAAATCTAACTTTTGTTGGAGGATCACCTGGAAGTCTATATGTTTGTCAATAGCCCCCTTTCTTCATTTTTCTAGATTTTCTCATTTTTCTAGATTTTCTCATTTTTTTAGATTTTCTCATTTTTCTAGATTTTCTCATTTTTCTAGATTTTTTCATTTTTCTAGATTTTCTCATTTTTCTAGATTTTTTCATTTTTCTAGATTTTTTTCCACCACTTGTAGTTTCTTTTACAAAACCATCATTCTTAGCATCATTTTTAGCATTGACAAATTTATCTGTAAGACCTTTTGATATATCAGTTCCTGTAATAGCAGATGGTGGTCCAAAATGCTCAAATTGTACAACACTAATTTGTTGGGGTTTATTTCCTCCATGGGTAGAATTTTCTTTTTCTGTAAACCAATTAAAAGCATGTAGTTGATAATTACCTCCATTATTTTTCATTGGGAAAGGAGCAGGGCTTGGTTTGATATTATTATTAGACATTATATATATTTACAAATAAAAATAATAAAAAAATAAAAATAAATATAATATATGTTGAACGATACTCAACGATTACACTTACAAGAAATGATTAAAGCAAATAATACAGAAGATACAACAAATGCTATTAGAGAAGTAAGACATAGTTCTATAATTCATTCTGAAGTTCAAGAACTAGTTAATTTAAAGCAAAAATATCCTAGATTATCAAAAACTAATCCACAACAATTTGATGATATGTGCGTAAAACGTTGTAATTTTCTTTTTAATAATTATACTGAAATATTTAA
>Ga0181400_1000424_pt1 | contig 18298 bp, 39 predicted proteins | sample 23SPOviralmetaG_FD_130129 | JGI IMG/M metagenome (GOLD analysis project Ga0181400, IMG submission 130129) | Marine viral communities from the oligotrophic San Pedro Time Series (SPOT) site, San Pedro Channel, CA, USA - 23 SPOT_SRF_2011-06-22 | ecosystem: Environmental > Aquatic > Marine > Strait...
ATATTATCACACCAGGATGCGTCGTCAACATAAAAAAGAATAAAAAGACAAAAAAATAAAAGCACGAAAAGAAACGAATGGTCCTGAAACAAATCGAGGCCCGACGGAAACAACCGAAGGACCTCGAAAAACAACAAACAATATGTTTTATTCTGACTGCTTATATGTCAGACATCTCCAACCGAGAATAATAAGAAAGGATTGATAGTATTTGATTTGCTCAACAGGTGCAACTTCATACAAGCCATAGTTCCAACAGAAGAAAAGAATCCCTCCTGTAAACCCAAGCGTTATTATTACACCCAGAATGTCTCCCAGGACAGATCCTATTTTATTTGCAATATTATCTTCTTCACTCATATACTTATTTTAACAGATTCTCCCAACCTGTCAAGTTTTTTCATTGTGTTTATTTGGCTCTTTATCGTTCGACCTGGACTTTTCTTCTTTATCTATCTGCGAGCATATAGCCCAGGAGTATGCAGTAGTAATAACCACAATATTCACAACAGTTAATATTATTGTATTGGTATCCATATCATTATTTGCGCCAAATGTCCCAACATGCGGTTTTTTTAAACTTTTTTAATACTCACCCCTGAGTGAAAAACACTTATTTAAAAACTTCACGTTCGATCTAGCATTTTTTTTAAATTAATATTAGTTATTTGGCCCCTCCTCATTCATTCTAGCAATCATTTTATCATCAATATTATTCCTTATTTGGAAATAATCACCCAACCTAACACCTAACAACACTAAAGATAATCCAAACACATATCCCAAAGACCACATAATCCAAAAAAATATAAAAGAAAAGACATAACCTGCAACGCCCTTTCTATCAGCGTTCCGCAACTCTCTTAGGTATCTGTATACATATAAGTTGGACATATAATAAGTTTTATTTTAGTTAATTAAGTGCGCCAAGGAGTAAACACCTACATAATCATACTTAAAAACAAAAAGTATTCAACTATATATCTTTATTTATATAGCCTATAGAGTATCTTACCTATGTTATTGTTATCTATATTGGTTAGTTGTACTGTTGTGTACTAAAGTGTATTGGAATGTTGGTTGATGTATATATTAAAGCGGTAATTAATTAAAAACAAAAATCATTTTAAGTTATCAATCTTTAACCATGTATTATCTATAGTAAACCTGTAAGATGCTATATGTTTCATGCTCCATTCCGAGGGTTCTATCATGCTTAAAAAGTTTTTGGAGTCCGATCCTATATATAAATGATATATATTACCTACTATGGGTATAAAGTTATATTTTGCATTGTAAATTAGTTCTGTGTCATTAGCTAAATCAACAAGCCCCAGATATTCTTCCTTTATTTGCTGTAGTTTTGATTTGAAATAGTCTGACGCGCTTTTACTCCTAGTATCTTTGTGCGATATTACATCTGGTATGATAAATGATGGCGCACCTACGTTGGTTGGGTATAACATGGACTCTGGGTTCTCCACTACCATGTCTGGTTTCTTCTTTTTATTCAAAATAAATTATTTCTCCCAAACTCTATGATAAATTTCCATCATGTCTGACATTTTTACGATTGATATTAAATCATTTCTGCCTCTACGAGTATAACCCTTATACAAAGCGTCCTTACTGTTGGATACTAATTGATCAATGTCGCATTTACCCATAGCCCATTCAAGTAATTGATGTCTTCTGAATAAAACAAAATCATTCTCTCTCTCAAAAGCTATAATATCAGTACTGCAACACATCCAACCTTTCTTTCCTTGAACGTTTTTAAACTCTAGCCAAACAAAATCTGATTGAGCATCTGAGTCGGACCTACTTATTCTTTTTTTAGCTTTAACATCTATGCTCCCGATGCTGGTAGTATAATCTATATGCTTGAATTGTTGCTGTCTTGTAGCCTTTTTCCAAGAAATTTTACGTTTGTCCAATAATTTAGAAAAGTCAACTTCTACAATTTGCCCCCGATTCCAACTTTCTGAATTTTTCCACTTACTCATATTTTTATGATACTCTTAATTATCATTTATGTCAAACATTAAAAATACATATATTTCTTATTGCCGTCTTGTATTATGTGACCCTGCATTGTTATTCTTTCTTCGTCTATTCCAATGCCTTTATTAGCTATTTGGTGCAACACGGAACCTGAGTGGATGTACATCTTACCCAAATCATATTCAATATACTTAACATCACCTAAATCTTTGATTTTTTTGTTATTTACATATTCTTTTTGATCACTAAGATTCATTTTGTTGAGATTTATTTTGTCCCAAATATTCAAACCAGCTCCTGATTTTGGTTTTTTTAGTAAAATGGTAAAACTTTGAGGGTTTGAGAAAGATAATTTATAATTTGGAAGCCTCAAGTAAGGAGTGTCAAAATGTATACTGGCATTAGTATCATTAGAATACTCATTAAATATATGGAAGCCTGGATATGCAATATCACTATTTAATTCAGCCCCAAAATAATCAGAGAGTTTTAAATACAAATCATTAAACTCGTTATAAAGTACATCATTTACTGTGTTTTTATACTGAGTGTATTCTTTTTGATCGTCAATGTAAACGGAAGCTCCAAAAGTATAAAAAATACCAAATCTGTCAGTCCAATACTGCTTATTTGATCTTACTTTTTGGCAAATTCGCTCGTAATCTATACCTAAATCTACGACATCAATCATCTTCTTGAAAAATGCTATCTGGGTCTTCTAAATCAGTTTCAGGATCTAAGTGCCTAAAATCATTTAAAGTCATAGAAACTATTATTTGATCTTGCTTAGTGTCTAAATTAATAAATTCCTCTAAAATAGTAAAAAGAATTTGTTTTTTAATTTTTAAATGGTCTATTATTGACTTGCTAGGAGTTTTAGACCACTTGTTTTTGCCAAAAGGGAAAAGCAAATGATCTATTCTTCCTCTCTCCTCAACAGATCTAAATACAAATTCATAATCAGCACACCTAGTCTCAAGATTTTTAATAGAAATCGAATGTTCTCTTATCTTTTTTATTTCTTTTGTTTCCTTTGTTAGTTTTATTTCCATTTATATGTTTTCTACATCATGTATTGTTCCTATTACTTCCCCATCACAAGGATCGCAGTCTTCCTCTTCTATAGACCATGATCCATTTTCCAATTTAAATATCATTAAATAGCCACATCTGCCAGGAGTAGACATAAAGAGTTTGTTGTTATGATATATGGGAGCAATCCTCATCCAGACATCATTTTCATATATACAAAAACCATCACAGTCTTTAAATCCAGTATACTCTTCAAATAAATAACTTCCGTTAGGCTCTTCCGAATCTACGTATTTTCTGTTTTTTATGTCCCAGATGCGGTTTTTCACTCATCTTATATAGTTGAAGTATTTCTTGCAAGCATCGTTTGAATTTCTATAGTTAACGGAGTAAGCTTCGTAAAGTTGTCTGTCGCTCATTGTGGGTGCTATCTTCAAATCTTCATATAAATCAATATTGTCTTGATGAATGCACACAACATCACTAATGCAAAACGGATAACGAGAATATTTATCTATGCTAATAAGGTTTTCACCTTGAGGTAAAAAATATTTGTAACCCAATTCCTCAACAAAAGAAAAGATATGATAAGGTTTTTTATCTTGCTCCATGAGAGCAAAGCCATTTATCTCTATCAGTAAAACTGGTTTATATTTTTTGAGAGTATTGAGAGAACCTTTAATCGCACTTATTTCATTACCCTCTAAATCATATTTGATAGCAGAAATATCTTTAGGATTTAATCTATCTACAATATTGTCTAGTGTTTCTGATGTAGACTTACCTTCATCACTAGCTTTTGCTGATCCAAATGGTCCGTAGTCACTAGAAAAGTCGCATTTTGACACATCGTCAAGCAAAATTGCATGTTCAACATCAACATTAGGCCAATCTTCAAAGGTTTTCTCTAAACACTGAGCGTTTTTCTCTGCGCCCTCCACAATTATCATCTTTCTTCCATCACAAGCAGCATTAAAAGAAAAAGTTCCTATGTGACCACCGCAATCTACAACGGTAGCATTTTTGTCTGATATATATTTATCTAACAATACGAAATTTGAATCACCATACAACCCTCCGTCTTTTAAGTACTCTATGACCAAATCATCAGAGTCAAAAAAGAAAAAGTCTTTGTCGTTTAGTTTTACTGATTGCATTCTTCTAAATCTGTTTGTTTATCTAAGAAGCAAGGAGTTCCTTCTCCAACCCAAGCACCCAATTGATTAAACTCATAGTATTCCATAGCTTCCTCGTAAGAACAATCCCCTTCTTCCATTAATTTTTCAATAACCTTCTCTTTATTATAACATATAATATCAATTTGTCCAAACCTTTCTACAACACCTTCAATACAATCATTAAAGCCATCCATTTTCAATTTTTTGATATTTTCAGCTTTTTCTAAACCATTTATGTATTTATTTTTTTGAGTAATTACAGCATTTAACCTCTGTATTTCTCTACCCATACGTTCTTCTTGAATCTCGTAATATTGTATTATCTCCTTATCTTCCATAACTTTTATTCTTTTTGGTTGGTTGCTTTATAAATAGCATCGTAATAATCTTGGTCGTAATCTCTTATGTCCCAATAATTATCTGGGTTTATTGATGTTTTTCCAGTATTAACATCAACTAAAGTCTTATTTAAAAGCCTAAAAGAATCTAAAATACACTCATGAGGAATCATACCCATTAGCCAAAAAGGTATATTAGAGTTCCCACCAGCCACCACAATGAAAATAGGCTTCTTAAGAAAACAAGCGCAAGACAATTCTTCTATAGCCCCAATAGTAAATACATCTGGATCTATATAACCTATAACCAAATCGCAATTTTTAATGTTATTTAATTCATAAGACCTAGCCTCTCTCATATGAGTTGCAATCCAAGGCTTGTCTAAAATAGAAAGCTTATTGGCTTGAGAGATGACCTGATAATAACCAGTATCTTTAAAGTTTTTTAATTGCTCATGAGTTTTTGGATATTCTCTGGGGGTATATATATAAGGCTTGATGTAGGAAGGTAATATGTCAGCGCCAAAAGAATTCAACGCGGACGAAATTGAAATTCTCCAGTCAGAACCATCTATTCCATGATTAGCACCTATTAGCTTGACTTTTTTATTTTGTAGTATGTCGCTCATTTTATTTGTAGTGGTACACTCGGCAGGATTCGAACCTGCGACCCACGCATTAGAAGTGCGTTGCTCTATCCAACTGAGCTACGAGTGCTTTAATTATATTCTTTTTCTAATTCTTTTGTCGGTCTCCACTCCGAAACAGGCTTGGTTTTCCAGACCTCACCTAATTCATTGTAAGTCTTTGAAGCAATAGGCCAGTCGTAGCCCACACGCTTCCAAACACTCCAATCATAAATACCTTTCCCATGATACTCGTATGTCCTGGATGCGAAACCACCTACAGGCGTATTACGCAGTACGTGATCTTCGGACAGTTCGTGCAATCTTACAAATTTCATTATTAATTAAGTCCAAAGTGATTGATGGTGCTTGATGATTACCCTCATATACTTTTTGTCTTTTTCATGTTTGATTGTTTCGAGCCTATTAACCTCTTTGTAACATTCGCTCCTCTCTTTTGAAGGGGAGTATTCGTAATGCTGGGATGAATCGCCACCAAGTTTAAACGCGCTGTCTAAATCTAAGTCTTTAGGATAAGCTGCATCTATTCTTTCATCTAAAGATGGCCTCCCTCTCTTTATATATTCATACGCTTCCAATAACTCGCTGTCTCTAAGCATTAAGCGGTCTACGTAATCCTGTGTAACGATTTTGTTTTTTATCTGTTCAGACCAATCATGCTCTAAGTCGTGGACATGATCCTGTTTACACTCCACCTCTACGTAATCGACAAGACAAGCAAACAACAATCTGGGTATAAGCTCCACCTTATCACAGTATGTATCTGGTATAACATCAGTCAACCACTCTTGTTTTGGATTGAAAAAGCATTTAACCTTATAATAAAGTTCATGCCAAAATTGAATGTAAAATAATTGTTTAATTTTCATATTTAAAATCTGGGTGGTCTCCAACGCCAAAAGCTATTGGAGCATATTTCTTACTTATGCGTTCTTTAAGTACATCTTCGCTCAATTCTTCTCCATTTAAGTACCAATATTTTTCTCCATTAACGCCTTCAATAGCTGGACCATCTTCTCTGCTGAGTTGGTCATTGACATACCATTCTCTGCGACCATTTTTGTATACATCAACTCTGTATCTAATCATATATTTATTTGCGATCTTTTAAATCTTTAATTTCTTTTGTCAACGAATCAACAGCATCGTTGTGGTGTTTGATTAGTTTATTATAGTCATCAACAAGTGTCCAGAAGTTTTCTTCTGTTAATTCTGGCACTTCTTGTTCTGCCCCATTGATATCTACTTTTTGTGTATTGGGGAAGTCCCACCAACCTAGATTCTTTTTCTTCTTGATGACCATGTTTTAGATCATACAGTATATTAGAAGCAAGTCAAGAACTAAAAGTCAAGAATATCCTTATTTTCTATAAGCCAAGGTATTAAAAGGCTTTCTACACAACGGACATAAGCTTCTTCGTCATTATGCTCCATATAAGCGACACCAGACATCTCAAATATCATATGGGTAACTTCATGAATTAAAGTCGAACTATGATCATGTGTGTGTTTTAAACACCTAGAAGAAAGAGTTATTGTTTTTCTGTCTATATCACACCTACCCCAATCTTCCATAGAATCGCAATAAACTATCTCTATGGTTTGACCTAGTAGAGATACTTGTGAAAGTTTTGTAGGTTTTTTCTTTTTAGCCACCAATATATATACACCATCAATCCATCAAATCTTCGTCCCAACTGTCCAAAACTTGGTTTTTTGTACAACCTTCAGCCAAACAACAAAGCATATCACCAAGAAACACACATAAACCAGCATCATCTGGATGCATTCTAGGAGTTTTGTCTATCATCCCTTCTTTTGTTTCGCTATTTATAGCTCCTACAAACACTTCTCCATCATTTGTCATAGACATATAAAGCCTGTTGTTCTTAACATCCCCTAAAACAGTATAAACACAATCACCTTGAGTATCCTGTGTCACATATGGGATATACATGCCTCCGTCATACATGACTTGACGCATTTCTTCCTTGGGGGCAAAACCTACTTCACCCTTTAAATTCTTCCACGTAGCAGAATTCATTTTTCTGTGTGTTTGCGTTAATTATTAAAACAATAGACTATAACACCTATCATAAAAGCTATTAATATTAACTGAAATATTATTTCGGGGGACATAATTGCACAAAGCTAAAATCATTTTTGTTCTTTTGTGAAGAATTGCTTAAGATTAACTGGACCGTCAGTAAAATCAACCTTTGATTCAAGCTCTTTGTACTTCTTATTTGTTAGGATTTCGGATCTTTTAACTAAAGTTACATTGTTATCTGCATATTGACATACATAATCAAGAAAAGCGTCTCCACTTTCCCCAATAGTAACGTAACCGTTTTCAAATTCTACTATTGATACACTCATTATCGTGCTTTCTCCATCTTAATGATTTCCTCTGTGCTTTGGTCATACCAGCTAGGCTTATTTTGTTTCCAGTTGGCGATGTGACTTTTATCAAGTTTATAATACAAGCGATACTTAGTGATGTCTGACATTTGTTCGAAGCCATCAACTTCTCTACAAGTCATATCATCTGAGATAGCGATAGCAAAAGGCTTTAGATCACCTTCTGGCACATAACGAACTAAGCCACACATCATCTTGATCTGTTGTTCGCAAGCGTGAACCTTACCGTAACGCTCAGTATATTCATCACAGAGAGCCAAACCAAGAGAACACAGCCACAAGAAGTTAGCTCTTGTATCTCCAGCCCAAATACTGCTTGGATGGTGATGATAACCACCTTTGACTGGCGTACCTTTCTTAGTTAGAGGCAGAAGACTTGTTGGAGTCTTGTGTCTAATCAATGCACAAGCAAGGCATTGGGATGTTTCAGTAACCATCTTAACTACATGCTTATCAGAGTGCCACTTTGCTGCTGTAGTAGGGTCTTGGTCTAATGCGAATATGTTCATGCGGTGATTATGAGTGTTATTCATCGCAAAGTCAAGTAAATACTTATTGTATTAATAATACTCTTTTTTAGCCATTGGTCTTTTGTTTATAGGAGTATCCTTAGCTATAATTATACCTCTAACCAACTCTACAAGCAGACCCGCAAAAGCCATTAAAAACGTAACTACAATAGTTTTATTAGAAAAACCAAGGAAGATAGAAGCATCAAACAATAAAACGAGTGGCGCACACCAATACAAAAACTTAGGCATAATAATAAATAATTAAAAACACAGACAGGGCAAAAAAGAAAGCAATAGTCTGGACGAGAGCTTCTAAAGCACTCAAAATTAAAGGTTTCGAAGATTTAGTCCTGTATATATCCTCTAAATAAAAAAAATGAAAAACGCAATAAAACAAAACTAAATTGATGATTGTTAATACTGCTGTAATCATTGTTTTAAAAGGCTCTTATATATATACACTTAAAAAGTAGGGGCGCAGGGATTTGAACCCTGGACCTGCCGATTATGAGTCGGATGCTCTAACCACTGAGCTACACCCCCTTATCTTTTAAAGATACTTAATCCTCTTCTAATTCATCCAGGATAGATATAGCTTTTTCTCGTAGGTATGATCTAGAATGGCTATATCCTCCTTCTGGACGCTCTCCTGCACAGCATGTGCGTACGAAGTCTAATAAGATTCTCCTGTCGCTAGAAAGCTTTAATGCTGTAATGCCAAGCTCCGTGTCTTTTAACGGTGTAAATGGTTCTTCATTCATTCTTCTAGTTCTTTCTTGAGGTTTTTAATGATAGAGTGAAGGTTTTGTGCATCATCTGGAGACATATCATTGCCTGGATAACCACGATTAAATCCCTGCCATTCGATAGACTTAAGAGCCTCTTTAGGATTTGAGTATACAGTTCGCTCGTAATGATCTGGATCTGACTCGCAACAAACAGAAGCAACCAAAGGTTCGGGTTCGCAAAGAAGATCGTCATTATCTTCAAGCCATTCGGTTAATTCTTCATTATCCATCTCAAGAAGCTCTGGATACATTTCCTCTTCCGCAATCTTCTCTAGGTCAAGTTTGTAAAGTTTGCCGTAAGAAGAGCGAACGCATTCCCATCTTTCTATATATATTGTTTTCATAATTTTATTTGGTTTATTCTACTGAAACATCATCATAAGAACCCATATCCTTTGACTTGTCGTAAATAACCTCGCCATCGTATAAGTCTTCAACATAATCGCTTGGATCTTGCTCAATCGCCTGAATGAGATCTTCATTAGACATATCCATAATAGTAATATTATTGTTTTGTCTGATTTCTGATAATTCGATTTTGGTTCGATATGTTACTGATGTATGACTTGATTCTGTCCTGTCCACCACAATCATTTTATCTTCAACACCCAACCCATATTCAGTTGTTGCATCGTCAGCAATTTCTTCTGCTACATCTCTATTTAAGATTGTTCGTGGTCCATCTAATTTGATTTCTTCTGGAAAGGTTTCAAAGTTCTCATTAATGAGGTCGTAAAGTTCATCATTATCCAATTGTTTAATCCATTCTATTTTTGTCATATTATTTTATTTAGTTTATTTTCCTAAAGGTTTCAAAACGAAGTCTTCTCCGTGAATTTTAACTACATTAAAACCAATTTCTTCTAATCTTTCATCTTTGGTTTCTTCTGAGATAGACTCTTCGGGTGTTTGGAGTTCTTTGTAGTCATCAAAATCGTCCTGCATATACTCCATCATTAAGTCCGCAGAAGTAAAATAGTAAAGATATTCGGTTTTAAGGTTTTTTGCTTTGATGTAATCATAACCTTTAAAAGAGTCGTACCTAATCTCAAGGATCTTAAAAGACTCGGCGCGTTCTGGATCGGATTCAATCCAAGGAATATATTCAACATCCTCGTCAAAGGCTTTTTTGTGCCAAATTTGCCCAGCTTGAGGTCTGGAAACATGAGGGCTTTCGCATACTGCAATACCAGATTCTTCTTCGTAATGTTCGGTTAGCTTTGATAGCTTGTTTATTTGAATGGAGCTAAGTAGCGCCACAAACAAGATACTGATGAAGGATAGAGGTCCTACTATTTCTGGAGTCATATACTGTTGTATGTTCATGATTGTGAATATACTTCAGGTTGAACGAAGAGTCAACACTTTTTTGATAAAATATGTATCATTAGTGTATAAACATTGTAGAATGAGTTTAAAATTTCCAATATCATTAGCAGGTAAGAGAGGTGGCGGGTTTCCATTGGGAGTTCCTACTAACTATTGGGATCTTGATGATTCAGCGCACACCAACAGTATTGATGTCACCAGAAACATGGTTGATATAGGAGGTGTAAATGTAATCGAGTCTAACACAGCGCCAGACGGTGGTGGTTGCACTGTAACAAGTAATACTACGCATATCGGTAAAACGATCACAGGGACTTCCCCCGTGACCATTAGTGCATGGGTAGAGTTTGTTGTTAATCCCCCTAAATACTCACCTTGGTTTACTTGGCGAAACACCGCAGTAAATGGCACTATGATGATGGTCGGAAGATCCACCAATGCGACTGCTCAGAGTGTCAACATACACGGGGCAGCGTCAAAGGCAGTTGATTTGCAAACTGTGACAGATGGATGGAGGCATGATTTAGTGACTTACGATGGCAATGTTTTGAGAACATATGTGGATGGGGTCTCGCAGGGAACAAATTCCAACTACAGTTGTACAGTATGCACAAGAAGCAGACCTATGAGATTAGGTAGAAACTGGGGGGCTGGTCATCATCCGTGCAAGTTCGCTATGCTTGGACATTGGGAAGCGGCTCCGACTAACGATGCTGAGGCTCAAGCCACTGCCGACTATCTCTACAATGGGGGCGTTGGTCGCAGATTTGCCGATATATAATTATGAGTTTAAAATTTCCAATATCATTAGCAGGTAAGAGAGGAGGGGGCGTTGACCTTACCGCCGATCTTTTTAAGTGGCAAGAAGAATACAACGCGCTTTGTAGCCACACAGGAACGGGCGGGTTGAACCTTGCGGGAATACCATCAGTAACAGCCAACATGCCAGCTGGTTTTACAGCGGGTTATGCACCTGTTTTTGATTACGGATATGTCAATGCCAATGGATTTTTCAGACCCGCAGATTTTGGGTATTATACGATTGCAACCGTCATTAAAAAATACAATAGAGGTTTTGGTAGAATAATGTGGGGTGGTTCAACCCCCGTAGATGGAAAACCCGCCAACCTTTCTGGTGATGCTCTACGTGAGTATAACGGTTATATACAAGCAAGGGGAAACACGTATGCCAACTCAAATGTTGGCACTACAAATAATCTATGGACAAGCATAGTTTACGTCACTAATGGAACTTCTCTAAAAGTATATAAAAATGGAGTTTTAGTAGTAGACCGCAACGACTTGAACCCTCTATACGAATCGAACAACGTTTGGCGTATGTGGGATTCACAAGCAACATACTATTTAAATTGGTGCATGGCAAATCGTCCTTGGGGACAGGAGGATGTGGACGCTTTCCATAACGGAGGATCCTTTATAAAATACGCAGATTTATAATTATGAGTTTAAAGCCTCAACTCTATTTCAAGAAAGTTGTAAAAATGAGTATCCAACTCTGACTTCTTATAGGATCTCTCCTCACCGCCAACAAAAGAAATCAAAAATTCTTCTTTGGTCATCCTTACAGAGATAATTAGATCGACATTAACGAACTCTTTCTCAGTTATCTTATAAAATTTTCTATTTGCCATAAACTTCAGCGTAACCTTCTGAAAGCAATAAATCATTGACGTTTGTCCAAACGCCATCATTACTTAAATCCCAGATTGTTACTAACCATCTTCCATATTTGCCAGTTTTGTCTTTGTGGGTGGTTATGGCTACCTGCTTTCCAAGTATTAATTCGCACAACCTTTGTTTGGCTTTTAAACCATCAGGTCTTTCGCTCCCCCTTAGTTCAGGAGTGTCTATGCCCATTAGCCTACATTTTTGACCCTTGGTCCAAATGCCTAGCCCTAAATCTATATCCAGGGTAACGGAATCTCCATCATATACCCCAATTACGTCTGCCCTATAATTATAAAGAGAAAATATTTCGTTCATTTAATTTATTAAAAATTTGTCAAAGATGTTTAGCGCCATAGAAGGAGCAACTGTTTTCCCGCGCAAACAAGGAACGAAGCAAAGTGTCCATCTTCCTTGGTCGGTTGGATTGTATGTAGAGTGAAGCTCTCCTGCATTAATTAAACTTGGGAAGTTTGTATTGGCTTCGTAAACCATTGTAGAATCTTCCTCATTAGCGCAAAGAGTTAATCTACTAAGACACTCTTTAGTTGCATCTTTGACGAAAAAAGTTTTATCGCTTTTCCACCACCTAGTAGTAGCCTCATCTGGACCAAAGCTTATGTTAACCTTGACATGATTATCTGGTTTTTCAAGCTTTTTGTTGTAATCATCAGCATGTATAGGAACGGAACCATGAGGGGGAGTATAGAATACTTCGTATTTACCGCATGTCAATCCTAAACTAGAGAACCAAGATTCAATGTCTTTGTTTCTATATTTAAAATTTAAATCTATGTTGTCCCATTCTGGCTTAACTGTGAAATCAATAGGTGGTTTCTCTATTTCAAAAGGTAAGTCTAAGTATTTGTGATAAAATTTTTCTTTATTGTTCATTTTAATATTTATAAAGTTTCCCTTCTTTCATAAAGGGTTTACACGAAAAAGGCACAGACAGCAATTTAGAAATCCAACAACTAAAACCAGTACCCCAATAATAAGAACTGTAACCTGTAACTTTAGAAGCCATGCTTAATAATTTTAAATCAAAAGCTGTATAAAATTCAGAGTTTTCGCTGACCTGAAGAGATTCAACGCCAGTATTTTTCTGTGTGTGACTACTTTTAAAATGAGGTATGAAGATTGGGAATGGTATTTTGTCTTTGTTTTGAATAAAAACTTTTTTTAATTCATTGTTGTCTGAAATTATTATGGTGTTTTTTTTCTCTTGCCTATTCATAATAGACAAAAAATAGTCTTTATCAATATCTGATTTAATTTCTCTTTTGGTAAAAGAATTTGTGTCCCCTAGTCTAAAATGAATTACATTAAAGTCTTCAAATATTAACGAACTATTTACAGCCTCTTCAATTTCTTTAGAAAAACAAATGTTTGTCTTAAACCACTCACATATATCTTTGTTTAATTCTATAGAATTGATATGGTTCATTGTATTGATTGCATTGACATTCAATACTTCGTGGTAGTTAGAGAAGACGAACTTCTTTCCTCCTTCCATCTTTTTTAATACATTAAATATTTTATCTAATTCCAAAACAGAAAATCCAGAAAGGCCCAATTTACGATCAGTTTCGCAAAAGGCGGAAGGAATATCATGTATAGCAGAGCTATCACAATCATCTTCATGTTTAAATTTCAAGTGTTTACTTATCGGATGATTACATAAAGACAACGAGAAATCTATTCCAGCTTCTTTGCATTTTTTATGTAAATATATAGAACCTCTAAAGAAGTCCCCTATGCCACTAAAACACTCTTTATGATAGCAATTGACAATCCTGGGAGGCGACATTTTAAATTTTTAAAGACCCTTTATTGGTTTTCTTTTCTTGTATTTCTTCTCTTAGAAATGTATACTTAAAAGTATCTATATCTTCTTCAAAAACATCTGAAATTATCTGTATAGTTTCTGGATCATAATAAGAAGAATAATGCTTGTGTTCAGTCTTGTTTTTATGAGGCAATTCAGGGTTAATTCCTATCAAGTTTATTTCTTTTATCATTTCAGAAAAGTCTTCTTGCAATGATTCAAAACGAATAATTTGATTGGGAGGGTTGTCAGAATCTAACCAGTCAACCTGTTTGTCAGAAGCAATGAAGAATTTGTCATCTTTTCTGTCTTTGATTAAATTGCAAAAAGACAAGAAATCTTGTTTTTTCATGTCGTAAGTTTTTTCAAAAAGTTCTTTGTTAATAAGAAAAAAGTTATACATCGAAACCATTCGGTCCCAAGGGTTTCTTACAACAACAAAAGAAAAATAATCGGAGGTATCAAACAAGCCAAAAGATTTTAACTCGTTAGGTTTTGAGTGCGAGGTTTGGAATATGTTTTTATATATTCTTTGGTCGGCTTTATCTGATATTTGTTTTTCATGAGCTTTGATTACATTTGAATTACCAAGATGTTCGTATATAGAAGTACTTGCGTTCTTTGGTATCCTATAAAAAATAAGTTTTGTACAAAAAGGCTCAAATTCTGGAAAAATTAATTTCATGTTAACGCTTAAGCCTTGTTATGAACTCTTTATATGAAATCTGCTCTAAATGGTTTAAGCCAGTATCATCGAACTCTATTTCATTAATATTAAAACCATCCCAAACAGCCCAGAACTGCCAAGCCTTTCTGCCGTAGATTCTTTCCATGCCGTCTTGATATTTAGCAGGGTCTGATACTCTTGACTTATCACCCTTGCCTCCGTGCCATTTATCGCTCATCGCCCTTGTCCTCGGTATGGTTTTTTCCAATTCTTGGACTGCTTGAGGTAAGACGTTTTAGTCTTAGAGTGAATACCCTTGCGTTTTCCATTCTTACGGTCTGCTTTTATTTGTGTATTTTTAGCCATGATTTTATAATTTTACGTATTTTGGTGCGATCTCTTCTAACTCCTCACAAATACGTAGTATTTCTTCGTATTGCATATTTTTGGACTTATATTTGAGAATCGAAACCTGTTTAGAGAAAATAACATAGTCCTCATCTTGAGTCAAACTTTCTTTTGTTTTATTGTTGTAAATAAACTCGTCAAAAACTTCATAAACGGTTGAGTCTATACATTTCTCAATAGGGTCATAAGCATCTTTACCTATGACAAAGTTAAAAATGTCATGTTGGTTGACTTTAATGTGGTTGATTTCTGGAGCTGTCATACATACTATAATATGTCTATAAAAACATTTGTAAACTAAAAAGTGTAATTATTTTACATGCAAGATGTTTTTAAATTTTCTGACGCTCCAACTGGCGTTAATTTTACAATAAAAAACGTAACAGGTCAAAATTGCGAGAAATTAAAAAACCACGGTTTTTGCGAAGGAATTAATTTAAGAAAAATAAAAGATTCAACAAATGTTCTTTGTTCCTTATGCGGGGTGAAATACGCTATATCTAAAAACCTTTGTCAAGATATAATACTTAACGAAAACCAATAGCCATACCTCTAGATTGCATTCTCTTTAGGATGGCACATGTACCAAGCTGTTTATCTACAGCTGTAGAAGAAAACTTTCCGTCTGCGACGTACTTGCCTTTTGTATAATGCTGAGTTCCTGACCACAAGTAAGGAGAAAGCACATCTTTGTGGTATTTAAGGTAACCAAGACCATTGTATTTTTCTATATTATAGAGAGAATCATTACACTCAGACCAGTCAACCTTGTTTTCAAGGTCTTTTAGCTTGTACAGAGCGTCCTCTGCGCTTTCTTCAAAAGTATAACTACTTCCGTTTTTAGGGGTAGCTAATGGTCTGCCAATTGGGACCCATTTAGTTCTTCCTGTCAGGGGGGAACCTTCGTGTAGGTGCTTGCGAAAACTCCATGTACTTTCCCTGCCGTGTAAAACAAAAACAACGGCAGAAGGAACACCACCATTACGCATATTCTCTACCCCATCATACCTGCCCTTGTTGTCAAGGTACAATGAAATAGATTTATCTATTCTAAAAACTTGAGAAGCATTGATTTTAGCAGAATCCCAAAGCTTTTCGTGGTGAGTCTTAGGATTATGTCTAAACGGAGGTTCGGGAGAAGGCTTTTGAGCATCTGGATTATACTTGAACCCAGACGCAACAAAAGTCAAAACTCCTAATAATGCCGCAAATTTAAACATTTATAATTATTACTAATCCAGCTGCGATCACACAACCACCAGCGAAATAAACAAGAAACTCTGCCTTGGTTATAAGGATTCTTTGTAGAGGTGTAAGATCATTCCAATCTGTTTTAATCTTGTCTTCATCGTCAGCATATCTGTCAGTTGTTTTGCGATTGTAGACGTTTCTAAGCAATAGACCAGAAGCTCCAGCGATAAGTGTGAAGATAGGGATTAAGAGCGCCCCACGCATCGTTACGGCTAAAGTACCAGACGTATAAGCCCAGATTAAGACCGCAATGACTGCAAGTAGAATCCAATACCTTTTAACATAGTTGATAATAGGTGATTTTAGTGACGGTAATTTAATTTTTGGTAATTTCATTTTTTATTTAATTGGTTTGATATCTAATAGAGCTAACATGTAAAGTTGACCCATAACAAAAGATGTTATTAACACCCAATGCACAAAGCATAATGATCCATTGTCTTTTTTGGGAGGTATAAAAGCTCTTAAGTGGCAATAAGCAGCTACGGTAAAAAACCCTTGTCTAAAAACAATATTAATATAAACACCAAGGTCATTGAACTCAGCCCATCTTGGATGATCTATATAATTGAGAGTCCAAGGTATAAACCACCAAGCAGACTCTACAACCTTACCTACAAAAGCAAAAAGTAATCCGTAAAGTATCCAACACATTTGAGTGTTCTTTCTTAAAGGGTTGAAACAGGCATTGTGTGCGGGTCTATGTATTTCAAACAACACCAGAAAACAAAGAGCCAGCAAGGGAAAAGTCCAAGCCAGCGATTGTAGTTGTGTTATTTTAGTAAGGGTTTCTTGTGTCATTTTAATTTTTCCGATATATTGTTCAATGATCTTTGAACTTCTCTTATATCTTGTTGTACATCTCTAACATTCTGCTCTACGCCTTTGACGTTTTGTTTAATAGCAGTCAGTTCTTGTCTTAGAGGCGATACCTCTTTTATGATTTGTAATTCTAATTGTTCTTCTCTGCGATGCAGTTCTTCAGAAGTAGCATGTATTGAGTGTTGAGACTCCATTTCCGCTAAAATATTTACTGTTCCAGAGTGATGTTCTAAGTCTTGGTGAGAGGCTATGCTGTTCAGGAAAACCACAGAAGTCCATAAAAAAGCGACCACAGAACCTATGCCCAGGGTAATATACAACCAGCCCTGCATAGTCTTGGGCTTTTTAAACTGAACAGCTCCCTCCTCCTTTTGGAGTTGGGCTATAGTTCTGCTGATAATCTCTTCAACTTCAACTGAGGACATGTTAATCTGATTTTAATATGTTTATTGAAGCTACTAATGATACAGCACCAGAAATTATGTGTTCCGCTTGATTGGGGGCTATCTGCACTCCCAAAAGAGCCAAAATAGATATGATACCTCGCCAAGTACTTTCTTGCTGGATTTTTAACAGGAAGTTTTGTTTAAAAGGCAGCTTTGTTTCTTTTGTTTCCATTTTTAAAAGATCCTAGGACCAAAAAGTTTAAACCCAATCCCCAAAGCCAACAGACCTCCGACACCAAAACAAATGTTTCTATACTTTTTAAGAGCGTCAATCTTTTTCTCCATCGCAGCAATTTTAACGCTACTCTCTGCCTCAACCTCAAGGATCTTCTTTTCCACCTTGATCACATCTTCTTGAGCTTTTACTGTCTGTTTTCTGAGTGCTTTATTAGATTCTCTAAGCTGCCTTGTTTCATCCTCCTTAATGTTAAGAGCGATCTCCACATCAGTTAGGGTATTCTCTAAAGTTCGTAAATCGTTAGATTGATTTCTGTTCCACTTCCTAAGTAGTTCGAGCTCGTCGCTGATGACCTGGAGTTTTTGCTCAAGCTCTTTAGCTTCTTGCTTTTTAGCCAGGAATAGAGCATTTGTGGTTCTGATTTGCAGTTTTAGTATCTGCTCACCACCTAAGTTAGCTCCTTGCGATATGCTTTTAAGCTGTTCACTAGATTTCTTCACCTTAGGAACGACACTTTCTTTAGCTCCTATTTCCTGTATCTTGAGTCTTGGTTGTTTTTGCCCACAAGAACAACTAAAAAAAAGAAAAACAGAAAAGATTGATATGATTGATATAATATTTTTCATAATGACACCTTCCGTTGTGAAATATTTACACCAAAATACAGTTTTAGTAACATAATATCTGTAAAAACAATAAAAGTGTATATAATATAACCATGATAAACAAAAGGAATTTCATCTGTATGCTTTCAAGTGCTGTG
>Ga0181400_1000425_pt1 | contig 18292 bp, 29 predicted proteins | sample 23SPOviralmetaG_FD_130129 | JGI IMG/M metagenome (GOLD analysis project Ga0181400, IMG submission 130129) | Marine viral communities from the oligotrophic San Pedro Time Series (SPOT) site, San Pedro Channel, CA, USA - 23 SPOT_SRF_2011-06-22 | ecosystem: Environmental > Aquatic > Marine > Strait...
GACGCACCGATTCGCGCACAGATTGCCGCGGGTGTGGCAGTGGCTGCCGGCCTCGCTAAAGTTGCCGCTATCAAGTCGCAACAGTTCAGCGGGGGAGGTAGCGCCGGAGGAGCTGCCGGAGGCGGTGGGTCTATTGGTGGGGGTATTGAGTCGGTCGGCGTAGATGTCGGATCGCTCGTCCCGAATCAGCAGAACCCCACACCGGAACCCGTGCGGGCATATGTAGTAGAGAACGAGATAAGCAACAAGCAAGCCCTCAACAGAGAGCTGCAAATACAGACCACGCTATGAGGACAGTCGAGCTCTTGATTGATGAGGAACAGGACGATTTCGGAGTGGAGGCCATCAGCCTCGTGAAGTTCCCTGCCATCGAGGAAAACTTCGTGTACTTCAACAAGGACCAGAAGCTCACCCTCGCCAAGGTGGACGAAGACAAACAGCTGCTGGTCGGTCCGGCGTTGATTCCGGATAAGATGATCCCGCGATGGGACGAGAGCAAACAGGAAGAGTTCGAGGTCTACTTCTCGCAGGAGACGGTACAACAGGCCGCCGAGCTTTTTATGAGGCAGAAGCGCAACGGAGAGTATACCGTAGAGCATCAGACCAAGGTCGACGGGCTCTCCATCTTCGAGAGCTGGATAGTAGCCGACAAAGACAAAGACAAGGCTGCCGTCTATGGCTTCGATGTTCCGGCCGGGACGTGGATGGTTTCCGTCCGCGTAACCAACGGCGATGTGTGGGCCGATGTCAAGGACAAAAAATACCGGGGGTTCTCCATCGAGGGGTACTTCATAGATAAGTTGGTCAAGATGGAAGACGTCACCATTGAGACCATTGCCGCCGCGGTGCGTGATGTATTAGAACCGATTGCGTTCCTTGACGGCAAGCCTCTCTTCGGGACCCCACTGGAAGCCGAACTCATGGCCTCGGCTCTAGGTTGCGAGGGCCACCACGCCCACGACATCAACGGCCGCGCCTTGTTTATGCCATGCGCTACGCATGAGGCATTGGACCCCCTCCTTCCAAACGAATAAATCGGCGTTATATCGACCGTTAGAAACTCCATCTATGTCCGTAATCGAGAAACTCAAGGAGGCCGTCCGTTCTGTCGTAGAGGCAGAGCGCCAAGACCTCTACGCCGAAGCCCGCCTAAATGATGGGCGCGTCATTGCCACCGAAGCCGAAGCGTTCAGCGCGGGGGCCCCTGTTCGCGTTATGAGCGAGGACGGAGAGGCCGCACCCCTAGAGGCTGGATCGTATGAGCTGTCCGATGGTGGGCAAGTAACCGTAGACGACAACTCTGCCGTGGTGGAGATGATGGACGAGAAGGAGGAGAAGACCGAAGCCGCCGACCACGAGGAGGAGAAGGACGAGATGGCCGCAGTAAAAGCCGCCCTCGTCGACAAGTTCCAAATCTCTCCAGAGGTAGCTGCCGAGATTGTCGAGGTGGTGAAGGAGGCCATGGCACCCGCTGAGGTCGAAGCCGAAGAGGAGAAGAAAGAGGAGGAGATGGAAGAAGAGAAAGAGAAGGAGCAGATGTCCTCGCAGCTCTCTGCAATCACCGACCAGATGACGGTGGCCCTCGAAGCTATCAGCGCTCGCCTTGCCAAGTTGGAAGAGGCGCCCGCAGCAAACCCCGACCGCGTCCTTCCGAAGGCCGAGTTCAGCAAAGAAATTGACCCCAACCTCACCGGCGTAGATCGCGCCTTCAATGTAATTTCACAGTTCTCATGAATCCAGTAAAGAGTAAGAAGTACGACTTCGACATTACGGTGACCGACAACACCTACGCGGGTGAGTTGGCGCTGCCGTACGTTACCGCCGCCGTCACCGGTGCGGAGACCATCACCAACAACCGCTGCCGCCTCATCGAGGGCGTCGTCCATAAGGCGGTTATTTCCAACCTCGGATTGACCGACGTCATCCAGGCCGCCGATTGCGCTGGCACGGATGGAGCGAACACATCGCTCACCGAGCAGATTGTAACCTTGAACGACTTGATGGTCAAGGAAACGATTTGCCGGAAGACGATGTTCCCGACGTTTATTGCCGCTCAAGGCCGTATGCGCCGCGATGGTAACATCCCTCCCGACTTCGCACAGTTCCTCCTCTCTTCTGTTTCTGAGAAGGCCGGACAGAACCTCGAAACCCTTTTGTGGGCGGGTGTGGCAACTACCTTCCCATTCGGTCTGCTGTCTAACGACGGAGTGATTGACGAGGCAGGTATCAACGCCGGCGCAATGCAGGACTTTGGGCAGGTACAAACCGCCGCAACGTTCACCGCTGCCAATATCCTCGGCGAGATGGATAAGGTCTTCGCAGGTGTCGCAGCTACTCCCGGAATCATGCTAAAGCCCGGAGCCGGTTTCTACATCGGATACGAGGCATACGCCTTCTTCCAGCAAGCCCAAGCTGCGCAGAATACCGGAGCGGGTTACAATCAGGATTTGAGCGGCGCAAGCTACCTCGGATACCCAGTGTACCCCACCGCCGGAATCGGAACCGCTGATGCGATTGCTTTCACGTACCCTGACAATATCGTCGTCGGAACCAACGCATACACAGGCAACGAGGCCGCCGCTTTGATTCCTGTCTATCAGTACGACGGAAGCGACAACGTAAAGGCCACGATGAACTTCGCGGTTGGTGTAAACGTAGCTGTGCCGACAGACGGCGTGGTTGGATTCGCATTCGCATAATACATGGCCTGCACTATCACCCTCGGCCGCGCGCTGGATTGCAAGGACGCCCTCGGAGGTCTCTCACGGATTTTTTTCGTGAGTGACTTTGCCGACGGACTTGTGACCGCCGCCGGGACGGGTGATGGAACCGCAGGGTCTGCGACGGTAGCAACCGCCTCCGGCGAGAGCTTTACCGTTACCGACCTCCCCGCGATGACTGTACTCCAGTACGACCTTCGCCCGGACCTGTCTTCCTTCACCGTTAACGTCCAATCTGACCCGGCTACCGGGGCGTCACTCTTTGAGCAGACGCTGAACGTAGTCCTTCAGAAGCACCAAGAACAAGACCCCGAACAGCTCCGGCTCATCAGCCGCAACCGTTCTCAAATCTTCGTTCTCGATAATAATGACAACGTCTTTCTTTTTGGGGCCACCTACGGGATGGACCTGAACGGGGGAACGCTCACCTCTGGCGCCGCTCGTAACGAGATGTCCGGTTCGACCCTTACCTTCGCCGGTAGGGAACCCGCTCCGTACTACCTCCTGGAAGCGACAGCCGGAATCGGTACGGCCGTTTATCCATTTGATGGACTGACGACCCCTAGCAATGTCACCGTCACGGCGGGTTAAGTCTCCTTTGCTTCGTGTGTTTTGGGAAGGGCTGCCATTGGCGGCCCTTTCTTATATCCACCATTGAGATGATTCTTGTCTTTAAGAACAACACCGACAGCGTACTAAATACGTTCTACATCACGCCGAAGGAAAAGCGCGGTGCGGCAAACGTTGCCGAGTACGGCCCGACGATTCAGGCGCTGGGGTTGGAGCTGACCAGTTTGACCACGAACAAGGTGGTTATGGTCAACGCCTCGACCATCGTTGTTACGGACCGGTTTACTTCGTTCACCTTCTCAGCCGATACGGTAGCCGCTGACACGTCCGCCGACCTCAGTGGACCCCAATGGCCGGAGGGCTTTATTCAGTACCGTATCGTTGAGCGGGCGTCCTCGTCTGACGTTCGCGACATCACCACCGCCGACGAAATCCTAGAGAAGGGATTGGGCTATCTTTCGCGGGGAGCACAGACGGGCTTACTACTTACCGAATCCGGGGACTTCCTAGCTAAGGAAGACGGCGGGTTACTATTGACAGAAGATGCCACGACAACGACGGAAGCGTACCAAGAGACAACCTACACCAGCCAACCCGACGCCGCCGAAACCTTTACCTACTATGAGTAAGCACGAGTTCAACGTCTTCGGGTTACCTACTCACGAGCTGCCGCTGTTTACAGAGAAGACCGGCCGCGATTGGGTCGACTACGGTTTCGACAATCAATACGGCGACTACCTCCGGGACCTCTATCTCGGATCGAGCATACAGGCGGCGGTGGTCAATGGTGTCTCGGAGATGATTTACGGCGACGGCCTAGACGCTACCGACAGGGAGGAGCAGCCGGAACAGTGGCTGAAGACGCAAAAGCTGTTGGAGAACTCCGACGACGATATCATGCGCCAACTGTGTTTCGATTTGAAGCTCTACGGGCAATGCTACGTGCAGGTCATTTGGAACCGCGTAAGGACGGAAGTGGCCGAGCTCCGTTTCCTTCCAGCGCATACGGTACGGACCGGGATAGCGGACTCACAAGGGCGCGTCGATTGCTATTACGTCAGTCCCGACTGGAGCCGCATGAGGGAGCCACGCTTCGCGCCTGTTAAATACCCCGCGCTGGACTTAGAAGACCGCTCCGAGGCGGCTGTAGTGTATCAGATTAAAGCCTACCAACCGGGGATTTTCTACTACGGCCTACCCGATTACGTTGGCGCTACGAATTACGTCGAGCTGGACAGAGAAATCAGCTCGTTCCACCTGAACAACATCCGCAACGGCCTCTTTCCTTCGATGCTTCTGTCGTTCAACAACGGCGTCCCTACGGATGAAGAGAGGAGGACCATCGAGCGGCACGTAAATGATAAATTCAGCGGGTCGGGCAACGCCGGGCGCCTCCTGATTTCGTTTAACGATGGCAGTGACTCGGCTCCACAGCTGACTCCGGTCAACCCGAACGATAACGACGGGATGTACGAGTTCTTGGCTAAGGAGTGCACGACGAAAATATTGGCCGGTCACCGGATCACCTCGCCCCTGCTGTTTGGTATCCGTGGCGACGGCTCCGGGTTTGGTAATAACGCCGAGGAGTTGCGCGATGCTTTCAGCCTGTTCCAGAATACTGTGATCAAGCCGTATCAGCGGACGCTGTTAGATGGGCTCCAGGTCATTTTCAACGTCAACGGCATCGACCTAGACTTCTACTTTAAGACTTTGAAGCCTGCCGACTTCATCGATGTCGAGGCGGTCAAGGTTCAGACGGTAGACGAGCAAGAGAAGGAAGGTATAGAGCAGGAGTTCAGCGCAACTGAGCGGGACTTGAACCCCGCGGCCGATTGGTTGCTTGATCGGGGCGAAGACGAGGACGACGACTACGAGCTCATAGACGAGCGCAAGGTCGACTACGACAGGGAGCAAGAGTTTGATGCGCTGTGGACGTTTGCCCGCGTTCCGTCTTCCAACCCTGCCGGCAAGAGCTCACAAGACACCGACCTCATCAAGGTCCGTTACTCTTACGCTGGTTCGCAGCCCGACGCCAAGAGTAGGCAGTTCTGTCGGAAGATGATGAACGCCAAAAAGGTGTACCGGAAGGAGGACATCCTTGGAGCTTCGAACCGCGCTGTAAATCCCGGATGGGGTCCAGAGGGTGCCAATACCTACAACCTCTTCTTCTATAAAGGGGGTGGGTCATGCCGTCACTTTTGGAGCCGTCGGACGTACCTAAAGAAGAACAACAAGAGGGTTAGCGTAAACCAAGCGCAGAAGATAATCCGCGCCGCGGGCCCCGATGCGGAGAGGCTACAACCGAACGACCCGAAGGTCGCCCAGCGCCCGCGCGATATGGTGAACCGCGGCTTCCTCGAACCTCGTGACTTTACGACCCCCCGATAATGGCGAACCTCATCCTCTTCATCTCTCCGGCCAAGCTCAAGAAGGAGACCGCCCTCGGTGGATCGGTCGACGACGAAATCCTACAGCCGTACATTCGGCTCGCTCAGGAGATGCACCTGCTCCCGGCGCTAGGACAAAGCCTATACGACGACCTTGTCGCCAAGGTGACCGCGGGCACTATCACCGGCGACGACGAGACCTTGATGGACTCTTATATCGCTCCGGCGTTGGTGCAGCTTGCGTTCTCTGAGGCGCTCCCGTTTATCCGTGTACGCATCGTAAACAACGGGGTGACGGTTATGGACTCCGAGCAATCGACAGCGGCCACTTACGGCGATATGAAGCCCCTCATGAACCGCTCGAAGGACTTGGGGCTGTTCCATATCGAGAGGCTCATCGACTACCTAGACAACAACGGGAGCCTGTTTCCGTCACTGGACGCCGAGGGGCCTGGCGAGCTATGCCGGACGGTAAGGAACTACACCCAAGGGTTGAACGTATACCCCAATTTTAGAGACGACAAACTCATCCAGCGCATCCTGCGCGATTACGGCATCCGCTATTGATGACAGCCGAAGAGAAACTCGCCCAGTATATCCAAGAACGAGATGGCAAACAGCAAAATTTCCGAGCTTTCCGAATTGACTACCGTCGCCAACGACGACGTGTTGGCAATCGTGGACGACTCAGCAAGCGAGACGAAGAAGATCAGCTTCGCTAACCTGTCCGCAGGTATCAGCGTAGGCAATGCAACACAGCTCCAATTCACGGCGCTCAACAGTACGGGGTCGACACTGACTAAAGGGAGCGCGGTGTATGTCTCCGGGCATACCTCAGAGACGCAGGTCGCCAACGCTGACAACAGCTCGGCATCCAGTATGCCGGCCTTCGGTATTGTCTCCGATGACATCGCCAACGGAGCCACCGGGACTATCATAATCGGCGGAGAAGTAAGCGGAATCAACACCTCGTCCTTCACTGTCGGCGACGAGCTTTATGTCGGTACGGCGGGAGCGTTGACCGCTACCAAGCCCACGGGCACGGCACTCATTCAGAAGATAGCCAAGGTCACCAAGGCCGCCGCATCGGGCGAGTTGCTTGTAACGGGTGCGGGAAGGACCAACGACCTGCCCAATTTACCCGACGGGAATATCTGGATTGGCGACTCTTCAGGCGTACCCCAGGACAAGACGCTCACGGCAGGAACGAACGTAACTATTACCGAGGATTCCACCACGGTAACCATTGCGGCGACAGGTGGCGGGGGTGGAGCCTCCGACCTGGATGACTTGACGGACGTAACCATAACCGGCACCCCTGGAGCTGGTGAGGTCCTCATCAACAACGCCACGACGGGGCAGTTCGTCAATTCCACCCTCACCGCAGGAACGAATGTGACCATTACCGAGGCCGACGGAAGTATCACCATTGACTCTACGGGCGGCGGAGCTGCCGACCTCGACGACCTTACCGACGTGACTATCACGGGCACACCGGGCAACGGCGAGATCTTGATCTCACAAACGGACGGCACCTTCGTAAACACCACACTAACGGCTGGCCCTTCGGGTTTTGTGCGCATCACCAACGCCAGCGGTCAAGTAACCATCGGAGCCGGCGACGGTACCGAGGTAGAGTATTTGGTTCGTTCTACGGCGGTATCCTCGGCCGGCGATGTCGAGGGAAACATTGTAAAGTTCGGCACGACGACGGGAATGACTGCCGGCGACGTGTACGTCTGGAACGGAACCAACTGGGTGCAGGTAGACGGCGACGCAGACACCACGACGAAGGGACTGATGGGCGTGGCCCTCGGTGCTAGTTCTGCCGATGACGGTCTCTTGACTCACGGCGTAGCGTACCTCTCGCACGATCCCGGCGCGGCAGGAGACATCCTCTATGTCGACACGGTAACGGCTGGATATTTGACGGCTACGCAACCGAGCGCGGCGGGTGACTTCGTGCGTGTGGCGGGGTACTGTTTGGCCGACAACAAGGTTTTCTTCTCACCCTCTCAAGACTTCATCGAAATCGGAGCCTAATGCCTGACATATCGAAAATCAACGCGGTGGCGGTAGCCGATATCGAGAAGCTCGACAGCATCCTCGCCGCCAATATCGAGAAGGTCAACGGCTTGGTGTTTACTACGGCTCCGGCATTTACGGGTCTGCTCGATACGTACACCGGCGCGGCGGCGGCGTACTCTACGCGGCGTCTTGCGAGCGCTACCAACGTTCTCTTGCGCGTCCGACGGGATACGGGCGGGGGAACGGGTGACGACGACGAGGCAAACTTTAAGTTTGACACAGCAACCAACGACCTTACGTTAAGCTCCCCTATCGACGACGCCGGGAGTAGCTCCGCGACGAACCTTGGTCAGTTCCTAAACGCTACGGGATACACTGACGCGGACAGCTTGGGAAGCCCTGCGGACGGGTTCGTGGATACATGGACTGACCAAAGCGGAAATTCAAACGATGCAGAGCAGACCGCTCACGGAAGCCAGCCGCAAATCTTTGATAGCTCTTCGCCCACCGACCTTATTAAGGAGAACGGGAAGGCGGCTTTAAGTTTTAACGGCAGCTATTTAGACCACAGCAGCAATTTGACTTTGACGGCCTCAAGTTTTTATAGTGTTTTCACAGCGTCCGCAGCCACAAGAGTTTGGTACGGAATTGTATCACACAGCTACCTCGCAACGTTTAATAATCGTATAACCATACTGGCTTTAGACACATCAACATCATATAGTCATGTACCAAGCGGGCAAAGCCTCTACTCAATTACAAGAGACGGGGTTGGATTGGCAAAAATTGGCTTGAATGGAACGCAGCAGAGCGTTTCAGGAACTATGACAAATGCAACGGGAACGTGGAACAGTATCGGGGGGTTCAGTCCGTACAGGTGGCAAAACAATTATCAAGAACTCATCGTCTATGGCTCTGATAAAGACTCCAATACGTCTGACATCGAGACGAACGTTAACGACCACTTCGGCATCTATTAATGGCTACCGTATACCTCCCCGTTAAGCCCATCGAGGGCATGGACTCAGAGCAGAGGGCAGAAGCCCTCGACGCAGAAGTGTGGCGCCTGCGTCGTCCCCTTTCCTTGCAACGTCCCACGGACATTACCAAGTATTATTATCCGCGCATCACCCACCCGGACACGGGACAGGTGGCCATCGTAGGGGACACCACCGAAGAGGTACGCATAAGCGTAGACGTAGACCTAACGGATATGCTCGCCCTCCTTCCAGAGGTTCCGCAGGTGGAAAAAGATATGTTGGTGATGTTTGTCGATGCCAACCGCGGCGGCTCGATTCCTTTCGGGCAACTCATCCCCTCCACCTCGGAGCAACTGACAGAGGAAGAGGCCAAGGCTTTGGGTTGGTTACCTGACCCTATAGAACCGGAGTAATGGACACCCTCACCGCCTTTGAAGTCATCACGTTGGCCGCGTCTATCGTGGGCGTATACGTCAAGCTCACGGGAGAACTTGGGAAGCTCAAGGGCCGCGTGGTGGCATTAGAGAAGACCGAGACCGAGGTGAAGGCCATGCTTGTGGAGCTCCTCGCCTCAGTGCAAGAAATTAAGATACTACTGGCCAAGAAGGGCATCGAATGAAATGGTTCACTTACGACGAATTTGACAGCCCGGACGTGCCGGGATCGGGTCACCAGATGCGCGACGAGTTTTTGGAGAAGCTCGACATGGCTCGTGGCATTGCGGGGGTACCCTTCCGCATCAATTCGGGCATGCGCAGTTACGACTGGAATCGCAGGGTAGGAGGCTCAGAAAACTCCAGCCACCTCACAGGATGGGCGGCGGACATTTCGGCCACCACTTCCAACCGGCGCTTTGTCATTGTTCGCGCATTGATGGAGGTCGGGTTTACGCGCATCGGGATTGGCGATACGTTCGTGCACGTCGATTGTGACCCGGACAAGGTCGAAAATTGCATCTGGTTATATTAAACGGTAGATGCTCGACACACTCGACACCCTCACCGCAGTCATCGACACCGTCACTACGGTCGTCGTCCTGGACCCTGTAATCCTCGACCCCATGGAACCTTGGTACGTAACGCATTACGTAGAGCTGATTTTTATCGCTCTCGCCGCCACTAAAGCCGTCCTCAATCTCGTCCCAAGCGAGAAGCCGCGCGTCTTGTTTGGATACCTTGACACCCTCATCGGGTTGATTTTTAAGGATCGCAGGAAGTGAAGCGGCTGTCCTTCCTCAAGGGGTTGGACATAACCGAAGCATTCAAGACTAAAGGCGACCTGAAGCGGTGGAGCGCAAAGCGTACCATCGGGGGGGTCCTCGCTTTCACCGCCTCGGAAGTCATCCTCGTCCACGGAATCTCGTGGCCTGCCGTTGCGCTGGCTGCCGTCGCTGTCGTGCCCGTTACGGCGTCAATGTTTGAGCGATGATTACCAACCACACGCGCAACCACTACACGGTGACTACGCCGGAGGTAGAGGCCGGAGAGAAGCAGTACGTCCTGATGCTCTCCGACGTCCACTACGACTCTACGAAGTGCGACCGGGAGATGTTGACCCGCCACCTAAATAAAGCCAAGGAACGCGGCGCCAAGGTGTTCCTGAACGGCGACTTCTTGGATTTGATGGGCGGGAAGTACGACCCACGAAATACCCTTCCCGGCGGGCTGCGGCCAGAGTACCGGGGACAGGACTACTTCGACCTCGTTACTGCCGACGCTGTGGAGTTCCTGGAGCCGTACAAGGACCTCTTGACGGTGTATGCCCAAGGCAACCACGAGACCAACGTCAAGAAGCGCCAACACACCGACCTCTCGAAGCGGGTCGTCGAGGGCCTTCAGGCAATCGGTAGCCCGATCCAGCTCGGAGGGTATTCCGGATATGTCCGCTGGCAGTACCTATACACGACCGAGTGTAAGTCCTACATGATGCACTACCACCACGGGTACGGGGGTAACGCACCACGGAGCAAGGGCGTCCTCCACGCCGATATCGACGCGGCTAAATTCCCCGACGCCGATATCATCGTCCGCGGTCACGATCATAACAAGTGGCACCTCCCAATCACCACCGAGCGCGTGACGAGTCAAATGGTAGTGCGTAGGAGTACGGTCCACCATATCCGCTGCGGCAGCTACAAGAAACTCGGAGACGGGTATTCGGGGTGGGAGGTAGAAAAAGGGTTCTCCCAGCCTCGCCTCGGCGGGTGGTGGTGGTGGTGCATGAAGCACGGCCGCACATGGGAGACGGGCGTCGAGGAAGCGCACTAAAAAAAAGAGCCCCCGAACGTTTCCGGAGGCTCTTAAACTTAACCAAATTTCTGCGCACTTGCCGGCGCTTGGTTAAGATACTCAAAACATAGCTATCTGATCGCGCTCTTTGATGACTGAGGCGAGGTTCTTTTTAGACATCTCGTAATAGCTAGGCTTCAGCTCAAACCCTAGTCCTCGTCGGTGCATTTTCACTGCCTGATATATCTCCGACCCAATCCCGGCAAAGGGAGAAAAAACAAGCTCGCCCGGATTTGACCACAAGCCAATGCATCTCTCGATGACGTCAAGCTGAAGCGGGCATATATGTTTTTCGTCTTTTGCATCTTTTGCGCCGCGCCAGTCATTCAGCACGTCAGTACGTTGGATGTCCATCCAAACAGGACTGGCCCACTTTTGCCAAGTATCGAGCGGAAAATTTTCGCGGGTCTTATTTGTGATTGGCTCCCAATCCTCTTCGGCTCCTTCCCACTTTTTGAATATGGTCACATATTCAGGCAATCCGATTCCCGTGTAGCTGGAGTCCTTGCGTAGCTGTTTATATAGTAGCCGTTGAGTCTTGGTGCGCTGCATCTCCAGTACGGGGTCGGTCCAAATAGTAACCTTCGAGTGGTACTTGAATCCTGCCGCCTCCATTGCTCTGTGATAGTCTCCCGTGAAGTCGTAAAGTCCAGTATACCCGGAGCTGTTTTTATACTTGGCGAGGTCTTTACTATGTACACAAACCAACCGCCCCGGCTTTATGACGCGGTAAAGTTCCTTGAGCAAGAATTCAGTTTGTTGGAAGAACTCGTCGTTGTCGGCACAGTTTCCCATGTCCCGGATATTGTCCGAGTAGGTAAACAGCGTCGAGAACGGAGGAGAAAAGACGGAAAGATCGACGCTATCTGACTCAAGCAATTGAATCGCATCGACACAATCTGCATTGACTAAATGATAGTCGTCTGTTTTGTGCTCTATTCGGTTGTATTCGGCTTTCATGGTGTACTCTTTTTCGTTTGCGTGCTTTACTATTCCCTCCATCATCTCGTTGAACTGCCTCTGTTTTCGATTGATGGAAGAGGTTACGTTCTCCATTGTGTCGGTTGAGATGATGTAGATATTAACCTCCTTCTTTTGCCCGAAGCGATAGGAGCGGCGGATCGCTTGGTACAACCCCTCAAAGCTGAAGTCTAACGAGGCGAAGATCTGATTTGGGCAGTGCTGAAAGTTCAGTCCGAACTGGGCAATCTTCGTCTTGGTGACTAGGACGCGAAACTTCCCTTCCTTAAACGCTATAAACGCGCTCTCCTTTTGCTCTGGCGTCATCCCGCCGTGAACCTCTACCGCGTCGGGAATCAGCTCACAGACGTACTTGGACTCTTCATTTTGACGCACCCAAACAATGAAAGGCTCTGACGACTTGTTGACCAGCTCGGCGGCCATCGTCATACGCGGCACCTTGGTTAATCTTAGTTCGTGGTTGAAGTTGGTTGCACTTACGGCCACCTCATTAAACAACATCCCGTGATCGCGTTGGTCGGTGGCAATTTCGCGCTCGTGGAAGTGCAGTGGAGGCAGTATGTATTCGTCGTCTTTATGTCCAATGTCGGACGGCATTCGCAGCACACTTGACCACGTCCCTATCCATCCGTAAAAGTCATTGAATGCGTGACCCTTCAATCGGTAGTTGTTCATTCCTTCATCCCTGACAAACCACCTCATTCGCATATCTGTCGCATCCATGACGTCCAGGAACTCGGCGTGATTGCCTATCTCGTTCAGATCGTTTGGCGCCGGGGTAGCTGTGCAAGCCAACTTGTAAGCGATGTCCTCGCACTGCTTGAGAATGAGTCGCTTTATTTTGCCGGTGTAGTTCTTCAAAATAGAGCTCTCATCTAGCACAATGCCACTAAAGCCGTCGACATGGACCTTGTGAAAGCTCTCGTAATTGGTAATTACTATGCTCTGAGAATACTCGTTCTCCGGCTGCCATTGAATTACGTTGATACCGAACTTCTCACCTTCGCTAATAGTCTGAGCGGCGACCGCCAAGGGGCAAAGAATCAGGACGTTTTGCCCTGTCTCTTTTACCACTTGATGCGCCCACTCTAGCTGCATCAGGGTTTTCCCTAATCCGCAGTCGGCGAAGATTGCATATCTGCCGCGCTTGCAGGCTTTTTCTACTATGTCCTTTTGAAACGGGAACAGGTGACGGTTTAACCCTTGCGGGTCAAATCCTACAGGCACCGTCTTCGCCTGTTTGCTTTCTATAAATTCTTCGTAGTTCATGTGTTCTCTTTGTGATAGCGGAATTCCCATTTAACCTCCTGCCGGGACAGTCGACAGTTGTCCGCGATGGCATCCAGGACCTGAGCGTTGCCCGTGCGAATCTGTCGCAGGAGCTGCTCCCTATTTGTGCCCAGCTTTTTCGCGCATCGGTGTACGCTGCCGTACTGGCTGATTATCATGTCAAAGAATTCCATTAGAAAGAGTTTAAGGTTCCGCAGTATCGGTTGCCGTAAATGGCCGCCCGTGAGCTTATGGTGTGGTTTGATTCGCGCGGATCGTAACCCTGCGCATAGATGACGAAGCCGGGGCCCTCGACCTTGCCCTTGAGCAGGTCGGGAGCTTCTCCGTATCCGGTAGGCGCGGGGCGGTTGATTTGTTGCAGTCCTTCGCAGCGCATCAGCTCGCCCCACTGACGCTTGACATCGCCCCACGTCCTGCGTTGATACGATAGCCAAGTAATCACAGCCGGATAATTTTGTTGTGAATGAAGTCCAGCGCGGTCCGCATAGCGCGGAGCTCTGCGAGCTTGGGGTCGTCTGTCACATACCCGATGTAGTCGGTGTCCTTGGATATCTCCTCGGAGCGGGTGGTGATGGAGTCCGTGAGCTTGGTGCATTCATCGTAGATGACGCGGGACATATCGCGGACGGCCTCGGCGCGTCCCAGTTTGTGGTCTGTGTTCATGCTTTCTCTTCCTTTAAGATGTCCAGCGCGTCCTCGGCAATCTTCTCTAGGCGCTGCGTGTAATTCTGTAGGTCCTTCAGCTTGCGTACAAGAGACATATCGCGCCGCTTGATGCAGTCAGGGGTGGCCAGTTGAATGACCTCGTCGAATAGTTGGGTGCAAGTGTATTCCATGCCGCAAATATATGCGCATCTTTTGCAATTATCCAAACCGTGGCCGTATATTTGCCATGTCAAAACACTAAAAGATGACGAAATACAAACGTTGGTTTACGTCCGTGAACCGTGCAATCGTTGCAGAGATGGCGATGCAAAAGAAGACCCAGAAGGACCTCGCCGAGGTGCTGCAAATCCACCCGGTAACCATCAACCGCAAGCTCAAAGACCCCGGAACGTTCTTCCTTTCGGAGCTTGGGCAGATTTGCGAGACGTTGAACATTGACCTTAAAAACCCACCGAACTATGGTACAGGCGCAAATTGAATCCATCCAAGGTCTTGGAGACTGGAAAAGCAAATACGACGGGTCTACGATGTATTCGTTTGAGGTGTCGTTCAAAGACGGCACAGTCGGCGAAGCAAACAGCAAGAGCCAAGAACCCCCGTACAAGGTGGGCGAAATGGCGTACTACGTCAAGACGGGAAAGAGCCCAAAGGGAGGCGACAAGCTGAAGATTTCTAAGAACCCCCCACCCCCCGGAGGATTTAAGCAGTTCCAACCCGCCAAACAGGATCCGGACAAGGATAAAAAAATGATTCGGGGTATGTGCTTCAAGGTTGCGGGGATGGCGTGGGCCAACCAGTACAAACACAAGTCTTTCGAGCTCCCGCACCACGTCATGGTTCAAGGCGTCATGGCGTTGGCTAAAGAATACGAGCAAGCCTACAACGAATGGATGGAAGAATAATTCGCCGGATGCCAAACTCTGAAACGCTGCCCTACGAGGAGCGCGTCTCCCGGATCATGTTTCTACGGGAGCACCGCCGAAACCTTTTGCAGGCATACTGCAAGGATGACGTAACCATGAAAGAGAAGGACAAATTGCGGCTTGAGATAGCCAGAGTCCAAAAGGCTTTGAAAAAGCTCGACCCCGATGGTATGTTTCCACCATGAAGTATTGGTTCGAAGTTGAGGACGCGCAGCGGTGGGGATTGTCTGCCGCTGCCGTACTCGCCCACCTGAAGTATTGGATAGCTCGGAACACCGAGGCCGGGGAAGACCCTTGCATGACGCAAAGCATAGCGCGTATGCAGGGGCACCTGCCTTTTTTAACCTTCGACCAGATCCGGCGAGCCCTCTCGAAATTGGAAAAAGGAGATGCCATATACCGCAAGGCAAACGGCTTCGATAGGAGGCACACCTACTGTTTGGCAGAATTGCCACAAGCAAGTGGCGAAATTGCCACAACGAAGAGGCAGGAATGCCACAACGAAGAGCGCGATTTGCCACGTGTACATATAGAAACAAATACCTCTAAGAGAACAAGAGAGAACGCGCGTGAGGAATTGGAGTACCAAAGACCGTCCGAGCAAGAGGTCGTCGAATACTTACGCGATATTGGCGGCTCAGATGTCGCAGACCAGCTCGGCCAAGAGTTCCACACCCACTACGAGTCCACGGGCTGGATCGTGTCCGGGACGCCAATGGCAAAGTGGAAACCCAAGGCGCGAAGCTGGCTGTCAAGAATGAGAAACAAGCAAAGCAATGAACGAAGAAAAGGATTCAACCCCGCAGGCTTCACTCCGGATGGCCTCAAGGACTTCATCGATAACGGGTAGGACTCAGCTACTCCTTGGCGGAGATAGTCGAAATTTGACCCCTCAAAATGCGTGGCACGAAGGGACGAATATTCGGAAGGCGTTACGGCTGCATCCACAAGCTACCCGCGCGTGGTTTCTTGCGGAGCTTGGGAAGCTCATCAAGTTCGTGGACGCGACCAAGACCATCCAGGACGACGAGGAACTGAAGGAGACGGCCCGCGCGTTGATGGAGGAGAACCCCGATTTCAAGCTGGAGGAGTTTGCGCTGGTCTTTGAAGGCATCAAGCGCAACAAGTTCGGCCCCATGTACGGCCGCCTGAAATTGGGCGAGCTGCTGGACTGCTGCCGCCAGTGGTCGGGCACCCGCGCCGAAAGGATTCTGGAGCGTCAGCATCGTCCGGAACATGACCCATACCAAAGGCACTCCGGCACACGGGAAGAGAGAAAAGCTATCTTAGTAACCGTCGAGGACCTCATCGACCTCGGACAAATCAAGCCCCCGGAATGATTCACGGCATCCTCGTCGCTATCGCTGTCCTCACCTTCGCGCAGGTGGGCGCGGAGTATTACCAAGAGCACCAAGTCCGCCTCTTCAATATCGTTGTCCTGTTGCTCTCATGCCTCGCCCTGTTCGTGTGACCCGCAAGAAGCTCATCGCCCGCCTCGATAAGGTGTTCTCCCAATGGGTGCGGAGCAAAGACGCCGATCACCGTGGGTACGTGCAGTGCTTTACGTGTGGGGTGTGGAAGCATTGGAAGACGGTCGACGCTGGACACTTCCAGAGCCGGGCGAAGTTCGTGACCCGACGGGACGAGAAGAATGTAAAATGCCAGTGTAAAAGCTGCAACGGATTCCGAAGCGGTGAACAGTACCTGTTTGCCCGCCACCTCGACAGGGTATACGGGGAGGGGACCGCGATGGAGGTCGAGCAGCTATCGAACACCACGAAGAAGTGGAGCACCGAGGAACTGGAGGCGCTAATCGATGTATACAACCGCAGACTCCGTAAACTGTGACGCTGGACGGCTACCTCTCCCGAAATTACGACGACCTCCTGCAGGCCGCGTATCGCATCGCAGGGAAGGACGGGCCCGACCTACTCCATGAAGTCATCCTCCAGCTCTACCAAACCAAACAGGACACAATCGACGGGCTCCTAGAACGGGAGCAGATGAAGTATTGGGTCCTGCGGGTGATGGTCAACAACTACAACTCGAAGACCTCACGCTATCACTACAAGTGGAGAAAGGACATCGAGCGCCGCCGCAAGTTCTCCCGGCACATCGTCGACTGGTGGGATGGCGACGGGGTAGCAGCACACCGGGACGAGCTCCTAACCCATATCGAGGAGCGGCTTGCGGGCCTGCCTTGGTTTGATGCGGAAGTCTTCGCGATATATTTCGAAGAGGGGCACACCCTCGACTCATTTGCCGAGGCGACGGGCATCAGCCGCCACAAACTATACACCACGATACGACGTGTCAGAAAAGAAATCCAAGGGACTGGGCGACCAGATCGCGAAGCTGACCAAGGCGACGGGAATCGATAGGCTAGTCCACGCCGTAGCAGAAGACTGCGGGTGCGAGGAGCGCCGCGCCAAACTAAACGCTCAATTTCCGGGGCGGAACGTGGAGATGTCCGCCCTTGATGTCGAAGCGTTTGCGCAGCTCCTGCCAGCCGTCGACCGGGGGGTGTTGAACCGCAGCGAGACGCGGACCATGTACGATATTTTTAACCGGACCTTTGACGCTAACGAGAAGCCGTGCAGTTGCGCAGGCAAGAACAAGCGCATGGTCAAAAAACTAAGGCGAGCCTATGAGTATTCGTGTAAATCTTAAAACGTGGAGCAACTACCCCGACGCAGTAAGCAATAACGCCAAGCGGGGCATCGAGCTCAACGAGAAGGTCGGCAATAAGTGCGCCACCCAAGTCGGTAAAGTCCGCGCCCAACAGCTCGCCAAAAGTGAGCCGGTCTCCTTCGATACTGTCCAGCGGATGTATTCATATCTATCCCGCGCGGAGGAGTATTATGACGAGTCAGACACCAAGGCTTGCGGCACTATTTCGTATCTTTTATGGGGCGGAAAGGCCGGCAAACGTTGGGCCGAGAAGATTATGAGGGAAGAGGGGAAGCTATGAGGAAGATTGTATACCAAAACATCATTGAGAGGGACGGGAGGAAGTACCTGGAGACGGGATTCGAGGAGCAGACAGAAAAGGGATTGGTGCGCACGGCAAGATTCGAGACCTACCACGACCCAAAAGATCAACCGAAACTGTTTTGAAGATCATCACCGCCGGACAGCTTGACGGATACCAAAGGAGGAAGGACCGCACCGTCTCCCTGCGCTTCATAACGCAAGAGAAGACCAGCGGAGAGATAGCCGACATCGACCGCCTCGTTGACACCTTCGGAATCCTGTATTTCAGGGGACAGGAGAAACTGAACAGGGAAGAGGTAGACGAGCTGGACGCGGTAGAGCTAGACCTCTACGACGAGCCCAAGAGCCAAAGCCAACGCCTGCGCAACGTGCTCTATAAAGTTTGGGAACAACACAAGGAGGGTACATTCAAAGAGTTCTATCGCCACGAGACAGAGAGAATAATCCAGCACTACAAGAATAAAC
>Ga0181400_1000426_pt1 | contig 18292 bp, 16 predicted proteins | sample 23SPOviralmetaG_FD_130129 | JGI IMG/M metagenome (GOLD analysis project Ga0181400, IMG submission 130129) | Marine viral communities from the oligotrophic San Pedro Time Series (SPOT) site, San Pedro Channel, CA, USA - 23 SPOT_SRF_2011-06-22 | ecosystem: Environmental > Aquatic > Marine > Strait...
GGCAGTCACGACGCCAGACCCGTACCTGACGTGCGCCAACGCAACGATCGATCGTCCGACGGCCACGCTGGCCATCGACGGCGTTGACAATCCAGACGCCGAGTGCACCCCTATGCTCGACGGCTTTGTCCACGCGCTCTACGAGTACGACGGCGCCGGCACGTGCTACTTTTACCGGATCGGCGTGGGGGGCGCCACGCCCGAGTTGCGGATCCTTTTGGTGGACGACATCGATATCGTAGCAAAGTCTGGGCACACCGTGCGGATCTCCGGGTCTGTTGGCGCCCACGCATCCGTGCGCGATCCAGGCAACCTGTGCGGCTCCACCGCCCTACTCGGCGAGTCGTCGCCCTCTTTGCCCATGACGCGAGCGGCCCCGCTGTATTGTACCGGCGCGAAGTTGGGCAGTGGTCTAACTGCCACGAGCAGCAGTTACAACACCTACGCCCACTGCCTGCAGGAGTGCATCCGCCACCCCGGTGCCTGCTTGGGGTTTACCTTCAGTCGGCTGTCTGCAAACGAGACTGTGTGCGCGTTTCAGGTATCTCCGATGGTATTCGTCGGGTCGTCAAACCATGAATTGATCGCCATCCACGCCACGACCGGCACAGGGCAGTGGCGCTTCCAAGCCGACGGCCAAATCGACTCGTCCCCGGCGGTAACCGCCGGCGGCGACACCGTGTTCTTCGTGACATTAGGCACCGCATCGGCGTCCGGCTACCTGTACGCGGTCGATGTCCTGACACACACTCAAAAGTGGAAGGTCGCCGTTGATATAGGGTTCTCGTCCCCGACGGTGACCGCCGACGGCGGCACCGTGTTCGTCGGCTCGGGCGATCACCGTCTGTACGCATTTGACACCTCGAACGGTACCGAACTGTGGAACTTCACCGCTAGGGGGGGTGTGGCTTCGAGCCCGGCTTTAAGCGACGACGAAGGCACGGTGTTTGTCGGGTCGGAAGACGGTACGCTGTACGCGGTCGACGCATCGACCGGTATTCAAAAGTGGGGGTTTAACACGACTGATGTCGTCTTTTCATCCCCGGCGGTGGCCAACGACACGGTGTTTTTCGGGTCGGAAAACCACAATCTGTACGCCGTCGATGCATCGACCGGTGACCAAAAGTGGGTCTTTACAACTGTAGGCAAGGTGAAGTCGAGCCCGGTGGTGACCTCCGACGGCGGCACTGCGTTCGTTGGGTCAAACGATTTCCGCCTGTATGCGGTCAACGCATCGAACGGTAACGAACTGTGGAATTTTACCACCGGGGGCAAGGTGGGTTCGAGCCCGGCGTTGAGCGTCGACGAAGGCACGGTGTTTGTCGGGTCGGAAGACGGCAGCCTGTACGCAGTTTCAGTTTCGACCGGCCTCCAAACCTGGAGGTTTGACACCCCGAACGCCGACCCGGTGCGGTCATCTCCGGCGGTGACCGCCGACGGCAGCACCGTGTTCGTTGGGTCGGACGACGGCCACCTGTACGCGGTTGAAGTTTCGACCGGCCTTCAAAAGTGGAAGATAGGTGTCGGGGGCAGCGTGTACTCGAGCCCTGCAATGGTAGACCCCGCCCCCGTCGACGCGCCCGATTCCGCGTACCCGGATTCGGCCGCGTACGTCCTTGACAGCCAAAAAATGGACGTTTCCATCGTGTCGGCCGATCCGGCCTGCACTCAAGCCTTTCCCGCAGACCACCGCAGCGGGTTCTCGACTTTAACCCTAAACACGGTCCTGGTTTCGCCCGCAACGAGCGCCGAGCTCGCCGAACTGATCGGGAACACGTTCAACACGACCCATACAACCGGGGAGCAGTCCCCGTACTTGTTCGACTCGAGCTCTTGGGCCTATCTGGTGCCCCTCGAAAGTAACACGGACAATCAACCCGACGGCCAGGTCTCTGCAACACACTACGACTACGGAGCCGCCGGGTCGCTTTTGTACCCGCAAGTCGAGTTGGTCGACATGTCGTCTGGCTCCGATCGTAAGTACGCCTTTAGGGTTTTCAGCCCCGGGCCGCTCCCGTTCACCCCGGGGAACGTGGCGGTTGTTCCCAACGCGGGCAATTGGGACGACGAGGGCCACCCCAACCTTCAGGAACAAAACCAGCTGACGGTGGCGGTTACGGCCGCGGATACAACACCGCTCAACCCGCCGGTTTGCGGTGCCCATGACCCGAGTAGCATATTCAGCTGTACAAAAAATAACAAGACAGTAGCATATTACTGTGATCACAACCTTGACCGGTATGGCACCTGCAGTGGAAATTTTACTTGTGATAGTGAAAGTTCAAGCACGAAGTCCCCCCTTTCAGTTACTGCATGCCCGATGACCACCCTTGCGCGAATCGCACCAGGCGGGACGTCAAACTTGAAATTTCCTGGTACCAACAGCGTTTGCAACACGACAACCGACTGCTACGCCTACTTCGGGACCCCGTACGTAAACCGAACGTACTGCACCACAGAAGGACAACCCACCGGGGGGGATAGCTATTGCAACCGAAGACACAAGTGCCACAACACCCAGGATGTCGGGGGGGGTCTCGAATGGAACGCGTGCCCCCTAACCGAAGCGCCGAATGTACAAGAACCGTTTTGCGTCGAAGACGACAATTTTACAGCCCATCATAACCCAATTGCGTGCATAGACAACAATACTTATTCTACGGTGAGTAGGTATTACTGTCCACCCGGAACCGACCACATGAAAACATCATTCGAGCCTGGTCAGAGTCCATCCACGTGGCGGTGGTACTATGGTGTTGATATGACCTGCAATCTGACCGTACAGTGTCCTACCAACGCAAACCTCAAAGCCAGAGCTTGTCCGTTGCTGAAGCCGACACCCATACCATCAAACCCCCGGCTCCAGGACTGGGTGGAAAAGTATTATGATCTGTCAGCCGCCAGTTCCAATCGGCTAGAGCGAGAGTACGGCGATATAGCCAACTGGGACGTCGGTCATGTTACTGACATGAGCAGCGCGTTTGCGAACAACACAGTATTTAATGAAGATATAAGCGGATGGAACACCTCTTCGGTCACCGACATGTCAAAGATGTTTATGGGCGCTACAGACTTCAACCAGCCACTGAATAAATGGGACACTAGCCGGGTTATCAGTATGGCCTATATGTTTTATAATGCTCGAGCGATCAACCAGAGCATATCCGAGTGGAGCGTGTGCAGCCTCCCAAACCATCGTGTAGGCACCGATGATTACAACTTAACATTCTTTAGTACACCATTTGTTGGGCAGCCCAATACTAAAAGTCAATGTACGACGATGCCGACCGCCACCACGTCTTCCACCACCACGTCTTCCACGTCCACTGAACAACCACCGTCACAGTTGCCCACCGCCTATCCGACCCCGTCGCCCACCGCCAACCCGACCCCGCCGCCCACCGCCAACCCGACTCCGTCGCCAATTTATATTTCCCCCGCCACCCCGACCCCGCCGCCGCCGACTACGTCTCCCAGCACGTCTTCCACGTCCACTGAACAACCACCGTCACAGTTGCCCACCGCCTACCCGACCCCGCCGCCGCCGACTACGTCTTCCAGCACGTCTTCCACGTCCACTGAGCAACCACCGTCACAGTTGCCCACCAAGGCGCCCACCAAGGCCCCCACCAAGGCGCCGACGCCGCCGACAGAGTCGCCGTCAACGACGCCGTCACCGACAAGGTCGCCGTCAACCCCGCTGCCATCAGCGGCGCCGGCACCCCCCCAGCTCGGAGAGACGGGGCCCGACGACAACGACGGCCACGCGATAATGCGGCTGGCGGGCGTGGCGGGCGCGGGCGTGGCGGTGATCACCGCGGCGATTGTAATCGGGCACGTCGCGCGGCACGCGCAAAGGGGGGAGCGCCCCCCCGCCTACTCAAAGGTGGAAGCCACCGTCACCGGGATGATGTGACGGAATACACCTACGGCGCGCTATCGTCGAGCCACCCGAGGTCCGGCAGCGGCGGCGGCGTGCTAAGCCAGCCGGGCACCTCGGCCGGCGCGGCGACGGCGGCGGCGCACGGCTGGAACGGCTCGCCGTCGGGGTCGACGGCCCACGCCGACGTCCTGCCCGACTTGGCGGTGCGCGAGAGCTTGCGGTACTTGACGGCGTGGTTGTACAGGCCGCGGATGGCGGCGGCGCGGGCCGAGCACGTGGCCACGACCGTGTCAAAGTCGTCGCTCTGCCACTGGCGCTCGGCCGCCGCGCACGACCGGACCGGGGCGCTGAGCGTCGGCGCGGTGAACGAGGTCAGCGACGACGCGTACCGGTGGCCGGCCACAAACGCCGCGTAGACGTCGACGTGCTCGCGCGCCACCTCCTTGAGGCGGTCGTCGCGGGTGACCTCCCAGAGCCGGTGGAGGCTGAACGCGCCACCATTGAATGTCACCACCACCTCGCCCGCGAAGATGGCCGCCACCGCCGCGGCGGCCGTCTCGGCGTCGACGCTGTTGCCGCGGCCGCAGTGGAACGTGTCGACCTCGGTCTCGTCGCCGTCGGCGGCCGCCCGGGCGACGGCGACGCAGAGGAGCTCGCCGCCGGGGTCCGGGCTGCTGGTGGCGACATCTACCGCGACGACAACGGGCATGGCAAACTGCGCGGCCAACCACACGCCGGGTGGGTGCGGCCGCCGCCACTCTGGCAGCCACATCGCTAGCCGCGCAGGCGCACCCCGCTTGCGGCGCCTTTATTGCATAAACCAAACCGCGGCGCAGCATTTGTGGATGCGTGTTATCCCCCCCCCGCAACCAGCGGTGGCGCCCGCGCCCGCATCAGCTCCTTTGTTCGCCGTCGCCGATTCGGGCGAGGAACTCGCCCTCGATTTTTTTCCATTGCCACCCCATCTGGCTGCTTTGAGCTACTACGGCAATATAGTCACCGCTGTCGCGCGCCTTGCCCGGGTCGGCATCCTGCACCATTGCTAATACCTTCTCATCCATGTCGCTTTCATACCGTAGCAGCCCAATCTTCTTTAAGTTGTCATGCAACATTTGATCGAATTGATCGAATGTATCTTGTGGGACCGGCCGTGGCTCTGCAACATACTGTAACTGAAACCCGGGACTACATTTGGGCGTTTAGTACGTTAACTGTGGTAAGGACCCCCACCCACGCGACTTTGCGCCAACCGTAATTCCGGTTGCGGTTTCTTCAACGGGCGTGGTTGAAGCCGCGTCAGCAAACCCACTCATACTGTTTAAAACAACCAGTTTGCGCCCGGGTTGCGCACATATATTATGCGCTGCGCCTGGCACGCCCACGCAGACGTGTTTAATTGTATAAACCAGCGCCGCGCCCGCATCAGCTCCTTTGTTCGGTTCCCATCTGCTGCAGCCGCTCCAGCTTAAACACGTCGTCGCCTTGGTCGCGGAGCGCGTACCCCTTCATCCGCTCCAGAACCAGCGCACCGCCCCCGACGCGCCCAAAGCCCTTGACGTCGTCGGCCTTGAACGTGCCTGCGCTCAGCGCCCGCACGTGCGCGGCTAGGACAGATGGAATTCCCTGCTGTTGGAACCACCAAAAGCCCCACCAGTCCGCCGGGTGGATCTGCCCCACCCACTGGGCGACCTCGGACTTTTGCGAGGGCATTGGCGCGCCGTTGTTGATAGGTGGCTGCGCCGTCACCTAGGTGCCAGGGACGACGAGTCGCTGTAAGCGACGAGTCGCCTACGACGAGTCGGAGGTGTGGCCGAGGGGGAGAAGTGAGCTCGGTCGAGCTCAACCCCACTGCCAAATCTCGGCTTGTCTCACTTGACGCGTTCCGGGAACTGTCTCACTTGACCCCTAACCCTTTCCCGGAATTGTCTCACTTGACTTTATGGGTTGATCGGTCGCTGCACGCCCGGAGCGCCCTAGACGTAGAGGTTGCCCAGGTTGGTGTACGGCGACGGCGCGTCCGTCTGGGCGGCGGTCATCCACAGCACCACGCCGACGGCGGTGGCGACGACGGCGGCCACCACCCCCTGGTCGCCGGGGGCGTCGGCGTCGGCCCACGTGGCGGCGACGACGGCGATCTTGGCCGTCCAGCTCAGGCAGCTGTAGATGGCCTCGGACCAGTCGTCCGACAGCCACCGGGTCTCCCAGCTGCCGGTGGCCCGGGCGTACAGCCGGAGCCCGGCGTGGACGCCAAACGACGACCACATCGTCGTGTAGGTCGCCACCACGTACGGCGACTCGACGACCGCGCCCACCACCATAAACTCGCCGACCTGGAGCAGCACCGCCGAGGCAAAGGCCACCCACGCCCCGGCGGCGACGGCGGCGGCGGCCGGCCGGTCGATCTGGTACCCCACCGCCTGCTGCGCCACCGCCGCCAGCGTCACAAACGCCACCACGTACGCCGGGATCGGGGCGGTGTACAGCGTCGCCACCGTGCCCAGGGTGGCCGACGCCGCGTACTCGAGCCACTTGACCTGGTTTATCGGGTAAAACCACGCCGGGGGGGTGTAGCCGGGCGGCCGCTGGCCAAACATCGCGCCGTAGTGGCGGTAGTGCAGCAGCACGTACCACACGTGCGCGACGGCGGCGACGGCCTCCTGCGCCAGCACCAGCCTGCCGGTGGTCGAGCCAATGTAGCCAGCCGACGCGGCCCCGCCGAGGATCCCCATCGTCGCCACGTGCGCCGCCAGCCCGACGGCGTCGTGGGTGACGCGGGTCCACACCCACATGGTCGCCGGCCACACCGCCTGGGGCGCCGCCGGGCATATACCAACACACGGGGCGACAACGAGGCCACCGGTGCCCGGCCGAAGAGATTGTCGAAGAATGTTGAGCACCTGCGTCGACGCAAAACGGTGGGACACAAATGCTATGCCGTGCTGTACCATCCGCGTATTTAAGGCGCGGTCTGGAAACAGCACAAAACCCATCCACACGCATTGCATGTCACCGCTTAACTGCGAGACTGTCTGACCATAGTTATAGCCAGTGATCAGTCATGTTCATTGCCAAGTACTATGCAGAGCCTACTACGCTACCACAAGACGAAACGTGGGTGACGCTTAACCGCGAAGCGTTTGAGCTCACGGGGGGGCTGCGAGAACTTGCAGCAGCAGAAGACATCAAACAGTATTCTTCGTCCAAGCTATCAGTCGCAATTACAAGGGAGGAAGTGGAGCGCATTCCGTATTTTATAACGAAGCGCAGTTCGGACCCAATCGACACGATTTCCGAGTCCGTGCTGGTTTTTTTAACGGACATCACAGAACTAAGCCCAGCGCCAAGAGCGGCTATTGCTACCGTGTACGAAGCAATCCCCGATGCGGACTGGCTTCTTTTCCCGATCGCGTTGAAGCAAATTGACTTTAGGGGATGCAGGCAAACAGGCCACCACGTGTGTGGCATCGTGCGTCCTCTTGGCGCCGAAGAGCGCGAGGTGATGATTTGGGACCCAAACGGCGACATTGCCATAAACAATGACCCGATTGCACGCGCGGTTGCGGCCGCTTTCAACAGCATCGGCCACTTGAGTAAGCGCTACAGGGCAATCGAAGCAAAAGAGGGGGATGACAAAACACTATTGGAAGCTGCTCCTCAAGCCAAGTTTGGAAAAAATGGATACTGTCAAACGTGGACCTACTTGAAAATAAGAGACCTGTTCTTGCACGGGTATCCGGGAAAGCTCGTTACGACTGACCACTGGACAGATGCGTACCAAAATGATCTGGGGAGAATTCACGAAGAATCTGTTCGGCTGTGCGAACCCGAAGGCGGTTTTACCGTGAAACGAGATGACATGTCTCCAAGAGCTTCATACACGACCTGGACGTGGTTACCACCACGATATCATGAACTGGGTTCCATCGGGGCCCGCAGATCTCCGTTTGCAATCCTGAGCCAAAGACAAAAGGGATTTAATCATTATGGAGAGCGCCCGCCTTTACTGGGGTGGGGTGTGGACGGAACTAAACTCCTTGGATACACGGTCGAAAAGGAGTGGACGTGGAACGTCGACTCGCCGATTCCGGATGAATTCTGGACAGACGACCCGTTTGTTTCGAAGGTAGCAGAGTATGCTACCATGGGCCAGGTTTCGACACTCGTAAAGGCATTTCTGCTACAGCCACGAAAATTAAAAGCAGAGTGCTTACAAATATTACTGACGTCGGATACAAGGGTCCAAGCTTTAACCCGGTTGTATGCGCGAGACCTTCCATCGGAGCAAAGGCGACTCGTAATAACAGAAACAGTCCGAAAAATCAAGACACTTCCCGCGGGCACTCAAAAAAACTGCACAGTCTCGTTTTACGAGCTCTTTTGTTCCAACTACTGGGCCCGATTCCAAACCAAAGTGTTGGCATTTCGAGAATTGATGTTGTTCGGCGATCTTGCGCAGTGGCTGGAATTCAAACATGACCTGCGCGACGTTTCGTACTACGCGTTGTCGGACGACGAGTTGAACGACCCAACAATTCTTGATGCAATGCTGAAGGAATACGATGCAGACGATTTGGATTCGCGCACCGTAGTCGCTGCAGTCGCAATCAGCGTGGAGTTGGCACTGGTACTGATATCGAATCGCCCGAGCGAATCCTTTGTTGACAAATTGCTGCCGAAGGAAATCTTGGCGGACGAACGAGTGATCTATACATTGCTTTCAACTTGCAAATACATCGATATCGATGAGGTGGTCGATGACTTGGATGAAAAGGGTATAACCGTCACCGACGAGATCATTCGAGAAGGCGGATCCCTGCTGGACGAACCGTCCGACCGCATCAAGCAAGTCGTAGACAGCGTTAAGGATGTGGCCCCTCCGAAGCGAAGAAGGGCGTTTGTCGATGCTGCAATGTGAGTAGCTGTCGATCTCGTGCCGGTCAACTCCACCCGTCTCACTTGACACGGCGCCGTGTCAAGTGAGACAATCGACCCACAAGTGGATTCAGCAGCCATCGGCGGTGGATATATATCGAACCGCCCGCAGTCTCTGGGTGTCAACACACCGGTACCCAAGAGGTCGAAGGGGTCAGGGCGAAGCAAAAATCCTGATGGTATTAATACCCACGCGGGTTCGAATCCCGCCCGGAGTTCAGCGTTTACAGCGCGCTTGTTTTTTTGCACCGGTTCAGCGGGACGGAGAGCCGGATCATCGCGGCCGCGATGGCCACCGCGATCAGCACCACCGACACGCCGTAGCACTCCGACCGGATCATGTAGGCGGCGGTCAGCGCCGCGCTGCAGACGGAGGTGCCCGGCCACACGAGCGCCTCGTCGAAGAGCGGCATCAGCGCGGCGCCGACGAGCGGCACCGCCGACGTGATCGGGACGTCGACCGCCGGGCACCACGCCGACGAGCCCAGCGGCACCGCGGGCACCACCACCACCGCGGCGGCGATGGCCACCGCCGGCAGCAGCTCGGCGACGACGTACAGCGACGGGAGCTTGCCGCTCAGCAGCACGCGGTACTTGAGCACCAGCCAGATGGCCGTCGCCGTGTAGGCCGCGACGGTGATGGGCGCCACCATCGCGCTGGTTGGTCGCCGCGGCGCGCCTATATACGCGCGCAGAGACCAAACCGCCCGGGTATCATTTACCCAGAGACCAATCCGCCCGGGTATCATTATTTATTTATCGACCCCGGCCGCCGGCTGCGCGTGCGCGCCGTCGGTCTCCGCCGGCGGGAGCGCGGGGTTGCTCGCCACAAACGCCGCTTTCGACATGCCGGTGTCGGGGAGGGTCGAGTTGGGCCTCATCGTCTCGATCCAGTAGGCCAGCGCCGCCTGCGCGCGCGCGCACTCTTCTTCGTTGCACCGGCCCTTCCGTTTGCCGTGGGGGCACAGCCGCCGCCCGTCGCACTTGGCGCAGTACCGCTTCTCTGTCCACTTGTCGTCGTGGCAACAGAAGTAGCGGGGGTCGTGGCACAGCTTGCAGCTTCGCAGCTGCCGAGCGTGGGGGCACAGGTTGCTGCCGCCGTGCTTCGGGCAGTTCGCTGTCAATATGTTGCACGGGCACCGTGGCGCCGGGCGGCGCGTGGAATTTGGGCCGCACCGGAGGCACGCCCACCGACCGATCCCGTGGATGCATTCTTTGTGCTTGCGCCTCCGGGCGCATTTTTTGTGCGTGCGCCGCCGGGGCGCCGACGAAGAGCTACCCTTGTCGGGGGTCGTGAACCGTTTCGGCAGCCGCGTGATCGTGACGGTCTTCCCACACGCGCATGCCACGCTTTGGGTGCGTGGGCTTAGCTTTGTCATTTTTGTACAGCACGGCAGCTCGACGTGGGGGCTCCCGAGATTCCACACGAGGTTCAAGTTTTCGTCCATTGTGCGCTGGCCGGTTGTGCGGCTTTGGTCAAAATTTCGACCGGCCCGCCGGCGCCGTCTCGCTTGATACAATTCCGGGAATCCGGATTCCCGGAACTGTCTCACTTGCAGTTCCCAGAATGTCTCACTTGACGCTTGACCGGGTATTTAATTCGGCGGCACCGACGGCGCGCACACAACCATGTATCAGACGCTCGCAGAGCTGGGTTTGCCGCCCGACACTATCGGCAACGGCCCGGCCCCGCCGACAACGTCAACCCCGAGCAACGATGCACCCGTGGCCAGATGCATCGAAGCGTTCGAAGCGCTGGAGGGCGAGAACAAAGTGTTGGGCGACGAGATCAAAGTGTTGGGCGACGAGAACAAAATGTTGCGGTCGAAGATCAACCAACTTCAATCCACTGTGGACTTCCAGCAGCACGAACTTGCCGTCCAGCAGCACATACTTGCCGCCAATCAGCACGAACTTTCCGAGGCCGCCAACAAGGCGGCGCGGCTGAAAGCTAATAACGACCACCTCCGCGAAGTCCTCGAGACGAACCAGGTGTCCACGTGGTCGTACGGTTGCACCGCCGGGGGGGCGGCCGCACAACTGCAGACATGGAGTTGCTCGCTACCTGCGCCTACCCCCTGCGCGTCGCCGGGGACCGGTACACGCTGATCCGCATGCAGCTGCGCGCCGGCCTGGCGCGCTGCCGCGGGCGGGGGGTCGAGATGGACGCGCGCCGCGAGGCGCTCTACGCCGACGCCGACGCCGCCGCCGACCGCTGGCTGGCGGCCGCCGCCGCCGCCGCCACAACGATCCAGCGCGCGTACCGGGCCAGTCGCCGCTGATCTTCTTCTATTAAATCAGCGCATCGGGTGCCCGCGCTAGCTAAAGAGCAGCAGCGCGAGCGTCACCAGCCCCCACAGCGCGACGTCGACCGTCTGCGCCTGCCCCTCGGTAAACGCCGGGTCCATGCCGGCGCCCAGTGGCCGGGGGCGCGCGGCCCTCATATACCGCCGCCGGCCGGGCTGCAATCGTCCTGAGAATGTTATACGCACGCGTCGACAAACGCCGAGTTGGCGAATACAGCCCCGGTGGAGGTGACCCTAACCCGTTGCACACCCCCCGCAGCCCCGCGGGCGGCCCCGCGGGCTCTCAAGCCCACGTCAACAAATGGCTGCCGCAGAACTTCAAGTGCGAGTGGCGTTACTTCTGCGGGGACCGTGTCCCGGGCGTCCCCTCTCCGCAACGGTGGCTTTGCGTACTCAAACCCCCACATGGCGTAATACCCACCGTTGAGCCTATCCGACAGCCTTTGTACCGCAACCGCATCAGACTTGTCCCACGCGTGTTTGCGCGCTTTAAAATCCCTTGCGTCGGGGTGGAATTCTAAATCTCCAGACATGATTACGTCCTTCTGGGCAGTACTTCCAAACCATGTGTCGTTTAACTCAATTTTAGCTGCGCCCAAGGCCAATGCCAAGTGTTTGATCCACTCCATAGCCATGCCCGCCAGCGTGCGTTTAGAATCGCCATCTGCCGATTCCACGCTCCGTTTCAATTCTTGTCGCTCATCACTTTCCATATAAAAAAAGAAGCTCTCAATTTTGAGCGTGCTAGTCGTCTCGGTTTCAGTGTAAAAGAGGTCCACTGCATCGTTTGCATCGATATACACCTTATTTATGGATTCCATTTCCATTGTAACCGGCTTCATACCCTCCGGCAGATACTCGTTACATACAGCAATAGCCTCTGCCGCGCGGCCTTTTAAAGACATTTTCTCAGCAGGGGCAGCGACGTCACGGTCGATAAACGCCGGGTCCATGCCGGCGCCCAGTGGCCGGGGGCGCGCGGCCCTCATATACCGGCGCCGGCCGGGCTGCGATCGTCCTGGGAATGTTATATGCACGCGTCGACAAACGCCGAGTTGGCGAATACAGCCCCGGTGGAGGTGTCGATGTGCAGCGCGCGGACCTTGATGTGGTGGGCGATGCACTCTTTCCACATGTCTCGCGGGTCGACCATCACCGGCCGAACGGCGTCCGGCAACCCCCAGCACGGCATTCTGGCCACCGTGGCCGTGAAGTGCTGGTGATGCTCGTGGAGGTTTCCGATGGTGAGCTTATCCATCTTCGGGGCGTCTGGTCCCGGCGTGATGGCGATTCTTAGCGTGGTGACAATCCCCTCTTTCTCGTAGGAGATGTACAGGTACGGGCGGACGATGCACATTGTGAGGCAGCCGTCAGTGTCAGGGGCTGGCTCGCCGTCGTCCTCTGACATTGGTACAAAGAACGGTTTTCTCGGGATGGAACCACCCGGCCCTTGATGTTGCGGTTTCATAAATTCGGTATCGCCTCGGTTCGCGTTTGCAGCCCCGAACGCCTCTATGGGTATGCTCGAAGATGTGTAATCGCCACGCCAGTGATCCAGTTCGACGTCCTGGCGATCCCAGTCGTAAAACACGTCGTATACATAATCATCGAAAGACCACTCCTGATCGCCGTACGCGGCCGAGATGACGGCCGTCAGCGGCCCTAGCAGGTATGTCAGATCCGGCGGGTCGACGTATTGAATCATCGCGTCAATATGTTCTTTCGGGGTCTCCGGTATTCCCGGCAGATTGATAAATGTCCCACCGGCGTCCTTCGCAGCCCGCACCGCCGCAACTGTGGCTTCGAGGAGGCCCTCGGAGGGCTTGGATACACGCGGTATGTAGGCCGCGATGGGTTGCGGGGGCCTCGTCTTGGCATACCCTCTCCCAAATTGCCACGGGGTCGGGTCAAACCTGAACGCATGATACTCCTTCCCCCGGTACGTTCTGATGCCCGCGCCCATGCAATATATGCCCGACTTCTTGATACTTATGACCTCGTGCCCCCTTTCCTCGAGATAGGTGACACCGCGTAGAAAGGTTTCAATGATTATTCCCCTCTCGAACGCCCTGGCCAGGCGGGCCATATCCGTCATTTCGGGATCCGGAGTCGGGAGCATCACGTCGATCATTTCGTCTACGAACGGGATTTCGAGTGCGTCCCCAACATACGGGGGCACCGTGAAGGCATCGGTGCGCAGCTGGTCCAGGGTTTTGATGCCCATTCGCAGGTATGTATCAGGGGGCTCGTCGACGTTGGCGTCGGCGTCCCCTGCCAAATCCGAAGGCTTCCGGCACCGCGCCACCAAGCAATCGAACGCAGCCGTGGCGAAGCCGCGGAGGTTAGGGTCCCCAGCGGCCACCGCCGCGCAAAACGCATTCACCGCATCGGCGGCCGCCGTGGCACCCCGGAGGTTGGTACGGTACGTGAGGTTCTCTCTGCCGAGGCGCGGGTGCGTTTGCTGTAGCGACCGCCTGGCCCTTAGGTTCAAATACTTCTCGACGTTTTCGTGAATCTCACCCGGCATCTCCTCTAAAGCTGCCGCCATCGTGGCTGTCGCCGTCACCCCCCCCGGGGCCTATATACGCCCGCCCCCCCCGGGGGCCAAAGATGGCGCAGCTGCTGGCCGGGGTCACCGGGGGCGCCGGGGTGGCGGTGCTGGCGTCGTACGCCGAGCTGGCCCGCCGGGGCGGGGCCACGGCGGCGGCGTTTGGCCGGTTCACCGCGCTCCAGACCCACCGCGGCGTCGCCGCGGCGTGGACTGTGGGGGTCTTCGCGGTCGCGGCGGCCGAGCTGGGCCTGTGGAGCACGACGGTCGCCAACTACGGCGGCGGCGACGCCGCGATGCGGCGGTACGCGTGGGTGGCGCTGCTGGCGTTGCCGCTGGCGGCGGGCTTTTGGGCGGACAGGGTGTCGTCGGCAACGCCCCCCGCCGGCAACGTCGAGGTGGTGGCGGCGGCGGCGGCGTCGCTGCTCTTCGTCCCGCTCGTCGGCCAGTTCTCGGGGTCGGCGGTCCCGCTGCAGTGGGCGGCGGCCACCGCCGTCGTGGGGTGGCACGTGGTCGTCGACGGCATCCTGTGGCCGGTCCGCCCGGCTGGCCGGCCGGTGGTCTCGATCGACGCCGTCGCGGCCGTGGTGCACCTCGGCTCGGCGGTGGCGCTGTGGGCGACGGCGGCCGACGGCGCCGGCTACGCGCTCTCGACGTACCGGTTCCCGCTCCGCTCGACGCTGCGGCTGACCCACACCGTGTGGCGGTTCGACTGCCCGGACGGCGTCTCGACCGACTGCGCCGACGACGACAAAGACTTTTACATCGCCGAGAACAACCAGGCGTACCCGCTGCTGCCGCTGGCGTGCGGCTTCGCCGTGTGGTCCGGGCTGCACCACCTGGTGGCGGTGCCGCACCCCACGGGGGGGGAGTGGTGGTGGAAGTGGGCCGACTACGCCGTGTCGGCGCCGCTGATGCTCTCGGTCATCGCGGTCACCTTTGGCTCGACGTCGCTGCTGCCCACGGTGGTGGCCCCGCTGGTGCTGGCCGCGGCGGTGGCGGCCGGCGCCGCCGTCGACGACCACACGCTGCGCGAGGCCGACCCGCCGTGGGCGTGGGAGCCGTGGCAGCGGGTCACCATGGTCGCGGCGGTGGCGGCCTACGCCGGGGCGTGGGCCCCGGTCTACAGCACGACCGCGATGATCTACACCCGCACCGCGGCGGCCGGCGAGGGCACGCTGCCGGGCTTTGTGTGGATCTTCCTCGGCGTCACGACCGCCGTCTTCTCGTCGTTCATCGGCGTCTTCCTGTGGCCGTGGTCGTCGCGGGCGATGCGGGCGCACGCCTTCAAGTTTTTGTCGATGGTGGCCAAGACGACCCTGCACCTTTTTATCGGGCTCTCCTCGATCAACATCGGGCAGACGCTGCAGCGCGACGGCGTCGACGACATGGGGCGGGCGCAGCAGGGGCTAATCGGCGCCGCCGCCATCGTCGTGGTGCTGGGGGTCGTCGCCTACCGGACCCGCCCGGGCAGCCCTTAGTTAGCGGAATCGCGTTTACACCGCGGCGCGCACCCGAACGCTATATGCGCGTCGCAATACAATGGGTAGCCAACGCAATGGGTAGTCGGCGCGCAATGTGGCTGTTGGCGCTGCTGGTCGGGGCCAGCGCGGGCGACGACGTTTCCGGCGACCCGCGCTGCGCGGTCTATCGCGACGGAGTCACGTGCTGCGACACGTGCGCGCCTGGGTTCTTTTTGGTGGTCGAATGGTGCGGCGTGTGCTTGACGGAACTCGAGTGCCGCAGCGTCGGGGGGTCGCCAAACTGGTGGCACGTGATGTGTACAGAGGTGGGTGCCAACCCCCGTCGGATACCAAACGCGTGGCACCGCGGCAGCGATTCGGACGCTTCAGGATTTGACTCGCCGGATCTCAGCTTTGGGTTCGACGACGACTTCGATTTAGCGGGGAATGGGGTGCCATATAATGACTGGGGGGGGCCCCCTGTCACCGCGGAAGAGCTGCAATCGGTGGTGATTAGCCTGGAAAATCTCCAAGACATGGATACCGACGGGGACGGCACAGTCGACAAGACGGAGTTCCAACAGTGGTTATTATGGGTCCGGCGGCTTAGGCGATGAGGACCGGGACGAGGCGAGGCCTGTTTCGAGGGCCTTTATTGAGACCCATTCCGTGCGCACGCGTCGACGAAGCTTGCCACGACATCGTGTGCACCAATTGGAACGGATCTTGGCGGTGCACCACCACCGCCCACGTCTTGTTCTTCGGCGTCGAGCTCAAGTTGCATAGCAATATGAACGCCCAAGGCTTCGTGGTGGCTGCGATCGCATAGGCGCTGTGCGTCGGTCGCGACGGCCAGGTCTAACCTTGCGTCTTTTATCGCGTCTTTTTCTGCGTTGATCTGGTTGATGTAGTCGGCTACGCCGTCGAGCATGGCCCTCACCAACTTGCGGCTGGCTTGTCTATTTGAATGGGCGTTCGCGATCACGGCCACCGCCCGCTTCACGTTTATGGCGATGAGGTTGTCGCCGCCGGTAGTTTTTTCGGGGGCCTGGACGACGGCGTTGATGTGCTCCCAAAACTCTGTAGCCGTCGGGCTGAGCATCTTTTCCTTGCACGCTGCGATCATCTTTTTCCAATCGTTAACGAGCGCGCCAACCGCGTCTCGCTCGAGGGTGTACCCCATCAGGATTTTCGCCTTGCTGTTGATCTGGTCGACTTCAATATCTGGTAACCCCGTCTTGAGAAAGAGCCGAAACCACACATCCCACTGCGCCTGGAAGCGCGTTTGGTAGGGGTGGCCGTACGAAGCTCCTTCCCATTCATACGCGGATTTATTAACTTTGTAGTCCGCCTTATAAACCCTGTCTATGACTGACTTGATCCACCGGGTGGTTTTTGTTGCCCACTGTGCGCGGGCGGCGTCGGCGGCCTCCTGTTCTGCGGTGGCGTGGTCCAGCGCCGTTTCGGCTTTTGCCGCTCGGACGTTGGCTGCGTGCAGCGCGCGCAGCGTACGGTCCGCCTCGGCTTTGGCTAGCTGGCGTTCGGAAGGTTCCGGGGTTGGGGTTCGCTGAAGGGTGCTGTGCGGATTGTAGTCGAGGGCGACCACTGGCAGCGGGCTGCTGCCCGGGGACGGCGGTCCATGGGCGGCCGGGGACGGCGGTCCATGGGCGGCCGGCGACGGCGAGCCTTCGCCTTCCGATTCCGATACGACGACCCCCATGTCGACCCGCCACACTGCGCGTTCCCGCGGCCGCATATGGGGAAGGGGCCCAGCACAGCAAAGCGCGGCAGCCATGTGCAGCTGCAGCGCCGCGGCCCACCGGGCAATCGCCGGCATGTCGCAGGCCACCCGCGACGCGCTCGGCATCCGCGTCTACGCCGGCGACCCCCCGACGGCGTACGACGACTTGTGCGCGACGCTGCGGCTGGCGGCGGCGCTGCGGCGGGCGTCCGCGTGCTGCCGCGCCCCGGAGGAGGTGTCGGCCGCGCTCCGGGGGCGAATCATCGCGCTGTGCGGGGACGCCGTCCGTTGCCGCCGCCAAGCCGGGTAACGACGAATCGCTGTAATAAAGTGTCAAATGTTCTAGTGCGTGCAGCGCGGGCAGTTGCCCGCAATCTGGTACCACGCGCACGCCGCCGCGCACGCCGCCGGGGCTTTGACGCAGCCAACTTTCGCCGCCGGGGGCTCGACGGGCGGCGCCGGAGCCACGGTGGACGCGTCGACGGGGTCGCGGGGCGCCGGAGCCACGGTGGCGCGCGGCGTCTGGGTGGGCCCCGCCGGGTCTCGCGTGCAGTGCGGGCAGTTGCCTATAATCACCCACCGGGTGCACTCACAAAAAGCACTGCCGCGCTTCAAAGCACGGCAGCTGCCCCGGGGGGCTCGGCGGGGTGGTCGCGGCGGTGGCCGCGCTGGGGGTGGTTCGTGTCATGATGCGGGGTGGTGTTCGGGTGGTGGCCGGTGGATTTGGGAGAGCCCGCTGGCAGCCGGCCTTATATACCGTCGACCACGGTCACCATTCTGTTCCGGGAATTGTCAAGTGCGACAGTTCCGAGAATTGTCAGGTGCGACAGTTCCGGGAAGCCGGGCGTATCAAGTGAGACGCACGGCATATAAGCTGCTGGATTGATTGGTCCGCCACAAACTTCGCGCCTCGTGGCCATGCCACCATCCCAGGGGGCGCGCCTCGGTGAAGCGGGCTGGCGAACCGTCGGCGCCGAGTCCGGGCTTCTAACGAAGGGCGACCGGGTCGTGTTGCGGGCGTCAACAGCGCCCCCCGTGTTCCGCGGCATCACGATAGACGAGGACGTCAACGGAAAATTCGGTACGGCGAGTCAGTACATTTCATTCCTTTGCATTGTGGCTCTATTAAAGGGCGTGAGACAGCGGGCTGGCGATTCCCCGACTCGTTAGTCTGATAAAGGGGGGTAAAGTGACAAAGGCAATCAACGCCGGGCGGTGCGGCTGCCAGCTGGTGCGCGCGGGTGCGCGGGCTTGGGCCCGACCAGGGCACAATCGCCGATGTGGGTGTGCCTCCAATGCCCGCACGCCGGCTGCGAGCGGCTCATCGTCTCCCGGGTGGGCCTGCCGGCCCGCCGGGCGCTGCTGCAGCACCTCCAGTACAGCCACGACGTCGGGCCGGGGGCGCACGACTGCGCCGCC
>Ga0181400_1000427_pt1 | contig 18289 bp, 17 predicted proteins | sample 23SPOviralmetaG_FD_130129 | JGI IMG/M metagenome (GOLD analysis project Ga0181400, IMG submission 130129) | Marine viral communities from the oligotrophic San Pedro Time Series (SPOT) site, San Pedro Channel, CA, USA - 23 SPOT_SRF_2011-06-22 | ecosystem: Environmental > Aquatic > Marine > Strait...
GAAAAAAGATGGATCAAAAAGCTCTGGTGTGATTGCACAAGATATTCAAAAAATCATGCCTCATCTAGTAAAAGAGGTCAAATCTCTTGACTCTGATGATAGTCATTTGACAGTTGACTACAATGGATTGATAGGTTTGCTGATTGAGTCTGTGAAAACATTACAATCTGAAGTAAAAACTTTAAAAAACAAATAATGGCTTTAATAGGAAATTGTGCTACAGTAGAGTGTATATATAGTGATACAGAAACAGAAGAAATTACAATTACCTACGGTGATGACGAAGGGGAATTGGCAGGAACAACTGAAACAATAACAGTTCCTACTAAAGATTGTACGACAACTAATCACTCTGATATTTATTTATGTATTCGATCAGTTAATAATTATAATTCGTGGTTAGTAGCTGATGGAGAAACTATAAAAGAAAAAGAATTTCAAGTAGATTTTGCAATATATACAGACCAAGCTACAAGAGACGCAGATAAAGAAGATTTTTTATGGCAAGATGTTATGGTTTTGCACAGTATAGAAATAGATGAGAATTTATATAGTCAAGCATATTCTCAGATTAAATTAATGATAGGGTTTACAAATTTAACAGACGCTTAGTATGCCAATTACAGGATCAGGACAGATAGCACTTATAGCCGATATAGAAGCAGAGTTTGACCAAACAGGAAGTGAAGATATTAGTTTAGCACAAGCTAGAGATGATGCAGGGTTAAGTGATGGAGAGGTTAATATGTTTGCTTTTTATGGATTAAGTGACGCTGTTCCTCCTACAGTAACAGTACAAAGTTCGTCAAGTGTTACTTCTAGTGGATTTACTGCAAATGGTAATGTCACAGCAGATGGAGGTGCAGGAGTATCTGAGAGAGGATTCTATATAGGAACAAGTACAACAGCAACAAGCAACACTAAATACACAGTTAGTGGGACAACAGGTGCTTACACTTATAATTTTACAGGAGCAAGTCCGCAGACAACTTACAGGGTTTTTGCTTTTGCTACGACTTCAGCAGGAACAACTATAACAAGTTATGTATCTACAACAACAAGTGCAGACTATCAATTGTTAGGTGTAACGTCAAATTCATTTAGTCACAATGGTAGAAATTATGGTATAAATGGTTTTGGTACAATGCCAAGTTCACAAAGACCTAGTGGTACAAAAACTGTTTCAGTTTCAAATAGTGGTTCAACGATTACTTCATTTTTTAGAGCATACGCCTCTGGTCCTTCTAATGGTGGGATATACATACAATATATGAATATGGGAGGACAAGGTGTAAGTAATAGTAGCTCAAGAGAAGCCATTGGTGGTAATTATGGTAATCACGGAAGTGGAACTACAACAAGATCAATAGGAGGAAGTTCAATAAGTGGTAGAGGTGGTATGTTCCTTTATTGGTATGTTGGATGGAAACGAGGTGGAACTGTTTTAGGTTACAATACTATTTTCTACTATGGATAAAAAAACATATACAAATTATGCATAGTTTATTTTGGATTTTTGATAATGTTATTTCTGCTGATAAATGTAAAGAATATATTGATCTAGCAAATGATAATTTTCATAAAGCAGGAATTGGTGGAGATGAATTATTAAATACAGGTAGCATTGATGAAGATACTAGAAAAACAAATATTTTTTGGAGTGATAATAAAGAGTTATTTGAATTAGCTACTAAATATGGAAAAATAGCTAATAAAGAAGCAGGATGGAATTTAGATGTAAAAGCAATAGAAAGTTTTCAAATAGGACAATATCCTGTAGGTGGTCACTATGATTGGCACCCTGATAGTTCAGGTATGTTTGTAAATGATCACAATCTTGCAAGGAAAATATCTATGGTACTTTGGTTAAATGAAGATTTTGAAGGTGGTGAATTTGAATTTCATAAATGTTACACTTCAGAAAATATAATAAAACCAAGTATTGGTACAATAGTATTTTTTCCATCGTGGATGATACATAGAGTAAAACCAGTAACAAAAGGTGTAAGGTATAGTGCAGTATCTTGGATACTTGGAAACCCTTTAATATAATGGAAGATTTGAAAACATTAAGGGGAAAAATTATAAAATAAACAAAAAATGGGACTAATAGGAACTTGGAAAAAATACACATACACAGACCATCCAACAGAAACTGAAACAGAAACTGTAACGTATCCTAATGACGCCTCTTTTGAAGATTTAGCAGGGACAACAGTACAACAACAAAGACCCGTTCAAGTTGAGACGGTAGAAACTTTTGAAAATGCTTATGTAATGATTTCGCAATTCTATGCAATAAGAGATCAAGGGGGAACAGATGAAATCTATTTTTTAGATTATAGATATAATGTTTATGCTTCTAAAGCAGCAAGAGATGCAGACTTTCAAGATACAATTGATAGCGAATTTATGAACAAGGAAGCGGATGTTGTTTTTGATGGATCACAAGATATTGCAGCGCATTGCTATTCTAAATTGAAAGCATTACGAGGCTTTGAACTTTTAACAGACGATTAGTTATGGCAGTACCTAGCAGCGGTCAATTGAAGTTAAATGGTGATATAAACCTTGAAATAAACGGAACAGGAACAGGCGCAAATGTAAGTTTAAATGGGCTTTCATCTGAAGCAGGATTTACTGCTCCTAACGGGATGACTGAATTTTATGGATATGTAGATGCCCTAGCGCCTTCTGTTTCCACAAGTGCAGCAACAAGTGTTTCAGCTACTTCAATGAGAGCAAATGGAAATGTATCATCTGATGGTGGCGCAACAATAACAAGTAGAGGGTTTTACTTTGGCACAAGCTCTTCATATAGTTCAAATACAAAATACACAGTTTCAGGAACGACGGGTTCTTTCAATAGGACTTTTAGCAGTATAAGTAGTAGTACAACTTACTATATTACAGCCTTTGCAATTAATTCAGTAGGGGAAACTGTCGGAAGTACAGTAAGTCAAGCTACTCCTGCAAACTTAAATCTTGGAAGGACTACAAGTATGGCAGCGAACAATCAAAATAGGGCTTTATATTATGAAACATCGGGAGGATATACTTACGGAGGTAGTATTGGAGCAGGTACTACTTGTCGAAGTTGCTCAAGGTCTTTTAAAAATAGAGCTACAAGTGGGAGTGGGAGTTTTTACTTAAGGTCTGACACTAATGGATGTCAAAGTGGGTCAAACTACTCTTACTCATCTTTCTCGGGATATAAGGAAGCATTTACGGGTGTAGTTGTTTTTTGGGGTGGTGAAGTTGCAAGATGGAATGCTAGTGGGGGATAATAATGGAAGATTTAAAGACATACGGATTAACATTTTTACTGTTTTTGCTTACAACAGTAGGTGTTTTTTCACAAAAAAATGAATCTCATATCGTAACTTCACCTACGAAAAGAATGAAAGTTGTTTTTTATTCTAATGAAAAACCTGTAATTTCGGGTCAAGTTTTTGTTGTTGAAGGAGTTTTAGTTAATGACGGCTTGTTTGTGATGTACAAGGAAAATGGATTTATACGTCAAACAGTTCATTATAAAATGGGCAAGATAGTTAAGGTCACAAACTTTACCGAAGAAAATAAAATATAAATGAATTACATAAGAAAAATATCTGTAGGAGCAGACTACAAGAATGCTATGCACTATATAGTTAATCAAGGGGTTTTAGGAGGGTCATATACAATAAGCGATATAGCTCAAGAGCAAGAAGGATTTAGTGTTTGGGTTAAAAAAAACGACGAGTCTGTAAAATGGAAAGAGTTTAAGGATATTCCAGTAGTAGTTGAATACAACATAAATCTAATATGAATCCAAGATGGGATTACTTGGTGACTCCTTTAGGAAGAGAGTACAAAAACACAAAAAAAATAGCCGACCAGGAGTTCACGATAAACACATCAATAGAGGATGCGAGTTTTGTAAACCGAATGGGTATTGTAAATGCGATTCCGATTGGTGGAGAGATACCAGTTGGTAGTATAGTAGTTGTTCATCATAATGTTTTTAGAACCTATCTTGATATGAAGGGCAAAAAAAGAAAAAGTAACGAATACTTTAGGGATGGTCAATATTTAGTTCATCCTGATAAAATATATATGTACGATAACGGAGATGGGTGGAAAACGACTAAAGAATATTGCTTTGTATCTCCTCTTGACTATATTCAAGATGGTGAGATATATAGATCTGACAAAAAAAAGGAAGAGCACGTGGGACTTATAAAACATAGCTCAGCATATACTGAAGGAACAAAAATTGGTTTTACTAGAAATTCTGAATATGAGTTTGTTATAGATGACGAAAAAATATATAGAATGAAAAATTCGGATATTTGTATTAAATTATGTTAATATGCCTGACGCTTTTATAAAAAATAATTTATCAATAGTTGTTTCTTTTGTGGTTACTGTATTTGCCGCAGGAGGTATATTCGCTGAGTTTACTGCTTTGAAAGATGAAATTCATCTAGTTCATGAAAGATTAGATGAAAAGATTTTAGTCATTAGCAATATGGAAAGTCGTATATTGGAGTTGGAAAAAAAGTCTGAATACGAAAGAGGACTTTTAGAAGCTAAGAAAGAATGAAAGAAGAATATTGGGTTACAACAGGAACTTGGGAGGGCTACTACTTTACTTATACTTATTTAAATGAGTGACACTCAAGAAACAATATTAAGGGTAATATTAGCTGGAGAAAGGGCTGTTGAAGAATTAATAAAGGTTGCTCAAGAAGAAATAATTACAGGTAAACCAGATGATGATTTAGCTGCCGATAGATTAAAAAACGCAGCAGCAACGAAGAAGCTTGCTATATTTGATGCCTTTGAAATATTACAGCGTATTGAAAATGAAAGAGAAAAATTAAATGGCGAAGATCAGACTAAAGACGGCAAAGGAAAAGATAAAGGATTCCAAAGCTTCGCAGAGTCTAGGGGACGAAAGTCTTGAGCTATGCAAGGTTGTCTCTCATATTGATAGTAAAACTAGAGACAAACTAAACAAAAAGAAAGCTTGGGACTATGGATACAACAGCGAACATGATGTTATTGTCATATCTAAGTCTGGGCAAATAGGTGATGTTGTTGAGATACAAAATTTAAAAATAGCACTACCTTTGCAGCCGAAAAACATTTTCTCTAGAGACAAGACGGATGCAGAACAATACTGGGAACCTTTCGAAATCCCAAAAGAACTTAAAAAAATTAAGACCATATTCCAGTGGAACGACTACCCGTCTGCATTCAAAGAGAGTTGGGTTGATTACATTGAAGATGAGTTTGAAAGAAGAGAAAATGGTTTTTGGTTTAAAAACAACGGCAATCCTACTTATATTACTGGCTCTCATTACATGTACTTGCAGTGGACCAAGATTGATGTTGGGCTCCCTGAGTTCAGAGAGTCTAATAGAGTATTCTATATTTTCTGGGAAGCGTGTAAAGCCGACACTAGGTGTTACGGAATGTGCTATCTTAAAAACAGAAGGTCTGGTTTCTCCTTTATGTCTTCAGCAGAATCCGTTGCTCAAGCGACAATTACTTCAGACGCACGGTTTGGGATACTGTCCAAATCAGGAGCTGATGCTAAAAAAATGTTTACAGACAAGGTCGTACCGATATCCGTCAACTATCCCTTCTTCTTTAAACCAATACAAGACGGAATGGACAAACCCAAGACAGAGCTCGCCTACAGGGTCCCAGCATCCAAGCTTACTAGAAAATCGATTCAAGAAACAGAACAACAAGAAGAACTCGCAGGTCTTGACACAACAATTGATTGGAAAAATACAGGCGACAATTCCTATGACGGTGAGAAACTCCGACTGCTTGTTCATGATGAGTCTGGAAAATGGGAACGTCCAGATAACATCCTCAACAGTTGGCGTGTCACTAAAACTTGTCTCAGACTAGGGAGAAGAGTGATCGGTAAGTGTATGATGGGATCCACCTCTAATTCACTTGACAAAGGTGGAAGTAATTTTAAGAGATTATATATGGACTCTGATGTGACTCAGAGAAATGCTAATGGTCAAACTAAAAGTGGCATGTATAGTTTATTTATACCAATGGAATGGAACTTCGAGGGTTTTTTAAATCATCACGGTCACCCAGTTTTTAGAAAGCCAAATAAGCCTATTTTAGACGCTTATGGAGACACAATAGATGGAGGGGTAATAGACTACTGGGAAAATGAAGTAGAGAGCCTAAGAAGTGATTCTGATGCTCTTAATGAGTTTTATAGGCAGTTTCCTAGAACAGAAGGTCACGCTTTTAGGGATGAGGCAAAAAATAGTCTATTTAATCTAACAAAAATATATGAGCAAATAGATTTTAATGACGGGCTTCAAAGGCAAAGAGTTGTTCAAAGAGGAGGTTTTCATTGGAAAAACGGGATAAAAGATTCAGAGGTTGTGTGGACACCAGAAAAAAACGGAAGGTTTTATGTTTCTTGGATACCTCCTTTTGAGTTAAGAAACAGGGTTATAAATAAAAATGGATTTAAATATCCTGGTAATGAGCATATAGGGGCTTTTGGTTGTGACTCATATGATATATCTGGAACTGTTGGAGGTGGAGGTTCTAATGGAGCTCTTCATGGATACTGTAGACCAAACCTAGATGGACCTTCAAATACTTTCTTTTTAGAATATATATATAGACCTCAAACTGCTGAGTTATTTTACGAAGACGTATTGATGGCTATGGTTTTTTACGGCATGCCAATATTAGCAGAGAACAACAAACCAAGACTTCTTTATCATATAAAAAACAGAGGGTATAGAAAGTGGAGTATAAACAGACCAGATAAGAATAAAAATGATCTATCAAAGGCAGAAAAAGAACTTGGAGGAATACCCTCTTCGCCTTCGGTTATATCTATACACGCTGAAGCAATTGAAACCTATATAGAGGAGCGAGTTGGCTTCAACGATGAAGGCACTGGAAACATGTATTTTTCAAGAACTTTACTAGATTGGGCAAACTATGATATAAATAAAAGAACGAAGTTTGATGCAACGGTTAGCTCTGGTTTAGCGATCATGGCAACTCAAAAGTATGTAGTTAAGCCTCAGAAAAATAATACGGAAATAAATGTTAACTTTGCAAGATATAATAATAGCGGATCAGTTAGCACTATTATAAAGTAAACGCATGCAGAATTCTTCTACGAATTACATTATAGGATTTCCAAACCAATTAGCGTCCGATGCCGAGAAAGCGTCAGAAGAATATGGGCTAATGGTTGGAAGAGCCATCGAATCTGAATGGTTCAGAAAAGAAGGTGGACAATCAAGGTTTTATAACAACAGAGACACTTACCATAAACTGCGAACTTACGCAATGGGGGAGCAGTCAGTTAGAAAATATAAAAACGAACTAGCTGTTAATGGAGATATATCTTATCTAAATTTAGATTGGACTCCAGTTCCAATAATACCAAAGTTTGTAGATATTGTTGTTAATGGGATTTCAAATCGTTTGTTTGATGTAAAGGCTGATTCGGTTGACCCTGTATCCTCTAACAAGAAAGCAATGTACAAAAATCGCATTCAAACAGAAATGCGAAACAAAGAGGATTTTGAGGAAATTGGAGCTATGCTAGGAAAAAGCATGTTTAGCTCTAATCCAGACACGCTACCAGAAACAGACGACGAGCTTGAGCTTCATATGCAGATAGATTACAAGGATGACATAGAGATTGCCGAAGAAAAAGCAATTGAGACAACCTTAAAATATAACAACTACGAATTGACTAAAAAAAGAATTGATGAGGATGCAACGGTGCTAGGTATATCTGCTGTAAAACATTCCTTTAATACTCATGAAGGCATTCGTGTTGAATACGTTGATCCTTCTGACCTAGTATACAGCCCTACTGAAGATCCTTATTTCGAGGACTGTTATTACTTTGGAGAAGTGAAAAATGTAAACATAACTGAAATAAAAAAAATAAATCCTAATTTAACGCAATCTGAGATAGATGAAATAGCTAAATCATCTTCTAAGTTCGATGCCTATCAAGGCATGCGTGGAGGTTATAAGACTGACACATTTGACTACAATACAGCAACATTGTTGTATTTCTGTTATAAGACTGACAAGAATATCGTATACAAGAAAAAGAAAAACGCCTATGGAGGCGAAAAAGTACTTAAAAAGGACGATCAATTCAACCCACCAAAAACAGAACAAGCACGTTTTGAAAAATTATCTAAAAGAATTGACGTATGGTACGAAGGTGTACTTGTATTAGGAACAAACAAGATATTGAAGTGGGAGGTGATGAAAAACATGGTGAGACCAAAGAGCTCGATAGAGAAGGTGTACGCCCCGTTTATTGTCAGTGCACCAAAAATGTACAGGGGTCAGATTGATTCTCTTGTCAAAAGAATGATTCCATTCGCTGATCAGATACAGCTATTGCATTTAAAACTGCAACAAGTTGCATCTAAGATGATACCAGATGGGGTTTTTATTGACATCGATGGTCTATCATCTGTGAATTTAGGTAATGGAAATACCTATTCTCCCCAAGAGGCTCTGAACCTTTATTTTCAAACAGGATCAGTAATTGGAAGAAGCTACACAGAAGAAGGGGAGTTTAATAATGGAAAAGTCCCTATTCAAGAGCTAACTTCTTCGGGAGCAAACTCAAAAATATCTTCTTTAATAAACATGTACAATTACAACCTAAACCTATTAAGGGGCGTAACTGGACTTAACGAAGCAAGAGATGGCTCAACGCCTGATCCAAACGCACTAGTTGGCGTTCAAAAATTAGCAGCCTTAAATTCAAACACTGCGACAAGACATATATTAAAGTCAGGTATTTTTACAACACAACGAATTGCTGAGTGCGTGGGATACAGAATTTCAGATATACTTGAATATTCTACCATGAAAGAAGATTTCGTAAAAAGTATTGGAAGACACAGCGTCGATATACTAAATGAAATAAAGGAGCTTCATTTACATGATTTTGGAATATACATAGAGCTTCATCCTGATGAGGAAGAAAGACAAATGTTAGAGCAAAACATACAAACCTCCTTGTCTGCTGGTAAAATAGACATTGATGATGCTATTGATATAAGAAGCGTAAAGAACGTAAAAATAGCATCTCAGTTATTGAAGGTTAGAAAAAGACGAAAAGAAAAGCTTGACAACAAACGTCAGCAAGAAAACATTGCGCTTCAAGCAGAAGCCAATCAGCAAGCTTCACTCACAGCTGAACAAGGAAAACAACAGACCGCTTTAGCTAAAATGGAAGCAGAAGCTAAAATAAAGCAGCTAGAGTCTGAGTTAGAAATGAAGAGAATGCAGCAAGAGTTTCTTCTTAAGTCAGAGCTTATTAAAATGCAAAAGGGCATAGAAAGTCAAATAAAGTCTTCCGAGCTACAAATGCAGCAGGAAAAAGACAGATACAAAGAAGACAGGAAAGACAAGAGAACAGCTAAGCAAGCATCTCAACAGTCAAAGCTAATACAGCAAAGAAAACAAGACTTAGATCCTATAGACTTTGATGGTCAAGATTCATTAGGCTCAGGTATGAGTGGGATCGTGGGTGTTGATTAATTTTATAATTTTGCAATACAATTTAATTTAATAATATGGAATGGAAAGTAAGGGCGTTGGATGACGATGGGAATCCTATTGAGCCAAAACAAAAAGAGCAACCAGAGGTTCAAGAAGAGCCAAAAGAAGTTGACAATCAAGAAGTAAAAGAAGAAATAACAGATAACAACAAAGAAGATGATGTATCACAGCAAGAAGAAGTCGTCAGCGAGCAAGTCGAAGAGCAAGCCCAAGACGTACAAGAAGAAAAGCAAGAAGTAGAGCAAAAAGTAGAAAAGCCCTACGAGCTTGATGATAACAGCATTTTAAGTTATCTAAAAGATAGACACAACCTTGAGGTTGAGTCAATAGAAGTTCTTAAAAATACTGAAAAAAAACAAGAGCAATCTTTGCCTGAAGAAATTGCAGAGTTTATGAAGTATCAAAAGGAAACTGGACGTTCCTTTGAAGACTACGCAAAACTGCAACAGGATTGGTCAAAAGTAGATGAGACAACACGCTTGCGAGAATACTACAAGCAAACAAAACCTCATTTAGATATAGACGAGATTGATTATCTAATAACAGAAGAATACAGCTATGATGCTGATATTGATGATGAAAAAGATATCAAAAAGAAAAAGATTGCTTATAAAGAGGAATTATATAAGGCTACAAGTCACTTTGAAGGACTGAAGGAAAAGTATAAGGCACCGCTTGAGTCAAGAGATGCTAATCTTCCAGATGAATACAAAGAAGCTTTTAGTTTTTATAATGAATACAGAGAACAGTCGGAAAAGGGTCAAAAGGCTCAAGAGGAACGCTCACGTATTTTTGCAGAAAAGACAAACGATCTTTTTTCTAATGATTTCAAAGGTTTTGAATTCACAGCTGGGGAAAAGAAACAAGTCTACAAGCCGAATGATGTAGTGAAGGTTAAAGAGGTTCAATCAGATATAAACAACTTTTTTAATCAGCACCTAGATGAAAACGGTTCTGTTAAAGATATAAACAAGTATCACAAGGCTTTGTATGCTGCGCAAAATGCGGATGCAATATTTAAGTTCGCATACGAACAAGGTAAGGCTGATGCAACTAACGGGATTGTCAAGGAAACAAAAAATATTGACATGGATGTTAGGCAAAATATGCAGACAGAAAGTAGTGGTATTAAATTTAGAGCCCTCGAAAATGATGACACGTTCTCTTTTAAAATTAAAAAAAGATAATTAATCATTAAAAACTATTTACCATGAGTGTAACTATGAGTGGTGTTGGTGGAGCATTAACCCCAGCGCCAAGTAAATCGACATTGTCGAGCAATTATTTAGGGTCATCTATTGAGTTTACTTCTCAATATTTACCTGATGTTTATGAAGCTGAATTTGAAAAGTATGGAAATCGTTCTGTATCTTCTTTTTTAAGAATGGTAGGAGCTGAGATGCCTTTCCAATCTGACGTAATCCAATGGTCAGAGCAAGGAAGACTACACTTAGCCGTGTCTGGAGCGACTCGTTCTGCTGATGTTATTACATCAAACGGACACCCTTTCCGTGTAAACCAAACAGTTATTGTTTCTGATGGAACTGACCAAGAGAAAGCAATCATTACTGCTACTACAACTAATACGTTTACTGTAGCATCTTATGAAAATGCTAACCTTGCAAGTGCCATCGCAACTACTGGGTTAAAAGTATTTGCGTTTGGTTCTGAATTCAAAAAAGGAACTAACGGAATGAGTGGTTCTCTAGAGGCACCAAAAGACATCCAAACTAACAACCCAATTATCATTAAAGATAAGTACGAGGTTAATGGTTCTGACTTAGCTCAGATCGGATGGATTGAAGTGACTACTGAGAATGGTGCTACTGGATACCTTTGGTATTTAAAATCAGAGCATGAAACTCGTTTACGTTTCGAAGACTATATGGAGCTTTCTTTAATTGAAGGTCGTCCTGCTGCTGGTTCATCTGGCGCAGAGTCTGCTGGATACAAAGGAACAAAAGGTTTATTCTATGAACTAGACAACAGAGGTAACATCTCAACAGGATCTATCGCTGCTCGTACAGACATTGAAGAAATCATCAAAGTTCTAGATAAAGAAGGAGCTATTCAAGAAAACGTTCTTTTCGTTAACAGAACTAAATCATTTGAAATTGATACAGTACTAGCTGCACAAAACAACAGCGGTGCTTCTACAAGTTCTTATGGTTTATTTGATAACGACGAGAGCATGGCTATTAGCTTAGGTTTTCAAGGATTTAACTTAGGATATGACTTCTACAAAACTGACTGGAAATACTTAAACGATCCAACTACAGGAGCATTAACTTCTGCTGTTGATGGTGTATTAGTGCCCGCTGGTACTACTACTATCTACGATCAAGTTTTAGGTAAAAACGCAGTTAGACCTTTCTTACATGTAAAATATAGAAAGTCAGAAGCTGAAGATCGTAAGTACAAGTCTTGGGTAACTGGTTCTGCTGGTACAGCTGGAATGAGTAGTGACCTAGATGCAATGCAAGTTCATTTCTTAAGTGAAAGAGCGCTTTGCGTACACGGTGCAAACAACTTCGTTATCATGAAGTAATATTAATTGGGGGATAGGACTCCTGTCCCCCTTTTTTTTAATCTAATTAAATCTTAATAAAATGACTAAAGATGCTATGGTGTCCCAGCCAAAATGGGAAATAAAAGATAGAGTATATGTTTTAACAGAAGGCAAAACGCCAGTAAACTATATTCTTAGATCAAGACATCACTTAAACAAGCCTTTACAATATTTTGACGGAAATATATCTAGATCGCTTAGATATGCTTCTAATCAAACTTCTGTTTTTGAAGACGAGCAACATGGAGACGTAACTCTTCCTGCTATTATTTTTAGAGATGGAAAGCTTGTTGTGCCAAAAGAACAGGTGATATTGCAAAAATTCTTATCTCTATACCACCCAGACAAAGATGGTGAGTATATAGAGTTTGATCCAAGTAGAGAAGCAGAAAAAGACATTGATACTTTAAAAGAAACTTTAGAGGCACAAAACCTTGTCCTAGAAATGGACATAGAGGACTTAGAGGCAATAGCTAGAATCTGTCTTCGTGATCAAGGAAATGTTTCTGAAATGACTTCGAAGGAAATCAAGAGAGATATGCTTTTGTATGCGTCTAGAAATCCAAGAGAGGTTGTAGAATTGTCAGAAGATGAAAATGTAAAGCTTAGAAATGTTGCGGTTCGTGCAGTTGAAATGGGCATTATATTTATCAAAGACGACAATAGAACTGTATGCTGGAACAACAACACAAAGGACAAAATAATAACAGCTCCTTACGGTGAAAATGTTTATTCAGCTTTAGCTTCCTTCTTCAAAACGGACGATGGACTTGATGTTTTACAAGGGATTACAAATAAGCTGTAGTTCTTCCCACCTACCACTACAGCTCAAGGAGGGGTCGTCTTAACGGCTCCTCTTTTTTTTGTATTTTTGTATCATGATAAATCACGTAAGGAATACTGTTTTAAGTGTTTTAAATAAGGAGAATAGAGGAACGTTAACTGTTTCTCAATTTAACTCATATGCTAAGTATGCTCAACAGCTATTGTTTGATCAGTACTTTTCAGAGTACTCTCGCCTATCCACAATGAAAAATGCTAGGAGACTATCAAAAGATCAAGGAGATAAGCTATCGATACTTCGGTCTAATATAGATAAGTTTATGAAGACTAGCTCAGTATCAATTTCAAGCACATACCTAATCAAGCCATCTGACTTATACACTCCTATAACCTTAGTGTATAGCGGAAAATTAATGGAGTATGTTCCAAAATATAAAGAAACATACTTGGAGTCATCAAACATTTCTGGACCTTCAGAACTTTATCCTGGATACTGTGATGAAAACGATAAGTGGTATGTAAAACCAAGTACATTAACTGGAGAGGTTAATGTAAATTACATAAGAAATGTGGTTGACCCAAAGTGGACTTATACTGTTGTTGGAGAAAACCCTATATTTAATCCTAGCGCAGGAGATTATCAAGACTTTGAATTAAACCCAGACGACGAAGCAAGTTTAATTGTAGAAATATTAAAATTATCAGGTGTTACTATCAGAGAGGCAGAGGTTGCGCAAGCGGCTGCTCAAATCGATGCCGTAGAAACACAGAAAGAAAACGTATAATAAATGGCACTTACAGACAAGCAATATTACGAAAACAGCACCAATTGGGGTGATAATCAGTTTGTGCTTTTAAAGAATGTTATAAATAACTTTATGGCATTCTATGTAGGTGATGGTAAAATAATTGATCATATCGAAAGATTTGATGTTGTGTATCACGCAAAAAGAGGATTGCAAGAGCTGCATTACGACGCATTAAAAGACGTTAGAGCTCTTGAATTAGAATTACCCGATGATTTGCAATTAGAACTGCCAAAAGACTTTGTGAAGCTTGTAAGACTGTCTTGGGTTGATGAGCTAGGAAGGCTTCATCCTATGATGATGGACGTGGATACAACAATAGCAAAAGCTTATTTACAAGATGATGATTATGATATAATATTTGATAGCAATGATGCTGCGGCTGAAGGTACTTCTGTCATAGACATGAAGCAAGCTAGTAATGCTACCGTTGATAACGATACATTCTCAAATCTAGACTATGAGTTTTTTGGGGGAAGATTTGGAATGTTTACAGACAGAACAAACGTAAATGGAATGTACAGTATAGACAAGAATGCTGGCTATTTGAGGTTTAGTTCTGAGGTAAAAAACAAGGCAATAGTAATCGAATATATTACTGATGGTTTGTCTTATCTAACAGAAGCAGAATTGCAAGTAAATAAACTTGCTGAAGACTTTTTATTAAAATACATTGCATACCAAGTAATTCAATATAAGTTTGGCGTCCAAGAGTACATAGTTAGACGAATGAAAAATGAACAGTTTGCGGCTATGAAAAACATGAAAATAAGAATGATGGATATACATCCATTTGACTTAGCTCAAGCCTTCAAGGGACGCAACAAGTGGATTAAATAATGAAGATACAAAACCTATTTACATCTGGAAAGATGAACAAAGACCTCGATGAGAGGCTTCTTCCTCAAGGAGAGTATAGAGATGCTCTTAATGTAAAGGTTGCTAATTCTGTTGGCTCTGATGTAGGGGCGATAGAGAATTCGCTTTCAAACGAAGTTCTCACCTCTTTAGACTTTGGAACAAACCCCGTTTGTATTGGCGCAGTTGCTGACGATAAGAACAGAAAGATATATTGGTTTGTCAAGTCAGATACTGGATCATACATAGCAGAATACTACGAGTTTTCTAATACCTCTGCATTTGTTTTACAAGACACAAGAGCTGCTGGAAGTAATGTTCTTAATTTTAAGAAGAATAAAATAATTACTGGCGTTAACGTCTTAATTAATGACAACGAAAATAAAGTTTTTATTTATTGGACAGATAATGAAAACCCACCAAGATATTTAGAGGTTGCTGAAGCAAAGGCTTACGGAGCAAACAGCTTCTCAGAAGAAGATATTGCTGTAATTAAAGCACCCCCAAGAGCAGAGCCTTCAATTGTACTCCAAATAGACGGAACTTTAGATGACAACTATATAGAAGACAAGTTTTTTACGTTTGCCTACAGATATAAATACAAGCACAATAAGTTTAGTGCGCTGTCTCCTTTTTCTGAAGTAGCTTTTTTTCCTAATGACGACACCTTCAAAGCGGAGCCTTATGGCGCTTACGCAATGACAAATAGATTTAATAGCGTTCAAGTAACTTATAACTCTGGACCAAGTCAAGCATTAGAAATAGAAGTCTACGCAAAAGAAGAAAACACGGCTAACAATTTTCTAATAGGAAAATTCAATAAAGCAAATGACACTCTTTCTGATAACACAAACTATCAATTATCATTCAACAATAATAAAATATACACTTTACTTAGCGATACTCAGTATAATAGAGTATATGATAATGTTCCATTAAAAGCAGCGGCTCAAGATTTTTTAGGAAATAGGATTGTTTACGCAAACTACGAAGAAAATTATGATATTGTAGATCCTTTAGATATAACACTTAACATACAGTCTTCGGATTTAACGTCAGAGTGTAGTTCTAATTTATTGTATACCGTAACTAATACAACATCTTCAAACATAACATTTAGCTATTTGCTTTGTAGTGAAAGTAATTCTAGGCAAGCAATAGCAAAGCCAGGAGAAAACAGAATTTGCGCTGCATCAGTGCAAAGTCAAACAGGTTTAACAATAAGCTCAGGCAACACATGTGGTGGAGATTTTTCTCCTAAAAAAACTCTTAAAAGCAATAGAAATTATATAGTTGGGCTTGTTTATTTTGATTCTAACGGAAGAAAGTCTTCTGTTATTGCCGATGAAAACAAATTTGTTAATGTGCCTTTTGAATCAAGCGATCAGACAAATTCTTTAAAAGTCACAATAAACAACCCAGCTCCAATATGGGCTGATAGATACAAGATAGTCGTAAAAGAAGTTAAAAGAGCTTATGTTGTTTTAAAAACAACATTAGAAAAGTATAGTGCAGGTGGTTCTACTTATGTTAGAATAAATCAAAACGAAACAAGTAAAGTCCCCGATGGCGCCAACATTATCGTAAAATCAACTTACGCTGCTGGTAGTTTAACTACAATTAACAACTCAGAAACCTATGAAGTCGAAAGCGTTGCATCGTATGCAGTGGGAGAGATTCCTTATATTAATTTATCATTAAGTCCACCTTCTCAACCAGGAGATTCAGTTGCAGGCGTGTATATGAAATTAAAAGGAAAAGGATTTCTTCAAGCTTTAACTTATTTTGCTTATGGTCAAACTGGATACACTGTTTTTGAGGTTATATCAGAAACAGAACAAGACTCAAGTTTTTACGAAGTTCCTGGAACTTACAATGTAGTCAATGGATTTCACAACGGCACACTTCAAAATCAAGATATAAGCATACCAGCTATAGTAGAGTCACAAGCGTTTAATGCATTTGCTTTTGGAGGTGGAGTAGAATCAAACAGAATAAAAGATAACATCACTCTAAATACATTTAATTTAGGCGTTAGGCTGAATGAAGTTATTGATCTTTATAAAAGCAACAAAAGAATAGCTTCATTAACATACAGTGATGTATATGAAGAAAGCACCAGCTATAACGGGCTGAATGTTTTTAATCTTGCTCAAATAAACTATAAAGACATAGATGAAAAGTACGGTGAAATTAAAAAAATTCACTCTAGAGACAACGACTTAATTGTTTTTCAAGAGAATAAAATACACCGAATATTATTCAATAAAAATGTTTTGTTTACAGCATCAGGTACAGGTGATGTGTCTCAATCTTTAAATATACTAGGACAAGAAGTGCCTTACATTGGCGAGTATGGAATAAGTAATTCGCCCGAATCATTTCAGTCTTGGGGAAGCAGAATGTATTTTTCAGATGAAAGAAGGTCTGCTATATTAAGATTAGCTCAAGACGGAATTACAGAGATATCAGACTACGGAATGAGAAGTTGGTTTAATGATAATTTAAACACAAACTTAAACGTAAGAGGAATAGGCGGTTATGATCCTATACACGACCAATATGTTGTTTCTGTTCAAGATAAACCAGTAGAATGGAGGGTTGATACATTTGAGTGTGAAAGCGGAACTACTACAACAACTAGCACTACTACAACGACAACCACCACAACTACGGCAGCTCCTACTACTACCACTACAACAGCTGCGCCAGGAACGACTACAACAACAACTCTAGCGACACCGTTTGCTAGAATAGATGGTGCAACCTCAGCAGCAGTTGGAGCGACAATAAGCTTAACTGGGGAGGATTTAAACTTTACAGGATCTACTTGGGCTTGGACAGGAAATGCAGCGGCAGGTCTTACATCAAAAGTTATAAATATTTCAGAGTCAACAAGCGGAAGTAAAACTTATGGGGTTACAATAGACGGCACTTACACGGACTCACACACCGTAAATTGGAGTTTAACAACAACTACAAGTACAACTAGCACGACCACTAGCACGACTACTAGTACAACCACCACAACAACAACCACCACAACAGCTGCGCCTAGTAATTGTCACGGAGTTTCATTGGGATATTCATCTTCCACAATATGCCAACAAGACACAAGTGGGGTTTATTATCTAGATGATCCTGATTTATGTTTAGCAACCTCAATATCAACAGATACGTTCTGTACGACAAATGCTCCAAGCGGATACTACACATACTCTAGCGGCACTAAATCAAGATACTGGAGCGGATCTAGCTTCTCTCAAGGTCCTTGTCAGACATGCAACCCTTAAATAATTTAAAATGAAATTAAATGAAATACATATGTGCTCAACCAGCCACTCAATATTATGGATGGCAGCTTGATGTGATGCTTCACAGTTTTTTAACTGTAGGAGTTAAACTAGAAGATGTTAATGTGGTATGCAATATAGAGGGTGAGATAGACCCTTACTTCGATAGGCTCATGAAAAAATATCCTGGCGTTTCTTTTTCTTTCTATGAAGATACTAGAGATTACAGGGGCTATATACCCTCAATAAAACAACACTTGCTTCATAAGCACTACCAAGCATTTCCAGAGTTTGAAAATGAAACTATTTTCTTGACTGACTCGGACATATGTCTTACAAAACCAATTGATTTTAGCGGATTGCTTGATGATAATATTTGGTATTTA
>Ga0181400_1000428_pt1 | contig 18252 bp, 24 predicted proteins | sample 23SPOviralmetaG_FD_130129 | JGI IMG/M metagenome (GOLD analysis project Ga0181400, IMG submission 130129) | Marine viral communities from the oligotrophic San Pedro Time Series (SPOT) site, San Pedro Channel, CA, USA - 23 SPOT_SRF_2011-06-22 | ecosystem: Environmental > Aquatic > Marine > Strait...
CGAGAGCAGAAGGAGATTGAAAAGAGTCGTCAACAGGCCCAATACCGTGGGGTGCGCTAACCTGAGAGCAATGTTCTCGGGTTAGTCGTGGCTGCTGAGTACGAAGTAAATATCAAAATTAATTCGGACAAGGTCGTTACAGACCTAAACAAGGTTGATAATAAGATAAAAAATCTTGGAAAGTCAGCAACTTCTCAGGAAAAAGGACTTCAAAGTATTGTAGATAAACGTGCTCGTTTGATGAATCGCATCAACGAGATGGAGGGCAAGGGGCTAAATGTTGCCAAGCTCAGAAAACAAATGGGTAAAGCAACTACTGAACAGGGCCGCAAAGATCTTGCTAACGCTCAAAAAGAATTTCGTATTTTAGAGAGAAATCTTCGGTTAGAACAATCAAAACTAAGAATACTTAAAGCGCAAAGACAAGGTTTCCCTGCCAGCCCAGTTCGTGGCGTAAGAAGCATGATGGGCTCACCAGCCCAAATCAGCGCATCCGGCAGGCAAGCTGCAGATCCTATTAAAGGTCGTGCTGACTTAGTAGGCTCTCCGGCTTATTACGAAGCTCAACAAAAAGCCATTAACCGACTTGCTCGCCAAGGCGGAGCTTCAGACCCTATCAAGGGGCACCCAAACTTGGTTGGATCACCAAAGTATTTTGAAGCACAGCAAAAAGAAATCGACAAAGCAGCTCGTCAAGGTGGAGCTACAAATCCATTAAGAGGCAGCAAAAACCTTCCAGGTTCTCCCGCATATTTTGATCATCTAAACCGAGAGATTTCTAAACTTGCGCGTCAGGGCGGTGCAAGCAGTCCTATACGAGGCAATAAAGATTTAATTGGCTCTCCTGCTTATTACGAGCACCAAAGAAAACAGCTTGAGAAACTTGCGCGTAGAGGAGGCCCATCAAGTCCGATTGGCGGGGCGGCAAATATTCCAGGTTCACCGCGTGCTCGTAAAGCTGGCATGGACCGTCTTGGCCAGGTTGCCCTTGGCGCTGGCTTCCCGCTGTTATTCGGCGGTGGTGCAGGTTCTGTGGCTGGTGGTGCGTTAGGCGGATTAACCGGATCTTTTGGAGCGCAGATTGGGCTTAGCGCCCTTGGCCAGCAAGCGGATCAGTTATTAGCCAGCACTATTAAAACAGCTGAATCTGTTAATTCTGTAGGCGGAGCACTTGATTTTCTGCGAGAACGTTCATTGTTCAGCTCAAAAGAGACTGAAGAGTTAGCCAGAAAGCTTGAAAATCAAGGCGATTTGACCGGCGTAGCAGCTTTGGTTACGGAAGAACTGAATGATGCTCTTGGCCCAGGTGGCATCCAAAAAATGCAAGACCTTGCTGAGGAAACAAAGCTAGCCAAGCAGCAATGGGGCGAACTAACAACAAATCTTGAGCTTCTTATTTCGGGGCCTTTAGCTAAATTTTTAAAAATAGTTAATGCGACTCTTGGCATAAAAGTTGCACAGTCTCAATTCGCACGATCTCTGTCAACGTTGAAAGAGAGGGACCCTGAAAGATTAAGAGGTTTATTGCCTTCGTTCCAAGGTGCAAAAGACCCCATAAAGGGTGGTCTTAGCTCTCTTCTAGCGGGTCCAAACATGGCAGCAGGAGTGTTTGACATGCAAGGTTTGAGCGAAGGAGCGTTAGTAAGCTTTACTGACCAAATAAATGATATTTTAAGTTCCGGAGTAAAAGCTACTGAAGTGCCTATAACGGAAGAAGATAGAAAGAGATTTAGGTCTGGTTCAAGCAAGCAAGAGCTAGAGGTCAAGAAAGCTGCTAAGCGTTTGAAAGAGAGCCAGGAACGTATAAGGCTCCTTGAAATTGAAGCTACAAAAATTAAAGATATAACCCAGTTTAAGGATAGAATTGCTCAGGCAGAGCTTGATGGGGACAAACAATTAGTTATTCGGATTGGGCTAGAAGAAAGGATCGCTGAGATAAACGCCAGAAAAGATGTAGCTATGGAGAAACTTACAGGGCGTGACTTGCCTCTTGAACAGCAACTTAGGGAGCAAATTGCGATTACGTCTGCTGCGGATGCGCGAGAGGCTGAAGCCAAGGCGGAAGCTGTCCGTGAGCTAGCTGTTATACAAAGAGATGAAGACCAGCGTCGCATGGATGCAATGAAGAAGCACATAGAGCAGCAGTACGAGTTAAACACAGCGGTTAAACAGCAACTTGCCTTGGCCGACGGTATTTCTAATGTGATGGGTCAGGGAATGACGCAAGCGTTTGACTTACTTATCGATGGCGCGGATAGCTGGGGCAACGCCTTGCGAGACATAGCGGCTAATGTTCTTCGCGATATTGCAAAACAGTTAATTCAGATATACATTATCGAGCAATCTATTGGGTTTATAAAATCCTTAATGACACCATTCAACCCTTCCACGCCTTTAGGCTTTGGTGGAGGGCAGACCGGCAGGTTTGGCACTCTTGGGCCTAATTATGGGATTGCTCAGTTTGCGGATGGGGGTAACCCTCCAGTCGGAAAACCTTCTTTGGTTGGCGAGCGCGGTCCAGAACTATTTGTTCCGCGAAGCGCAGGGACTATTATTCCAAATCACGCGATGGGCGGTGGCGCTAGTGTGATTGTGAACGTTGATGCTTCTGGCTCTAGCGTGGAAGGCAATCAGCCTGACGCCAAAGCTCTTGGCGATGTAATTGGTGCAGTCGTGCAGGCTGAACTAATTAAGCAAAAACGCCCTGGAGGACTTCTAAACTGATGTCTACTTTTTCGTTTACGCCGACTTACGGCGTTAAAAAAACCAGCGCACCAAACGTTCGCATCGCGCAGTTTGGGTCAGGCTACAGCCAGCGCAGTACGTTCGGCATTAATCAAAATCCGAAATCGTACAGCTTGACTTTTGAGGTGTCTGAGACCGATGCAGACACCATTGAAACCTTTTTGGACGCACGCGGTGGAGCGGAACATTTTGATTTCACACCGCCAGGCGAAGCCAGTAGTGGCAAGTACATCTGCAAAGAATGGAGCAAAACTATCCCATACCTGAACCGCGCCACAATCAAAGCAACATTCGAGCAGGTATTTGAAGCATGAGCACTCCACAGTCAATCCAAGAGCAGCTTCAATCTCTTGAACCTTCAGCCATTATTGAGCTGTTTGAGCTAAAGCTTACAGAAAGCGTAAATGGCATCGACGAGACGTTTTACTATCACGCTGGAACGAACGAGCTAAGTGCAGACATTGTATTTAACAGTATTACTTACGCTGCATACCCGATTGAAGTTGATGGCTTTGAGATGACAACTAAAGGCGTTTTGCCGCGTCCGTCAATGCGGATTGCTAATGCTAATAGTTCAATTTCAGCATTACTCGTTCTTTATAACCCGTTAAAAGCAAAGGTTACACGGATCAGGACATGCAAGAAATTTTTAGACGGAAGTAACTTCTCTGGTGGCAATGCAACGGCTGACCCCACTGCAAAATTTGAAGATGAGATTTGGTATATCGATCGGGTTGCCAGTGAAAACCCTGAGCTTGTTGAATTTGAGCTAGCCAGCCTATTAGATCTTACAAATCTTTCCTTACCCCGTCGTCAAGTTTTAGAACATTGCCCGTGGCAGTATCGCGGTTCAGAGTGTGGGTACAAGGGCAATAACTATTTTAATATAAACAATAAGCCAACAACTGCGGGGCAAGACGTTTGCGGCAAGACATATAACAGCTGTCGCAAGCGGTTTGCTGGGAAGCAAAATTTACCGTTCGGAGGATTCCCTGGTGCAAGACTTCAGGGTTGACGCTGAAAGGCACGCTGTAGAACAATCACCAAAGGAGGCTTGCGGTGTTGTAATGAACGATCGTTACTGGCGTTGCAGGAACATTGCTGATAATCCTGAACAAGATTTTATATTGAATCCTCGCGATTATGCTGTTGTTGCTCTGCATGGAACGGTTGAAGCTATTGTGCATTCACACCCACAAGGCGGTCCAGCGAGCGAAGCTGATTTGGCTTCATGCAAGCAGACCAATCTGCCTTGGCACATTTATTCCGTTCCTAGTGAGAAATGGTCAACTATCAATCCTTGATCGGACGACAGTGGAACTATGGGGCAAATGATTGCTTCTCGTTGGTACGGGATTTTTTTAAGTTAAAGGGCATAAGCCTGCCTGATTTTGGAAGACCAGAGAATCTTGAAATCTCTGAAAGCATCTTTTTGCAGCAAGCAGAAGCAATTGGATTCAGGCAGGTCAAGTGGAGCCAAAGGAAAGCTGGTGATGTTTTGATCATGCAGCTTCGTACGCGAACACCAATGCACGCAGCAATTTTGTTGCCTGATGAGCAGATTTTGCATCAAAGGCAAGATTCATTAAGTGCGATAGAGCCATTGCGACGGTATTATGTCGAGAGGGTCGCGGCAGTATTTCGATATGGAGCAGACCGTTCGGCTGCTGGGTGATCTAGGCGAAAGGCATGGTGCAAAGCACATCTACTACGATTTACGCACGCCTGCGGATGCAATCAAGCTACTTTGCATCAATAAGCCTGAGTTCCAGGAAGAACTGATCCATGCACACGAAAACGGTGTTGGTTATCGGCTAATCCAAGCTGGAACGGACCTTGACTATGCGGACTTGAAGTTGCCGCTTGGCAGCAATGATTTGATTTTGACGCCTGTTATTACAGGTAGTGGTGGCGTCGGCAGGGTTTTGGCAGGTGTTGCGTTGGTTGGTCTTGCGATTGCTTTGGGGCCCCTGGGTGGTGGATTTTTAGGGCTTGGTGCCGGTGTTGGCGGAGGCGGTGTTGCTGGCGTTGGTTTTTTAACAGCGGCTGCATCAACAGCTATTGGCGGAATTGGTGCCAGTTTGATTCTTGGCGGTGTTTCGCAGATGCTGTCGCCTCAGCCGACTATCCCAAACTTGGGTGGGATGCGAATGAGGGGAAGTGGTGAATCTGGCTCTACTGATGGTCCTCAATCAGTCACCCGTGGAGCGGATGGCAGGCAGTCTTATTCGTATACAGGTGCAGCTAATACGGTTGGGGTGGGAGCAGCTATCCCTGTTGCTTACGGAAAAGTGTTGATAGGTAGTCAACTTCTGTCAGCTCGTATTGTTGTTGAGGATGAATCAGACAAGCTCAAGAAATTTATCAGGGAACCCGGCCCAGACACTGTGCTCATCGGTGGTGAGGAGTTAGAAGGCTTAACCTATGCTTCTGGTTTTAGGTTCCGTAGGTGGACACACCCAATCGTTAAATTTAAACTACAAAGTAGCGATGGAACGGGTACAGCTAACAGGCGAAGGACTTTAAGTCTGGACGAAGGCAATACAGTCACTCTTGGGGAAGCTGCTTATAGAGATGACATTAGAAGAAAAAATTACATGATTATGTTTAGCTTGCCAGACGGGTTGTTTGATTTTGTAAGCGGTCCTGACACGACAAGAGTGGATGGGTTTATTACTTTTCGGGTTGTTTTGGCAATTACAACAGACGATGGTGACACTGATGTCAGCAACTTCCAGGTTACGGTTCAAGGGTTGCTGTTGAAGGGGCAAACCTATCGTTGGATGCAATATATTCAATATCCTGAGATTAACGACAGCTTGAACCCAGTCACCGTAAAGGCAAAAGTTTCTATTGTCGATTTTAGGTGTCACAGTAGTTGCAAATTGCGAGTAGAGGCTAATGGGTATAACCAATTTCGTAAAAGCTCTTACAACACCGCTGCTCTAGAGGCTTGATCAATGGCTTTAAATTCCACTTCCACCATCAAGATCGTTGATCTGCTTTGTGAAGGCCCAATAGAAGGGATTGTTGGCAAAGAGAAAGGGGTTTTTGTTGATGAAACACCAATCAAGACTGGTAATTCTCACAACTTCCCAGTTGGAGACATATCGTATGACTTCCGCCCTGGAGGGAGAACGCAGGGGAGGCTTGGCCAGGCAAGCGGAGAGACAAGCACGATTACGGATGTAAACACAGAGATTGGCAGCAATTATTCAGAAGTCTTGAATGTTGATAACGAGGTCGAGAAAAGAGATTACGGGCAAGGCCAACTAATTCGCCAAGTAACGGACCAAGAGGCTGATTTTGTGCAGCTTCTGTTTACCATCCCTCGTTTGTTTTCTACAGCAGCAGAAGGACTTGCCAAGGGGCAACTTTTTAACGGTTCAATTCGAGTGAGCGTTTTCATTCAAGACGCTGGAAAAAGTACAAACTATAAAAGAGTTTTTCGCCGCACGATTACAGGAATCTCTACAAACAATTATCAAATTCAAACGCCGCGGCTTGAGCTAAAAGGCAAAGGCCCCTGGAACATTAAAGTAGAGAAAGAGAATTTAAAGGAGGATTTTTTTGAGGTTAGTTTTAATGATTTTACAGAAATAGACAAAAAAATTTCATTGCAAAGTGGTCGGGGTAATCAAATCCTGTGGACAAGCCTAACTGAAGGCCAATACGTTAAAACGCAATATCCATTCTGCGCTGTTGCTGGTGTTGACATCTCAACTGAACAGTTCGAAAGTTTGCCGACTAGGGCTTACTTGATTAAAGGACGCCCGGTTAGTATTCCAAGCAATGCCAGGGTAAGAGACGATGGCAGTCTTGATTTTATTGGCTCTTTTGACGGCAGCAGCAAAACAGCTTGGACAACATGCCCGGTGTGCTGTTGGCGCGATATAGTGACAAACTCTCGTTATGGAGCGGGAAATTTTATTGCATCAGAAAATTTAAGTTGGGCAGATTTGTACCCGCTAGTCAAATACGCAAACCAACAGGTAGACACACCTAGGGGGAAAGAAGCAAGATTTGCCTGCAACACCGTTATTGGCAGCAGGGCCGAAGCTTTTAACGTACTGCAAGATCTTGCAAGCGTGTTTCGCGGGATGATGTATTGGCAAGCAAATACTATTCAAGTATCTGCTGACCATGGAAACCTAGATGGCAGCGATGTTTTGCCTGTTCATCTTTACAACAACAGCAATGTAATCGATGGCGCGTTTAATTATTCAGGAACTTCGCTTAAGACAAGAAGCACAAGTATAAAGGTTCGATACAATGATCCTGACAATTTTTACAAATCAAACTTTGTTTGTGTTGAAAACGCTGAGTTAATTGAAAAGTACGGATACCAAACAAAAGAGATTATTGCATTCGGCTCAACGTCTGAATATCAAGCGCAACGCCTCGGTCGTTGGATGCTTGCGTCGGAAGAGCTTGACGGAGAAACAGTTCAATTTGTAACTGGTTTGTCTGGTGCGGTTGTGATTCCTGGGCAAGTGTTTGCTGTTGCAGATGAGATGCGTCAAGGCGCAAGAATTGCCGGAAGAGTTAAAAGCGCAACAACTACCGCAATTGTCGCTGATCAGACTATTTCTTTGCCAGGCGGGAGCAGCCATAAACTGACATGTATTTTGGCTGATGGAACGTTACAGACAGAGACTATTTCAAGCGTTTCTGGAGCGACTATTAACACGTCTGGGTTCCCCTCTGCACCACTGGCACAGTCTGTCTGGTCAATTTCAAGCAGCACTGTTTTAGAACAAAAGTTTCGGTGCTTGTCTGTTTCTGATAACGGAGACGGTCAGTATGCGGTTGTGGGGGTTGAGCATAATGACAGCATTTACGCTACAGCAGACAGTGCAAAAACCCTGGAATTTGAGGATGTAACCCTTTTCAATAATAGAGCCGGAAAACCAACCAACCTTAAAATTTCTAGCAAAGAAATTACAGCCGGAAAGAACATTTTCACCCGTGTAAATATTGACTGGACAAGAGGAACAAACGGATCAACAGTTGGCTATGAGGTTAAGTACAAAATTGGCAAAGGAAACTACGTTTCAAGAGAAACAATTAATGCAAACATTGAAATTGATAACTTAGATCCTGGGCGGGCTATTGCTGTTCAAGTTCGGGCAGTTGGTGCGGGCATTGGAGCAAAGAAATCAGCTTGGGTCACGTCAAATTTTACGATTCCTGATCCGATCGTAGAGCCTGATGTACCCGAGGCAGTCTTGCTGCCCCCTGATCCTATTAACGTTACGGCTCAAGCCACTGGTGAAGATGGAGCAATTATTCGCTGGGCTATTCCAACAACTGGTCAAAACGAGAATAATTTTAAAGCCATCATTAGGCATTCTAGTAAGACCGATGGAACTGGAACATGGCCAAACAGTACGCTTCTACGCCAGGTAAAAGCAGTTACCAACTCAGTAGTTTTGCCGTTGATTGAAGGTGAGTATTTAGTCAAATTTGAAAACGAAGACGGACAACGCAGCACAAATGCAAGAAGCGCCGTTATTGATCTCCCTAATCCAATCCCAAGACTCAATATCTCTGTGCGTAGAGAAGATCAAGATGTTCCACCGTTTCAAGGTGATAAAGATGGTGTTTTCTATGACGAAGAATATGACGGCCTTGTCCTTGATGGTAACTCAACCCTTGATGATGTTGTTGATTTTGACCTGTTAGATTCGTTTGATTTTGTTGGGATAAGGTTAGCTGTTGGCAATTACTATTTCAGGGACGTACTAGACCTTGGCGGAAAATTTAATGTGCTTTTTGAAAGAACATTAACCAGTCGCGGTTTATATCCGTCTGACTCTGTTGACGGGCGAGAGGAGACTCTTGATCGCTGGTCTGATTTTGATGGAACGCTTGCGGATGACACCAGCACAAACTTGTATTTTAGAATTAGCGATCAGGTCACGACAGACGAAGAATTACTGCTTGAGGACGGTGACTTCTTTTTACTAGAGGATGGAACGGACAAGATTCAAATGGAATCAGATCTTGACTTTGGTCCATGGATTCCAATGGAATCAGGTCGTTTCACGGGTCGTCAGTTTCAATTCAGGGCAGAGCTTGAAACGTTCCACTTGGACCAAACCCCAATTGTTGATGAGCTTGGGTTCACGATGCAGCTTGAAACACGAACGGAAAGCAGCGACACCATTGCCTCTGGAGCGGGTGCAAAGGTTGTGACGTTTGCGAATGCTTTTTATCAAACCCCAAGTATTGGTGTTTCTGCTTCCAATTTTGCTTCTGGGGATTACTATGAGGTGACATCAGCCACCCGCACTGGTTTTACGGTTACGTTCAAGAACAGCAGTGATGCTGCTATTGATCGAAACTTCCAGTATCAAGCGGTCGGTTACGGCACCGAACAACCTTAAAGATGGCTACTCACGATTACGTCATTGCCAACGCCTCAGGCGCGGCGGTCAGAGCAGATTTGAACAACGCCTTGGCGGCAATCGTCAGCAATAACAGCAACGCAACAGAGCCCGCAACAATGTACGCCTATCAATGGTGGGCCGATACAAGCGCAGGAACCTTGAAATTAAGGAACTCAGCGAACAACGCTTGGATCACAATTTTCGAGCTTGACGGCACGATGCTGATGGAAGACGGCACTGCCGCAGCGCCTGGTCTTGCATTTGCGTCTGATTTAAATACTGGTTTCTTTAAAAGTGCTAGCGATGAGTTAGCGATTGCAACGACTGGAGTACAGCGCGTCCTTGTTGACAGCTCGGGCAATGTTGGGATTGGAGCAACATCAGTTCCGACAAATTTTCAAGTTGAAATAGCAAAATCAGGAAGTGTTGGGCTTAATTTAAGAAATACAAACAACAGTGCTAGCGATAGCGGCAGAATCGCTTTTTCTCAAGGGAGTGGGAACTTAGCTAGTACTAACACTTTTGCAGACATTAGGGCTTCAGCAGATACTGTCTCTCCCTTAACGGGGAGTATCAGATTTAGAACTAATCAAGGTAATAGTCTTGATGAAGCGATGCGAATCGACAGTTCGGGAAGGCTGTTGGTAGGCACGTCTAGTGCTCCTCCCGTAACCGGTAGCCAAGTTCCTATTGCGTATTTTTCAGGCAACAAAAGTGATTCAACCAAAGAGGGCGCACTTGGCCTATCAAGAGGAAGCGCTGCAACTGCTGCAGATCAGGGAATTGGAAGAATTGAATTTACAGATTCTGCTGGCGCTGTATATGGGCGCATTGCATCTGCGACTGATGCAGCTCCTGGCAGTAATGATTATCCGGGGCGTCTCTCTTTTCACACTACTGCCGATGGTGCGTCGAGCCCTACGGAGCGGATGCGAATCGACAGCTCGGGAAATTTATTAGTAGGCAATACAAATGCAACAGGATTTGTCTCCAGTTCATCGCAGACAGGAGTAATTGCCTTCCAAAGTGGTGCTCTTGCCGTAAACAAATCAGATGATGACGTAGCTTCTTTTAATAGACTTACCTCAAATGGCACTATTGTCTCTTTAAGGCAAGCAGGAACACAGGAAGGGGAAATTAGAGTTTCCGGCACCACTGTTTCCTATGTCGGCGGACATCTTTCTCGTTGGTCTCAAACTTTAACGTTTGAAGAGCATTCAAATTTACTTAAAGGCACAGTAATGACAAACCTTGATGAAATGTGTGAATGGGAGAATGAAGACAATGAACAACTCAACAAAATGGCTATCTCCACGACTGAAGGCGACCCTAACGTTGCTGGTGTGATAGTCGGCATTGATGAGGATAATGACTTAAATGTTGGAATGACTGGCGATATGGTTATTCGTATTGCACAAGGAACAACAGTTGCTCGCGGAGATCTGCTGATGTCTGCTGGTGATGGAACGGCTAAGCCTCAAGACGATGACATTGTGCGTTCCAAGACGATTGCAAAGGTGACTAGCACCACAGTTTCTACGACTTATTCAGACAACAGCTATTGCGTGCCTTGCGTATTGATGGCCTGTTGATCGGCAACCTGCCCCATGGCAACGTGGGGCGCTCAAGTTACACTGGCTCTATTGTTCCTTTTTCATGGCAAACACCTACGTTTGGAAGATTGCTGATCTAAACCGTGATGTGAGCGACGATTTTGCACATACGGCCCATTACACCGTGACCGGAATCAGCGATCAGGTTGACTCTGAGGGCAACGCTTACAGCTCTGGCGCTTACGGCAGCATCGGCCTAGATCGTCCTAAGACCTTGGTCAGTTTCGATGATCTAACTGAAGCAGACATTGTGGCTGCTGTCCAAGCCAAGCTTGGTGGTGCGGGAAAAGTTGCTGAGATCGAAACGCAGCTTGCGGCACGAATCACAGAGCAGGTCACACCGACCCAAGCATCTGGCAAACCCTCTAGCTGGTAACTCTCATGGCTGATCGCAAAATATCGGCTCTTGCGAGCCTCACCTCACCGGCAACGGGCGACTTGATCCCTGTCGTTGACATTTCTGAAGCGTCTAACGTCAACAAAAACAAAACGATCACGTTTGGCACGGCGTTCCGGGCATTGCCTGATGGAACAGCTGGTGGCCCTGCGATTGGCTTTTTAAGCGACAATGGAACATCTGGCATTTTTCGCACTGCTGCCAATGAAGTCGCCTTTAGCAATAGCTCTGCGCTTACCGGCAAATTTACCCCTACAGGTTTTCAGCTTGGTGATGGAACGGCTGCGGCTCAATTCCATCTGTTTAGTACAGATACGACTGATCAGGTTGTTATTGAGAACACTGACGCCGGGTTAGACACTGCGCCTGATTTGGTGCTGTATCGCAACAGTGCAAGCCCTGCTCAAAATGACAATCTGGGGAACCTTGAATTTAGGGGTGAGAATGCAAATGATGATCCTTATACTTACGCTCAAATCCTTGCCAGGATTGAAACAACTACTGATGGATCAGAAACAGGCGTTTTAGATTTGATGGCGTCAGAGGCTGGTACAAGTGCCAGTCGCATTCGTTTACTTGGCAACAGAGTTGGAATCGGAGAGGCCGCTCCAGCATTCCCGTTGCATGTCACCACTAGCTTAACTTCAACGGCGTTGCAGATTGAATGCAACGCAAATGATTCAGCTAGTGGCGCAGATATTACGTTGTATCACCACAGGTCAGATGCAGCTGGGCAAGACGCTGATCTAATCAGTACGTTGTTTTTTCGCGGGAAGAATGACGCTGGAACCCCTGCAGATATTGATTATGCAGCTATTGAGGCAAGCATTGTTGACGCTAGTGACACGACTGAGGATGGAGCGTTAAAGCTTGAAGTTCAGGTTGCTGGAACGATAACTACGCGCATTGAATTAAACGGAGCAAACATCGGGTTCTTTGGGGCTGCTGCTGCCGCTCAGTCAGCTCATGTAGCGGACATCACAACATCTGCATCATCTGGGGCGTTGCCTGCTGCTAATGACACCAACACGATTGCGGATGCTGCGGCCCCAACGAATGCCGAGCTGTTGCAGTATTGCGTGACGCTTGAGGCAAAGGTTGAGGCGCTATTAGCATTCGCTAGTGCTCATGGCCTGATGGCTTCTAGCTGATGGAAAGACCTGACCCAATGATTTGCGCTACTTACGGGGCAACTGACACCCAAGCAAATTCCAATCGAGTGGAATGGATGGAAATGCTCTTTATGTTGGAAGGCCGCGACAACCCTGACCATCCACAATGCGGTCTTTTTACCGGACTGCATAAGAAGCACTTCTCTACGTTCCCTGGTAGTGACGAGAATTGATCTTGTAGATCACATCCAAAACCGTCCATTGACTGGGGCAGTTAATGTACCTACGGAAAACGTTTTCTCTTCCAAAAATGATCAAAGCATTAATTGTGAGTTCTGCCGTCGTTGGCGCTGCTGTGCTGGCATCTCCTGCCCAAGCCGAAGGTTTCTACCTGAACCCGGAATATAATGCCGGTTGGTCTGGCTCTAATTTCACTGCTGGAGTGCTTGACGCTCACGTTGGCTATGAGTCTGGTGCGTTCTACCTGCAGGGAGGCCCATCAGTTTTGATGGTTGATGGCGCTGATGCTGAGGTTGGATTCTCCGGCAAAACCGGTTTGTCCGCTGCTGTTGCAGACAACGTTGACATGTACGGCGAAGTTTCTTTTGCCAAATATGAATCAGCAGATGCAGGCTATGGCCTGAAAGTCGGAGCCAAGTACAGCTTCTGAGCTAGTCTCACATAGGGAGACACGCCGCCTCTTTCCTGTCCTCACACCAGGAAAGGGGCTTTTCTTTGCACATCTGATCATGCAAAAAGTTTTTAATTTGGCCGGAGCCCTTGGGTTCTTGATGTCAGCGGGAATACTTGTTGGAACGGCGGTGGTTTACAGCCGTATCCCATCAATCACCAAGCACTACATGGAAAAGCTTCAAGGTGAATTGACGGGAGTGATGGCTGACATGGTGCCAGGCAAGATCGATGACGTTATGCCTGAATTGCCTACATCAACGGGACCAGCAGTACCAGGCGGCATCAAATCGCCATTCTGATTGAGTGGCTGAAATAAACGACATTGGAATCAATGACGTAGGCGTTCCAGAAGTGCGCACTTGGTTAAACGCTCCGCCGTCAACTCCTGATGCCCCACCGGTAACGCTTGAGATTGGTGTGCCGGTTATTGACTTGCCTGCTTTTGAGCCCTTGGATTTTGATTCAGAGGTTCAACCGGGAAAAATTACACCGCCAAAGCCCAAACCACCAGAACCACCATCAACGCCAAAAGTAAAAATTCCAAGGATTGAACCTAAAACCCCTGCACCAGTCGAAGTAGAAGAAGCAAAGCCTTTAATTCAGCAAGTCGTAGAAGCTGTACCAACAATCCCGCAAGCGACAACAGTTGCGGCGTCGTCTGTGATTGGTGTTTCAGCCGCTTTAGCAACACCATTCCTGCTGAAGCTGATCAAGCCAACCGTCAAAAAGGTAATGGTCAAGATCCAAAAAGCCTTGGGCCGTCAGGTCAGGGTTGAGTCCGATTGGCAGCGGAGGAAGCTGCAGCGGGCACTACGGAAATAGGATGTGTGTGGGGCGTTGGATAGTTAATCCTTACGTCAGCACAGACTTTTGCATAGGGTGACCTAGGTGCAAAGCGGATTCCTTTGAGCATCAGTTCGCCGCAGTGCTTGAGCCGCGAGACCTCAAAGTCCAACCTCCGATTGGCTAAAACTTGTTGTTGCAGTTGAAGCTGCGTATCTACTGCGGCTTTGCAGCGTTCTTGCAATCCACCATCAAGCGGAATTGTGGCTTGTATTGACAGGCCAACGTTCCAGTTGTGGTTGTCTTTCTGCCCTGTTCTTGTGTCCTTGAAGAACAGAACATCCCCTGGATTATCTAATCTGCCGTCATCGTCTAAATCACTTAGATCGTATACAGGGTCTTGATACGAATACTGGTACGGCAGGCCCCATGATTTGGTGCGGTTGAGGTACGGCGTGACAGTCAGAGTTGGGCCTTGGCATTGAATGTTGCCGCCATAGGTATTAGTTATTGCTGTCCCTTGCATTATTTGCACGGCCTGGTTGCTTACTGATCCAGACGATGTGGCAGTTGGAGATGCGGTTGCAGAGATACCTCCAATATCGTTTGCGTTAACAGGAGCGCAAAGGATTATTCCGAGAAGGTAGAGACTGTATCTGTAATACTTGTGATTTCGGTTAGGCGTTGCACGGTCGTCCGATTGCTCAATCCTGGGCCGTGAAGAGTCTGAACAAACTGAAACGGCTTTCCTTGATTGACGACTGACCAGTTTGGTCCTTGCCCTAAAGAAGTCCATCCGTTAATCGTAGTTTCAGCGATAGGGTTAATTGGACCATCAGGTTGGATGTTGTTGCCACTAGTCGAGTATTCGTAGCCAGTAGCAAAATCCTCGCTGACGATCGTTTCAGTGACCTTACTTGTGGTTTCTGTGTGGGACGTAAGTGTGCCTTGCTTAAAGTTTGGCACCACAGGATATGCATGTGCCGCTGGAGCGCAAAGCATCAACAGCAAGAACCAGCGCATTAGTTTGCGGTAATACTGAGGATTACTTGACCTGTTGCACTGGTGCCAGCACCACCAGCGTCAATTGCCATAACTCCACCGCCTGTAATCGTTCCAGCTAAATCACCAGCAACACCACCTGCTTGAGTCAGTGTGCTGCCAAGAGAAGGCAAGCTAGGTACAACGCCTGCTGTCACTGTGGTGGCTGCTTGGGTGGCATCTCCTTCTGTATACGCTTCTGAATAATTAAAGCTAGCCCCATCATTAGTAAGGCTGTAAGCGGCAGGAGTGTAACCAACAGCGGAACCGGCAGTGAGGCTGCCAAGACCACCAACAGTGTCCAAAGTGATGCCAGAACCAGAAACGCTATAGCTGGAACCAATTCGGGTCGCTTGGGATGCTGCTCCATCAACAGATAGCTGAATTGATGATTGATGCTTGACGGTAATATCAGCAGAAGCAGGACTTACCGCAAAAAACGTTAGGCAGGATACAAAGAGAAAACGCCTCATTTTGGCTTAGACGTAGTGGTTTCTGGCTTGATTGTAGGGTCTTCTTTTTTCTTGCCATTGGCGCGTTTGATGTTGACCCCTACGGAACTCAACGTCCCAGTCAACAAACTTGCTGGGAAAGTCGGATCCATGGCCTTGACGTGACCCAAGTAATTAAGGGTCAGCATTGCAATTGACCACGTAAGGACAGCAAGTTTTACAAAATCCGCCAATGGCGTTGATTCTGATTCTTGCCCCTGTTCTTGCTTAACCTGTTCTTCTGCCATGATTGGTGCAACGCTATTGGTCGAATGGTGGTGGAAATCTGGGCTGCTGTTGCTGGAGCGTCAATAGGCGTAGCGGCTTCTGGCATCAAAGGAGCCAGCCGCGAAAGCCAGCATGGGAGGGATTCTCTGGTGCGTTTGACCTCAGCTGTCGATAATTTAGCGTCACGGATGGATGTGCTCCATGCTGATCTGAGGGTTAGAGACCAGGAGTTATTCTCTCGGATCTCAGATCTAGAGCAAAATGTTGCACGACTGGAAGGACACGCCAACAGGAATTAGACTTTTTGAACACACAGTGATCTCATGGTTTTACTACTAAAGCCAATCCTGTTCGGATTCATCAAATCAAAAGCCGTAAAACAACTGCTACTTGACTGTCTGGTCAAAGTCAGCGAGCAGACTGATAACGAGCTAGACGATGTGGCCTGCCAGTATTTAAAGAACCTGCTTTTTCCAGCCCAAAGAGTAGAGAAGTAGGTTTATGCCATCCGTATTAGCCGTCGTGATCAGCGTTTTGATCGTCGTGTTCGGCAGCGGCGCAATGTTTATGATCGGTTTTGCCGCTAGGCACTCACCATGTTCTACGGCATTATCCCAATAGTTCTGCTGTCGAGCGTTGTGTCGTTGAGTCTGCTGCCGTTCTTCAAGTGGTTTAGAGAAACACCTCACCAAATGGCAGCAATCAAGCAGTTGGAGGACTCGCTGCTTGATCAAGATTTGTTGAACGAAGACGCGGAATGGTTCCAGACCTGGAAGACCACAGGCCGCAGCGAACAGGTTTATGGAGTTCCGTATTACAACCAGTTAGACAGCCTCACTGGCTACGGCTACCGAGAGTGTTTTGATGCAGCGGCTGCGATGGTTGCTGCGTTCCACCATGCTGTAAATGGTTTGGACGATTATCGACAGATGCGCCGAAGGTTTGGCGATACGACCGAAGTTCATTCTCAAGTGTCTGCGTTGAGGGCGCTTGGTCTGGATGCTGAGTTTCGCAAGGATATAAGAGTGGAAGACATTGAGATTGAGATCGATGCTGGAAGGCCACTAATGGTTGGTTGGCTTCATCGCGGTAACTTCAATGAAGGCAAGCCCGCCGTTTGTGACAGTGACGGATGTGGTCATTGGAGCGTAATTGTGGGGTACAACAAAGACGATTTCATCGCCATGGATCCGATGGGCAAGCCATACATGGAGACTGGCGGTCATAACCCCAAGAGATCAGGTGAACTGATCAAGATGTCGCGACCTGCTTTCTACCAACGCTTTTTGATTGAAGGCGAAGCAAGTGGCTGGGCAATATTTGTTGATCGATGAGCTGGGGCTACATCACGGCGTTTTGGACGACAGTCGTGATGAACTGTGTTCAACCCGTAAATTGGCAGGCTTGTTTACCAGTGCAGGACTGGTTATTCCCGGCTATAGGTGATTACATACGGTTCAAGACAGAGGAGCCCTATGCCTCCGAAAAACGAGCCATCCGAACCATCAATGGAATGGATGCACGTCACCCAAACCCTTGAAGAAGAGCTGACGCTCGAACGCAGTATTAGGGAAATTGAAGACTGCGAGAACATAGATGTGTTGTCACAGCTTTGTGTTGCTATGGCACGTCAACAGTGGCACCAAGGAAAGCTTTTAAAACAAGCTGTTGGGCACATTGCTGTCTTAGAGCAGGTCTAAGGCTCTTCTGTAAAGCCAGCACGTTCACGTCGCTTAGCAGCACGTCCAGCAATCCTTGCTTCTACAGAATTACGCCATTCCTGTTTGTCTCGTATTAAGGCTTGCTCATACGTGTCAAGGTTGTTTTCGCTAGCAATATGGTCATAAATAATGTCACGCATCAAAGAAGAAGGCTTAATGTTCTTTTCTGCTGCTTCAAGTAGGAAGAGAGCGCCACGATTTGGATCTAATAGCACTTGAACGTAAATACGCTTGCCGTGATTGCTTGCCATCAAACGGCACAATACTAGAGTAATGTTACCATGTTACCGAGTTGTCAACCTTCTTCTCCCAAGCATTGGCCTGTGCTTTTCGAGCGGAAGATCTTTGACGGCTTGAACCAGCTCTTATCTTTTTGGCTCCTTCTAGGAGCATTGCAGCTCTCTGGATATCAGCAGTCGCGGCTGATCGAACTGCTTGATATAGACGATCCAGCATCAACTGACGACCTGATTTTGGCAGAGGCATCAGCCATCGCTCCAGCAAGCGTTTGGTGGAACGTTATCTCATTATTCTCGGTTAGCACAATCCATGTGCCTTCACGGCAAAAGATTTTAAGTTTCAAGCTCGCTGTGACAGTTGATTAATCCAGGCAAAATCTTCCATTGGTGAAGCGGTGATGACACTTACGTCAACCCCGCAGGAAAGAGCAGCAGAGACCTGAGCTTGAAAGTAATTGGGGTCACTTTCATAAGTTACTTGTTCTACTGACAGTGGCTTGTGCTCTTCGTCATAGGCGGTAAATCGAGCAATGGCTAGCGGAAAAGAACCATCGTCGTTATCGACCTGACAGTAGTAGAGATTAATTTTTTGCTGCACGAAGACTAGCTCCTGAAAACTCTGTAAAGACTGATGCCACAACGCTTTCAGCTTGACGACGCCCCAGAAGATGCCCACAACGCTTGCGAACTCTAACAACAGCTTTGTTGTAATCATCAGTTGTAATCTCGAAGCTTTTTTGAGAATTAAGGATCAGGTCACGAATCAACTCTGATCGTTTAAGACCCATGCTGTCTGC
>Ga0181400_1000432_pt1 | contig 18195 bp, 20 predicted proteins | sample 23SPOviralmetaG_FD_130129 | JGI IMG/M metagenome (GOLD analysis project Ga0181400, IMG submission 130129) | Marine viral communities from the oligotrophic San Pedro Time Series (SPOT) site, San Pedro Channel, CA, USA - 23 SPOT_SRF_2011-06-22 | ecosystem: Environmental > Aquatic > Marine > Strait...
ATGTGTCGAGAAATGTCAAATTCAATAAAGGTGATTGAAATGAAAAGCAGAGAGAAAACGAGAAAAGAAATCAAGAGAGTAAGAATAGAAGAAGAGTCGAAGAAGAATGGAGTAAATTTGACAAAAATAGAAGAAATCATCACAACACACATATCTATCAAAATTCTAACTATTAGACCCACACAAGGGTTCTATCACTTTTCAAATATAAAATGACCCACCAGCAAATTGGCCAAGAAGCGCACAGAAGATTCATGGCGCAATCAATCAATTGCTTTCCCCGACCCACATTGTTCCCACCCCCGATCGATCCCTGGGATCGATCCCTTTTCACACATCAAATGGATACATCAATCCAATCTATCCCAAATCCTATCCAAGAGGTTACGCAACTTATGAACTCATCAATCATAGAATCATATAGTAAATATCCCCTCGAGAATAAGGTTTCTAAGACAGATGAAGAAAAATTCGAATATTTCATTTGTAATTGCGGCCTTCTCGGGATAATAATCGCTATTATTTCATATATATCGCCCGCATTATTATATTGTATGGAGATGATATCGATTTTCATGTCTTTCACATATTCGATCTTATCCTTCGGGATATCCTACATCCCTACTATATCAACAATAATCTTATCCGCTTATCTTTTGAAGGTCGTGGGTAATATGATCGATGAGACTGATTTCTCATTGTCATTATCACAGAAAAAAGAATCAGTGAGAGAAAAATCAGAGAGATTAATGAGATATAACGAGAAGTTACAGGGAGGACCTCTATCCTATATCTCAGATGATGATGAATGTGAATTGATAGATTCAATTCCCTTTGAAATTGAGAATATCGATAATATCAAGAAGAGTCCCACAATCGAAGAGTTTCATCACGCAAGACGAGAGTTGGAGCGCATGATCAATCATCCAAATCAATGATTATCAAACACGAATCACTCTATCCAATTTTTATTGGATAAAATTTGACACCTTCAGACAAAGTTATCTCAAAACGTAAATAATCAGATTTATCACACACTTTATCCAACAACTCTTTATAAATATGAGCGCTCACATGATTAATGATCGCAAAAATATATATCAAGGGATGAATATCAATGGACCTCACACATGGGAACATCGAAAGCCGATAAAATATAAAGCAAATTCGTATGAAGGTGAAGGAGGGCGAGAGCGAACGATACCAAAAAGCAAGCAAAAGCATTACCCGACCAAACCCAAAAGACTAGCCAAGGTCCATCGTAATAAATATTTCAAGCATCTATAAGCGTAGGTAAAGATAAGATAAGATAAATTTTTTATCTATGATATCATAAGATATGGAATTAAGCTACGATCCCGAACAAAAATCCTCGACTGAAATGACTTATCAGAAATATGTGATGACCCCTCAAACGTTCGCGAGTGTCAATCAATATCAAGTGTCATCACCTAAACCCGATTGCAATCCCTTTCAATCACCTAATAATTTCGGGAATTATTTTAAAACGTGTCAAACCCCTGATGCGAAATGGGGAGCGCTTAAAAATGCTCCCGATGCCACGCCCCACTCTCAAAAAAAGAATATGGGTGTGCCTTGTCACTCGATTTGGAATAATCAAACGAAGCGTAAAGGAGTCATATCGTATCAAAGATGATTAAATATACTCTAATTCTCTTGTCATATAATTTTTAAAATATCGTTGATAGTTTGGCGATAAATAAATGCGAAGAGGTTGATCTTTTATCAAAGGACTCTTTGACGTCCATCTCTCATGACGCGTCAAAAGAGTGTGTGCCCATATAATTCTCGCTAAATATCCTTTTTTACGCTTTAATTTCCATTCACATTGCATCGCTTCTTTCATAGTTTGGAAATTATCGATTATCAAGAGCGGTTCCCAGACATCTCCTTGCCTATGTTTGGTGGTGTAGCGGGCCCCGCCTTTCAAGATCCCATTGTGTTGTCTCCATCGTCTCCAAAAATCATTGGTCATGCCCACATAACTTTTATTGCGACAACGTATCAAATAAACGAGATAGGGTTTGTCACTCATTTACTTTTAGTATTCGTTTTAGTTTTAAATTTGAAGATCAGTTTGAAGAATCCTTTAAATCATAAAATCATAAATAGTCCAAAATGCCATCCCGTCGCACCTGGGGAGAAACGGTGAAGCGAAAGAATTATTATCTGCACGTGCGAAAAGCAAATGATGGAGATATCAAAGTCAAATCTGCGAGATCTTCTAAAAAACTTTATGGGAAACGTATAAATCACACAGTGCATCCCAAAAAGCAAAGAAATAAAAGAAGAAGTGATAAGCGTAGAGAAGCGAGAGCACTCGCTAAATATCAAAAATCAATGTCTCTGACGAAAGAACAATATCGAGAACCGAAAGAAAGTGAGGTGAAAGCGCTTTGTAGAGAGTGCTTAGAAGCAGTGGAGCATATGAGTGATAAAGATTTCAATGAACAAGATTATTTGAAGATCTCAAATAATCTAATGAAGATTCACACGTTAGCCGATCAAAAGCGTATCTCTCATGAAAATAGCCGACCCATAAGAAATAACGTCAATATCATCGACAATGTTTTGAGGCTAAGTTCAGGCCTATTTTATCCATTTGAAAGGACATCCAATCCAGATCAAGATACAGATGATTATTGACTAAATTTGAAGATAAAGAAACTTTTTTATTTAAAATCTATAAGAACAACACTTATGAACACCCTCACCGATGAGATCGATGATCTCTATCTTCGTTATCTATCCACACCTTATAATAGCATATCTGACTTCTCCAAAACTACCAACAAATCGAGACCTGTTCTCAAACGATATATTATGATCAAAGAGCAATTATCACCTGATCTCTATCCTTTGCTAAATAGTCGTAAGAAAATGACTCTTGCGCTAGCGGAGCTATTATGTAAGAATTTATGTAATCACGAGCATCAAGAGAACGTTTATATAGAAGCAATCAAGCAACCCTCAAAAGAGCGCAAAGCGATCATATTAGAGAATCAAATGTGTATGATTTGCTGTGCCTCCACTTCATCTCATGAAATGATGACATGTTGCGGACAATGGATTTGCTCTGAATGCTTCTTTCAAACACTAGTCAAAACCACAACCGACCTAGCCTTCCACGCCCTCCAATGTGCCTTTTGTAGACAAGAGATATCCTTACCCACCCTTAAAAATTTCACGGGATCTCATCTCCAAAATCGTTACGATCATAGAAATCGTCTTCAAACGTATCCTATCTCATTAGATCCTTGGAGGAATAGTCGAAAATGGATCAATAATACGAGTAAGCACCATCGTTACGATCAAACGTATATGGTGAATATTTATATGCTTTATGAGCGATATTTGAAAGGATATCTTGAATACCCAGAAGAAGAACGTAGCACGCATCATATTGGGAAATGTAATGGGTGTATCGAGAGATATTATCGAACGTATGATCGATTTGATGAAGATATTCATATGAAACGCTATAATCGTATCCCTTTTGATAGATTTCATATGGGATCCGTAGCGAAAGATTGTGCGAATGATGAAGCATTAAAAGCAGAGATGTTTGTGTGCAAAGGGTGTCGGGATCGGGAAGAGAATTGTGTGATCAAAAGATGCCCTCATTGTGGGATCAAAAGCATAAGACCTGATGGGTGTAATTTCGTGCAATGTGAATGTCGGAATTATTGGTGCTTTGTGTGTAATAAAAGATTACCTGGCAATCATGAAGGTCATAACGTTCATTATTGGATCGGGAACGGATCGAGTCCTTATGATGACGATTGTAGAGTATCGACAAATTATGAAGGAGAGAGTTTTGTGATCGATAATTGCGGTTGTCGCTATTGTCGAGTGCGAAATGGAGCTCCCATATGCGCCACTATCGATTGCCCCCATCCCGCGAAACGTATCTCAGAAAATAAATATCAATTGGTATGCGAAATATGTGATAATTAATATAGATAGATATATATATGGATTCGCAATTGCGTAATGGTTGTCGTGTAATTATATTGGCTATAGTTTTGTATGGTATTGTAGCGATCCTGCGGGAATCATATAACGAGAGATTTTTAGACCCAGAAGAATATCCTTTTGCGTGGCCTTTATGGCACTTCATAGTAATGTTTATGCTTGGTTATATATCACCCAGATATTGGTATCTATTTTTATTTTTAAGCATAGCTTGGGAGATCGTTGAGTATTTCTATGACAAAACCGACAACTTCCCCAAAATATATAATCCACACGATTATCTTTGGAATAGTTTAGGATTGTTGGCAGGAGTTTACGCATCCAAACATTCTCGAATAAATTTGATGAAAGATATCAAGGGTTTGATCAAACCGCAAACAAAGTAAAAAGAAACAAGTGATAACCAATGACTCTCCACAGCTCTCTTGATATTTACAAAAAATTCCATAGCGATCAAAATAAAGAAACGCTTCAAATTATTGAGCGATGGCAAAATGGAGAGAGCGACACGATGCTCTTAGAGAATAAGCCACTTCATGGAGTGCTAACTCACGGTCAGCCCCTCTTCCAATGCCTCAATCTATCTAAATCCTTTGCCGAAGGAGGCACTCTGATTTGCCAGAGTGAAAATTGCGTCGCATTAATACCCGCGGGATTTCGAAAAGCTCCCACATTAAATAAGATGAATCCTATCAAGCATTCTTTAGGAGGATTATCCGCATTAATGGCATTAGCTCATGTCATTATCGTCCCTAAAACGAAACGAATTTATAATGCACTCACCCTAAAAATATCCGATTTATCACTCGTATCCGAGATGGAAGAATTGGGATCACTTGCCCTTCAAAAATTGATTTATGGCACTGCGAATGATCCGGGATCTTTACGATGGAATCTCGCTCAAAATGGATCCATCACCGATATTGAAGGTCAAGATCATAGTTTGACGATTGAAGCAGAGGATATGAGTGAATCTTGCCGCGAAGAGTTTCAACGGTTCTTGGATCCCTCTCATTTTGACGAAGTGCTAGAGAGATCTGAGGCATCGATGAAATTCTCATTTCACTTGGGAGATCAAGCGTCCATAGGATATCTTCATATGCACGCTTATTTAGGAAATTTATTGACGCTGGCTCACGATAAAATGGAAGCGAAAGCACGAGAGAGCGGCTCAGTAAAAAATACGCCTTTAGATGAGATCATTTATCTTATGAATCGTCAATAAAGAATCGATAGATTAATAGGTAGTTTACACATTTTTTTACTCTACTAATAATCGTCTGAGTCATAACTACTCGTATCTATGATCACAGGATTGGCGCCACCAGATCTACATATCCTCTGCCAAGTAGATCTGAAAGCATTCTTGAATCGTTCCATAAACCCTGGACCCTCATCTTGATCCGAGATTCCAGAATCGCTAGAATAGTCAGAATATTCAGATTCAGAATCGCTAGAGTCGCTACTATAAAGGACATGTGACGCCATCCCCCTACGTGTAGAGCTACCCCGACGAAGTTCCGCTTCACGTGCTTCTTCACGTGCTTTTACATCATCTCTGTAATATTCAAACAATCGTTTCCCCTGACTTTCACCATTATCGAGTGAGATCAACTCTTCAGCATCACGTAGATTGCTGTGCGCATTACACGTGAATAGAACCAATCGGACCGGCTCATTATTGCGACTCTGATCTAATAAAATTGAAGAACGGACGAGTTTTGACAATTTACATCCTTCGTTTTTGCATATCTTTATCTTTTTCCTACCTTGAATGATGTTTCTATTTGCGTCTTTAACCGGAAACACTCTAGCAAGTTGTCTATTTAAAATATAAGGATATTCGCTAATATCCTGTACACTATCGCATTCTTCTGATTCTTCAAAACGATTCAAATCCATATCATCCATATTGTCACCCGCCACATATCTTTTCCATCCACTAATTTCACGTGTATTTTGATTGATGAAATTAAATGCTCCAGTTTCATATAAAACCGTTTCACATGGAGAACTGCCGTAAATAGCGGTAATAAAATTTGCACGAGTGCCTTGACTATGAGGAACAAAAATTTCGATTCCATCTGGCACTGTAAACTCAGTAGACAAGTGTTCCCCGTGGCCATTGAGAGTCAAAATACTATTCAAAAAAACCTGTTCACTATTTGAAAAAGGTGACCCTGCAGCCCCTAATACATTGGACGCAAAGTGCTCTGAAAATCCATAACTTTTAATATCTCTAATATATTGTTCCAAGATCGTTTTAAAAATGGCATCATTCTGTTTCAAATGGGTTGTGGCTTCATTGACCAGACGGTTAATATCTGCTTTACTGAATGTAGTTTCTACATTCAAATAGTCTTCTAAAATTTCTCTCACAATAAACATACAATAACGCCCTATGGTTTCCCGAGGGATGTAGTTCATTTTTATAGTGGTGCATGTTTTTCCTCTACGTTTTTCTTGTTTGTATCTGTGAATACCATCTAATTCTGTGATAAAAAATCCCCCCCAGTCAATCAGTCTTTCATCTTCGTCATCAATAGCACTGTATTGAATCAGATCCCGCTCAGAAACTCTTATATCTGTTGTATTCATTTGGTAATTTTCATCAACTGTTATCATTCGGGTTATATGGAAAATGGTTGTTACTGCTGATCCGTCTTGTGCAGCATATTCAGTCGCGAACTCTAATTTTTCGCTTGTCGACCAAAACCCACACTCATGGATCATCATCATGTCACTATGTTCCTCACTAACGCTTTGATGTTCCCATTGTGGACTATAATGTAGAAGTTTATTATCGATAAGATAGCTATCATTAACCGCACGATAACAACTATCGATCTCCCCCTCTTTTGCAATGGATGATAAAGTATCAATAACAGATAGCAATGCTTCTTCTTTCTCTCCCTCCACTCTAAAGGGCGTGCTCCATAGATCGGGGTTACGGCGTAAAAATTTATTTATTGTTACATAAATACCTTCACTTGAAGTCCAAAGATACCATATAAACAATTTGAATCTAAAATCAGGGGTCGCGTCGATTGGTACCATTTTTAATAGATAAAGAAGTGAATGGATTTTTAGGCTTTCTAAAAATTCGTGTCCATATCTTTTTATATTCTTAATGGTAATGGGTGTACCCTCCGTGATAAATTGATAAATAAGATCCACGACACCCCTATGCTTCAAGTAATCAAAATCAGGTTCTCGAATATATTCACCACAATGCCACATCGTTTGGGCAAATATTTCCTCATTATCCAACATTCCAATATTGCCCGAGCCCCCCATCATTCGTATGATTTTATTTGCTATCTTGTTTCGTTTATTAAATTTTCTATTTCTTTTTGATTTCTGGGTATAATTCTTTCTTTGGGACCGGTTGTTTTTGCGTCTTGAGATTCTTTTTTTGCGTCGCGTGACTCTTTGCTTACGTTTCGTTTTCTTTTTCTTACGTGTTCCCGATTTATTTTTGCGATTACCCGCTACTAATGGAGCAGTATCTACGTATGGAGCAGTATCTACGTATGGATTATATGGAGTAACTAAATATGGGGTATTCTTTATTGACGAAGACTTTATATCCGATATCCCTAATTTTTTTATACTTTTTAAGTTTTGCTTATCTATATCTTTACCTTTAACTTTACCTTTATCTTTACCTTTATCTTTCATTGTATCAGTTGCTTCTCTTCCTACCTTACGATAGAAATCGGGTATATTTTCCATGAGAAATTTTCGCATCACGTAACTATCTAGCAAAATCGCCACCGCAGATATGATATCAAACTCTATAAGTGTGTCGCATTCCATACGTCTTTTGATATCCTCTTTGCTGCGTTTCATAGGTTCTTTATCTGGGTCTTTCATTATGATTTATATTATATAGTAGAGAAAAGTATTATTCGATGAGACGTTCCTAAAAATTTGAAGCTAGACAACAGAGAATAGTAAAGAGAATCATACATCTCAGTCAATGAGCCATAAAACGAGGCTACGAATCTATCGCAAAAATATCGCTTATAAGAAGGGAACCCATCCAAATAATATCTTTACAAATGAAATATTAGAGAATCTGATGCAGATATCCCCTAAAAGCATGCGTGATTTTGATCGAGTCAGAGGATTTGGTAGAATGAAGATCGATGCCTACGGCCAAGATATTGTCGCCATCTTTCAGAGCGAAGATTGTGAAGATAGTCTCGATATCGATGAGTTTCTTCAAAATTATAATCACACATTATCATCTGCTCAAAAAAAGATCCTTCGCAAAGCCTATCAAGGTGAGAATCTTTTAATGACCGGTCCGGGAGGGGTGGGTAAATCTCTGGTTATAAAATTAATCGTATATGCGTCTCAAAGCCAAGGGAAAAATATTCAAGTGTGTGGGATGACGGGAGCCGCTGCGTCTTTGCTTGATAATGCTATCACCCTCCACGCATTTTCAGGATTTCGCCTATTAAGGGATGCCTCTAAAGAAGAAATAGTGGCTCGCGTCCAAAAAAATAAAAAAGCAGCTCGTAATTGGCGAAGCATTGATCTTTTGATCATTGATGAGGTGAGTATGCTATCGAAACGATTCTTTGAAATGATCGATAGCATCGCAAAAAAAATTCGCAACAATGATTCACCTTTTGGGGGGATCCAAGTGATCGTTTCGGGTGATTTCTATCAAATCCCTCCTGTTGCTGATAGGGGTGTCCCTGATTCAGGTAAGTTTTGCTTTGAGAGCGAATTATGGCAATCAATCTTCCCCCCATCTCAAGTGATCGTAATGAACGAAGTCTTTCGTCAAAATGATCCAAAATATATAAAAATATTACGACAAACGAGACGGGGGGGGATTTCTAAAAAGACGTATCAAGCGCTACTCGAGAGAGTGGGAAAATCCTTTGATCCTGAGGATCCACCCGCAATAATAACCCCCAAACGCTCCGCTAGTGTCCATATCAATCAATCTGAGATGGAAAAGATCGAGGGCAAAGCGGTCAGATATCGCATGATGATTAATCGCGATCAAAGAGATTATTATCCTCACGGGATGATCGAGCAAGAGATCAAAACCTTAAAACGAACCGTGATGGAAGAAGATCTCATATTAAAAGTAGGGGCCAAAGTGATGTGTGTCGCCAATCTTGATATGACATCAGAAAAATCTATCGTGAATGGGAGTCAAGGGATCATCGTATCGTTTGAATCGGGATATCCGCTTGTGCGTTTTGAAAATGGTCGCCTCAAATTAATAGAAAAACATAAATTAGCAAGCGAATCTATCGAAGGATTATCGATCGAACAAATCCCCCTCATCTTATCGTGGGCCATAACCACCCATAAATCGCAAGGGATCACGTTAGAGCGTGCTTTAATAGACGCGGGATCCGATAATTTTGAGTATGGGCAAATATATGTGGCATTATCTCGCGTCAAAAGCTTGGAGGGCGTTTATTTGACGGGCTTTGATCCTACCAAAATAAGAGCCAATCCAATCGTAACAAAATATTATGAATCGTTAGAATAAATTAAAAAAGGATACTGCATCTATCTTTTTATTGAAAACTTACCGGAAAACATATCTTGTAGAAAACCCAATCAAATCATTCAAATCATCAACCCGAAGGGATGCGTTTCTTGAAAAGGATAAGATCATGTTCTACAAATTAAAACCCAATGCCTTTGCACTACAATTATGGTTGCAGACCACCAGGTAACGTATGATAACGCTACAATCTAATAGGTAGAATAATATCAAAATTTAAACGCCAACCCCTTATTTTTCCTCTGAAAATATTCCATCTCTTCGCGATAAGATCCAACATGATATGCTTTTGTTTTACGAAATTGATGATAACACATTTTGTCATATTTCTTTTTATAATTTTCGCGTAATGATTGGAGGGTCACGCTCTTATCTTCATCGTTTGAATTATCGCAATCCCCATCCTCATCATCCTCAATGATGTAATCATCCGGATAAAGAATCTTGCTAAATGCTTCAATCGTTTGGGTTTGATTGTGGATAAGGATGCGCCTAAACAAATCCATATCTATGATCCTAACGAACCTAAGAATCTATATGTCAAATTTTATTGTTGGATACACGACCCACCCTCATCATCGTCTTCTTCGAGCATCTCTTTCACTACCTCTTCTTTATTTTTATAATAATATAAATCGAGAGCGGGTTTATCTTTTGGCAAATCGTCATTTCGTCTCTTCTGCCCTAATAATCCACAAAGAATATCTCTATTATGAACTGATAGCTCAAGATGCTCTGGAAATAGTATCGATAAATCGAGTATCAAATCACCTCGATTGATTGATCCATCCTCTTGAGAGTCGCCTAAGGCGAGAGAGGATAACCTCTTGATAGGGAACCCTTGATCACACACCCGAAATAAAGAATTAGGTTTAACGATCCCTTTATAAGCGAGCGACAAGGGTTCTCCAAAATGTTCGATTTGAAGTTGAAACCCACATAATGCTTCCGAAAGAGAGAGAGTGTGTTCGCGATAAAGATCATCTCCTTTTCTTTTATAAATCGTATGGGATTGCTCTTTGAGAGCAATGATTAAATCTTGATCTTTATTTCCTAAACCATTCAACAAGAGATATTCACCCACTCTACATCCAGGTTTGATATTGATGATATATCCGCCACTATGACGATCAGTTTTGATATGAAATTGCTTTTGGGTCCCGTGATATAATTCGTCTAACGAGCACTCCACTTCATAAAGAGTCCCTTCGGGATAATTTCGTGTTTCGCTATAATGATCAAAATCAGAGTAATAATAATAATTTTCGTTTAAATCTCGTGTAAAATCAACGTTAAATAAAGATCGAAAGAGCTTTAAAGGATCAATCATATCATTACCCTCTTTGCCCGTCAAACCATATGTGTCATAGGCCATCCTTTTTTGAGGATTGCTTAATATAGCATACGCATTAGATATATCTCGAAAAATTTTGATGGATTCTTTGTCCTTAGATTTGTCGGGATGATATCGAAAGGCAAGCTTCCGATACGCTTGCTTTATTTGTGTGTCTGTGGCATTTCTCTGAATTCCTAACATATCGTAATAATCACTCATCGTTGATATTTAATTGAAACACTAACAATCTTTAAATGTGGTATAAAATATAACTTATATGATATCAGAAAGATCCAAAAGAAAGGAAAAAAAGAATATGGCCCAAAAATGTTTAAATTTGATATTTCGTAATTATTTTAATCAAAAGTAAACTAATCAAACCGATCAAACTATGAATCAATCTTACAAAAAATGGCATTTAAATGCGGGAGGGGATGATGAAGGCGTCTTGAATTATCAATCGTTTGTATCGAATAATTATGGGGCCATCACATCTTGCGACGAGATTTATGAGCGAGATCATCAATGCAAAACGAAAAGGTGCGCGATGCTCGATCATTTCCTTAAAAATGCGCGAAAAGGGGATTTGATCTTTTTAAAAGATCCAAAGAAATCCCAGATAAATTATTGGGCGAGCTATCAAGGGGTCATCAAAAGTTGTCACGAAGGCTATGAAAATCCAAGCGTTCATCAAAATCCGAAAGGATGGGAAAAACACAAGAAAGATCCGAAATATAATTATATCATTGAAGTGGATCTATGGCATCCCATAACCATGCCTTATCCCGCCCCTCAAAAGTTAAGAGCCACCCTCTATGAAGTGAGCGACTCTCAAGGATATATTATCAATTAATAAATGCGTCTAATCGATCAAAGGTAAGGTATGAACAATAGGAAACGTTTTTTTTGTAAAATAATCTATAATAGTATATAAAGATGGATACTTCTGGTTTAGAGCTTGATGTGTTAGAATCAGAACTTGATAAATTACCTGTTGGCTATGTTATCACTGGGTCTTATGCGATAAAACTATTATCATTGAAATATGGAATCGATACAAGCAATTTTATTCCAAATGATGTAGACATTGTTTTACAACCAGAAACTATCGTTGGAATAGATGATAAAGGCGCAGTTGATATTGGGGGGCTTGAAACCAATATGTATTCTGAAAGTGAAATAAATCAAGAATATATGGGTATAAAAGGTATAAAATTTCGATTACCTGGCATGAGCAGACACCTTGAAATAATTGTTGAGGGTCTTGGATCTAGTTTACCAAAAAGCACTAGATTATTTGGAGTGAATGTTATTAACCCTGGGGTGTTATTGAGGGAATATAATTACATAGACGAATGGGAATTGGGCGGCGATGAAGAAGAAATAGCCCGATTGAATTATAAAAAAGATATATTAAGCGCCATAATAACAAACATGAAAGGTTCAGGGAGGAAATCAAAGAGAAAGGCATCGAAGAGAAAGGCATCGAAGAGAAAGGCATCAAAACGTAGAGCATCAAAACGTAGAGCATCAAAACGTAGAGCATCAAAACGTAGAGCATCAAAACGTAAATAACTACAATATGTCAATAAATGCGCGTCTAATCGATCATAATAAATATTGTTCTATATAAATGATTCATCGATGGAGAGAGTGTTTTGGGTTAGGTATCGTGTTTGGAGGAACCGGATCTATTTTTTTTATCAATCTTATGATCGATCAAGCGATCGATCGTATGCGCTCTTCAAATATAAAGAACGTTCTCAATGATGAAATTGAGAATCAAGATTAAAATTTGAAATGATCCTAGAAAGAAATAATTATAGATAGTCAAAAGTATATATTACAATGACCTCACAAGTTGAGATCAATCCTAAAGAAAAAGAAAAAGAAGAAGAAACTCAATCGAAAGAAAAAGAAGAACAAGTAGAAAATAAATCGAAAGATAAAGCAGAGGATAAAACAAAGAATAAAGCAAAGAAGCGTTCTCAAAGATGTAAGCATTGTCGTAAAAAGATTCCAATGATCTTTGTGAAATGTGCGTGCGGGCATATCTTTTGCTTATCCCATCAATCCCCTCACACTCATAATTGCTCTCATACTTTAATAGCAAAGGAAGCGAGACGAGATGAGATCTCAAAACGAAATCCCCAAATAAAGCACTCTAAATTGAGTGAGCGAATCTAATTCGAGAATATTTAAAGGTTGTTTATCTATGGATCGTAAGAGCAGATGCACATATTTTTGAAAGCCGAAGATGAGAACGTTCGCAAATATTATGAAAATCACGCGACCTTTCACGATGGAGATGCGGGTTTAGATTTATTTTGTCCTGAAGATGTTGTGATAGAGCCAAAGAGCACCTTTTTTTTAGATTTGAAAATCCGATGTGAAGCATTGCACGAAGATCGAAATATCTCTTATTATCTCTATCCTAGATCATCCTTATCAAAGACTCCTTTGCGACTCGCAAATTCGGTTGGGATTATAGATGCGGGCTATCGGGGGAATATTATGGGTGCGTTTGATACTACGGGCAACCAACCTTATTATTTAAAGAAGGGGCAAAGATTATTGCAGATATGTGCTCCTGATTTAGGGATGCTTAGCGGAGGAATATCCCTCACACTCGCGAACTCTTTGAGCGAATCATCAAGAGGTGAAGGGGGGTATGGGAGCACTGGCCAATAATAATATTTGATAATAATATTCAATACTATATGAAGCTATCCTTATCTTTATTATTTGCGATTTATTTGCTATTTATCATTTGTAGAGTCGAAGGGTTTGATGCCAAGGCATACAATCAAAACGAATATTCTGAAAATCTCTTGACCAACGATTTTCATATATTATTAAAAGAAGGTGGTATGAAAAAAAGCACGTCTTATGAGAGCGATTTAGAGGTTCTTGATAAAGATCATAAAGGAGATACGAGAGTATCTCTATCATTACCCATGCGAAAAACACACGCCTTTAAGATAGCAACATAGGATGACTTTGTGTTAATTTTTGGATGATATCATTCAATTTTTTGATTTCTTCACGGAGAGTTTCGATATCTTTTTGTTGATTATAAATGATGCTTTGATAGCGTTCTTGATCATTTTGCTGACGAGATATCTCTTCGTATTTTGTTGTAAGGGTTTCGATGATTTTTTGTTGATAGCGAATGGTTGCGATCAGCTCCTGCTTCATCGGATCGCTTAATCCTCCACCTTTTTGATCCGAATGATATTGTTCGGGAATAAATAAGCGAGTGCGAAAAAGGATGCTCGAATCGGAATTATAATGATTCAATTTGATAGGCCATGTTGCGATATTATTTGTAACGATAAGCGAATTATTCCCCTTACCCCTAAACTTGCCTCCCTTACAAAATCCTTGACAACCATGTTTCAACGTTAAATATTTGATAGGGATATCCATCGGGAAATCATAATCTGCATAAACTTCAACGAAGCCAACCAACTCTTTTTTTATTTTTTCAATGTCTTGTATCATAGATAAATATATCTTTATGATAGAAATATTTTATTTCGTGACTAATCGTGCACCAATGCTCATCGTTTGAAGTTCTTGAAGCAAGAGCTTACAACTATAAGGCACTTGGATCGTGTCGCTATCTGGATCCTCTTTATTATCAGAGATTAATCCGGAGCGATTATCGATATCCACTTCATATTGATCGGATCTCTTCATCATACTCTCACGCAAAAAGGCAGATATGCCATGGGATAATATGCTATCGCGCTCCATCTCCCCAATACGAAGCCCACCATTATTGCTCCGCCCTGCTGCGGGTTGCCTTGTCAGATTTTGAAGAGGACCTGTGGCTCTCGAATGAATTTTATCTGAAACGATCAATTTGATACGTTGATAATAAGTTGGCCCTATAAATATTCGCGTTTTTAATTGATCTCCCGTAATTCCCGAATATAAAACTTCGTCACCCCATTCATCATATCCATATTTTTCGAGAAGAGACGCATAATCTTGTAATCGATTATTTTGAAAGGGAGTAGCATCGCCCAAAAACCCACCAATAGCCGCAGATTTCCCAAGAACCACTTCTAATAATTGATTAATAGTCATACGACTGGGTATGGCGTGCGGGTTGACGATTATATCGGGAACGATCCCATCTTTTGTGCAGGGCATTTCTTCGGCTTTTAAGAGCATGCCACACACGCCTTTTTGCCCGGGTCTCGATGAAAATTTATCCCCAATCTCAGGAATTTTCTGCTTGCGAATCCTAATTTTACACGTCCTCACATTTTCTTTATTTTTATAAATAATCACTTTATCCACAGTCCCTGATGTTCCAAATTTTACGGTTTTGGCAGAAACCCCCACAACCCGATCTTTACCTTCGTTGGCTCGTTTCGTATAGCGCCCAATAATCGCATCATCCGATGTCACCTGGATCCCCTCCAACGCAAATCCACCCTCATCCAGAGTATCATAATTAACCATCGACTCTTTTTTGATTTGCTGCTGATATTTTGGATTCCCAAATATGACACGATCTCCACTGGGAAGAATCTCTTCGCTATCTTCATACGAACGATAATAAACCGATTGAAACATCCCTCTCTCTACCGATGATTTATTTAAGATCACCGAATCCTCTTGATTATATCCCGAATAAGAGGCGATAGCTACGATACAATTCACTCCATAAGGTAATTTATCGACATCCGTATATTGCTTATATCGGCTCGTCACCAATTGCTTTTGGGGATAATTTAATATGTGAGCGAACGTTTCAAATCGCGTTTGATAAGCAGCAGAATAAAGGCCCATCGCTTGCTTGGTTTGTTGTCCTGAAAAAACGTTACGAGGGTATTGGGAGTGTTCGGGAAAAGGCACGTGATGCGTCAAAGCGGATAAAATCAAACTCGAATGAATCTCAGCATGCGTATAATCTCCTTTATCGATCGAATAAATATCTTTGGCGATAAAAAATCCTTCGCTCTCTAAAGGATCAATCATCTCGATAGGAGCCGCATGATTCTCCAAAAATTCTAAATAATCGCTATGCTTTTCTTTGATATCATGAAATTCGTCTCGATAATAATGATCATCATAAATCGATAGCTCTTTATCGGATTCACCTAAATAGCCTCGGGTCAAGGATCGCCAAGATAAAGCATACTCAAATTGACCTTCAATCAGAGGGTTCGTTCGTTTGGGCCCAATCGTGCGTAAAGCAAAGATGGGGCGCAAAAGCCGACCCGCATCACTAAAGACAGAAAATTCGCGCTTCACAATATCCCAATAAAAGCTTGTGTGAGGATGAATGATCGAATTTAATTTTAAGAGTCGCATAATTTTATGTAAATAAGGAGGATCCCTATGGATCCCAATAAGTGTCCCATTCAAAAAGATACGTGTCGCCCCCATAAAATCCTCAGGAATCACTTGCTTCAAAGGGATCATCCCTTGATCAGATAAGCATAATCGCAATTGATTTGGATCTACGTAAAAAGATACACTCGCCCCCACCGTTAGGTGATTGATGATTCCTACATTGCCTCCATCGGGGGATTCCGAAGGACAAATAAAGCCCCATTGTGAATTATGAAGCTTGCGAGGGCCTAACGATTTAGATCCCGCGGGCAAAGGTGTCAATATCCTTCGAATATGAGACGTATATCCTAAGGCGGAATTGCGATTCAAAGGTTGGACGATCCCCTGCCTTTTGCTAAGAGCGGTGCCAAATGACGCACCAAATGATTTCAAAAGATCATCCAAGGGTTTCGGATTAAATATTTTGTGAGTATTTTCTTCAGATATCATTTGGGTAAGATCATTGTTGTAAAGCTTGAAATTAAATTTATATTCCATATCGATTTTAAGTGAAACGGCTCTCTGGAAGCTCGCATATAATTCTCGATAAAGCTCGAGCATAAGGGACCCTGCCAAATCGATACGCTTCCTCGAATAAGAGTCACGATCCGTTTCACTCGATATTTTGAGATGCGCCATTAAAAGAGATCTCACGGCATATCCTAAATAATAAGCTTTCTCTAAAAAGGATTCATAATTCGGGAATAAATTATGGCGCAATAAATTAAGAGCATTGATAATCTCTTTTTCTTTTGTTTTGCTTGCCAAAATAGCTAAGGCGTTTCTTTGATCGTGAATCGGTTGAGAATCTTTAAGAGAGGGTATGAGCGCTTCATAAAAACGTTTCTTTAACTCTTCATCATCGCTATCATCAACGATAAGTGATAATATCTCTTGATCGGTGGTGATCCCAAGGGCTCTCATCAAAAGAGCTAAAGGAACCTTCATATCAATCCCTAATATACGAATCGTGATCCGATATTCATATCGCTTGAATAATAATCGCTCATGATCTTCTCTCTCATCTTCGTCGCCATCTCGTATGGTCATATTAAATGAAGACGTTTTGGTTGGATCTTTTAAGATCACTCGATGTAAGGCGATCGTATTATTGCGAGAACTTTGGAACCCTTGATTGCTCACCGAATTAATCACGGCTTGGATTGGCATGAGATCATCATTCTTCCGATTCACGTAAAGGATATTCGTAATCTTTTTTTCTTGCGATATAATCACTTTTTCAGAGCCTTTAATAATAAAATATCCCCCTTGCTCATAAGGATCTTCTCCCACCTCGGTTAGCTTTACGGGATCTAATCCATTAAGCACACAAAGATTGCTACGAACCATAATCGGAACCGTGCCCATATTCACCTTCGATAAATTGGTAAAGGTGCTTTCTCCACTTTGATTATTTTTAAAGACAATCGCAATATCAGCAAGAACCGAAGATCCATACGTATATCCTTTTAATCTCGCAATATTAGGCCACATCACTTGCGAATGATTTTCACCCGTTTCAGGGTCGGTCGTATATTCGATAGGGGATGATATATAAATATGATTTTGATCGCTCATTTTATCTGGATTCCCTTCATCAAGAGATTCGATCATAGCTCCATAATAAATAGAAATTTCATATTTAAATAACCCTTGATCTTCATTGATCGGTTCTTTTAAGATACGCTGAGGATTTTCACGTTGGATGATATATTGAATCCCATTTTCTTTAGACGACAAAAATTGATTATATGAGTCGATCGCATGTTGGCTCTTCCATAAAGGTCGACTCCGAAACCATTGATCCACGATCCAAAAAGGGTCGAGAGGTTTGATCTCTTTTAATAAACGTTTGGATCCGTTTGAGTCTATCAAATCTTCCGACATTATAATAAATTCGTAGATTAAAAACTTTGATCAAACGAAAATATATATATATATATATATATGAAGAGAAGCAAGAGACGTA
>Ga0181400_1000436_pt1 | contig 18088 bp, 36 predicted proteins | sample 23SPOviralmetaG_FD_130129 | JGI IMG/M metagenome (GOLD analysis project Ga0181400, IMG submission 130129) | Marine viral communities from the oligotrophic San Pedro Time Series (SPOT) site, San Pedro Channel, CA, USA - 23 SPOT_SRF_2011-06-22 | ecosystem: Environmental > Aquatic > Marine > Strait...
GCAACAGCGTCACCAGCATCGGGTCAAGAGCATTCCAAAGCTGCACTAGCCTGACGAGCATCACCATTCCCGACAGCGTCACCAGCATCGGGACTTACGCATTCCGCGCCTGTATTAACCTGACGAGCATCACCATTTCCGACAGCGCCACTAGCATCGAAGATGGCACATTCCGTGACTGCCCTAACCTGACAAGCATCACCATTCCCGACAGCATCACCAGCATCGGAGATTTCGCATTCCGTAGCTGCTCTAGCCTGACGAGCATCACCATTCCCGACGGCGTCACCAGTCTCGGAGGTTCCGTATTCCGTGGCTGCGTTAACCTGACGAGCGCCACCATCGGCAGCAGCGTCACTAGCATCGAGAGCGGCACATTCCGTGACTGCATTGACCTGACGAGCATCACCATTCCCGACGGCGTCACCAGCATCGGGTCTGACGCATTCCGTGGTTGCATTGACCTGACGAGCACTACCATCGGCAACAGCGTCACCAGCATCGGGGATAGCGCATTCCGTGACTGCATTGACCTGACAAGCACCACCATTCCCGACAGCGTCACCAGCATCGGGGCTTACGCATTCCGTGGATGCATTGACCTGACGAGCACCACCATCGGCAACAGCGTCACCAGCATCGGGACTGGCGCATTCCGTGACTGCCCTACCCTCGCCACAATCAACTGCCTTGCTACAACAGCGCCCACTCTTGGTACTACTGCGTTCACTGGCGCAGCAGCTACAGATATTCACGTTCCAGTAGGAGCAACAGGATACGGAGCTACATACGGAGGTTTGACAGTCGTCGAAGACTTGTAATCATTATAGACGATTTATAGTTGACTTTTAAAGACTTAGACATACTATAAGAATATGAGTAAAAAATTACACTTCGTATCTGGTCTCCCACGAGCTTGCTCCACGCTGCTCTGCAATCTTCTCGCACAGAACTCAAGAGTTCACGCTACGCCCACTAGTGCCTTGCACGAAATCGGGTATATAGCTCGCCAAGTCTTTCAAACAGAGGAAGCAAAAGCTGTAGATATGAAGAAAGTTCTTGAGCCTATGTATTTGGATTACGTCAAGGCTGGCTGTGAGAATGCTTTTAATAGCATCACAGACCGCCCAGTAGTTGTAGACAAATGCCGCTCTTGGGTTGGTCACCTAGATCAACTTTTTAAGGTGTGGCCAGACGCTAAGGTTCTTGTCCCAGTCCGTGACGTACGAGGCATTCTTTCTAGTATGGAAAAGAAACGCCAGCAGCATCCAGAAGTTTTTAACGGAGTAGAGCAACAGAACCCTCAGAATTGGACAACTATTGATAAACGTGTCAACGGCTGGCTACAAAGCCCTCCAATTGGAATCGCTATCGAGAGACTACACGAAGCCAAGGAACGCTTTGGCGATAAGCTTATGTTCGTTCACGCAGAGGACTTAACAGAAGACCCACAAAGAGTAATGAACAATGTATGGGAGTTTCTTGGAGAAGAGCCTTTCATTCACAATACTTCCAACGTAGAACAATACACCAAAGAAAATGATGTAGGTTTCCCATATGGAGATCATGTCATTCGACAAGAAGTAAAACCACTAAAGAAAGATTGGCACGAAACACTTGGCCGCCAACTCTCAGAACAGCTTAACCAAAAATTTAACTGGATCAACGAATTATGAAAAACGCCCTAATTAGCATCGAAACAAAACGAATCATCGAAGTGCAAGAAGATGCATACGAAGATGGTTATTATATTTCCGACTACCGAGAAGTAGTGCAAATTTCCAATGCGAAAGCTGCAACTTTTAAGTCTTCAGACGAAACACTTTTTCTGATTAACGGCAATCTTGTCACTTTTGAAGGTAAGATGGAGATCCGACAACTACAGCGGCAGGAAGAGAGATTTGCAGAAAAAGCTGACATGTTTAAATCTCGAAAGTTCGAAGAGATTAAACGAGCCAGAGACGCAGAGTATAATTCAATTCTTGTGACCAGCGATGGCTTTAAATTCAAATCAGACTTAGAAACCATCATAGACGTAAAAACTTTGGTCGAAATCTTGCCAGATGGCGCATCTTTTGTTGGTTATAAGTCAGCAGACGGTTCTTACAACACAATTACCAAAGAACAATTTAAGACAGCAATTATAGAAGGCATAAAAAGAAAGACTGCCACATTCTCTAAAGAAGCGCGACTTGTAGCGGCTGCAAGCGCCGCCACGACATTTGCAGAATTACAATCAATTGTTTGGCAATGAGAATAACCATAAAAGCTGACCCCTCAAAATCGAGAGGCAAATCTTATTGTTGGAATTTAGCCGAGGCTATGTCGCAAGGGCTAGCCTCGGTTTTTGGCTTAAATGCTAATTTAACCTTTTCTGCTTACTGCGGGTATTGGAAACAAGAAAACCGCCCAATAAAAGGAAAATTTTATAAATTTATTAATTTTTTGTTTCAAGATAAGTATCATTGCCAGAACGCTTGGAAGAATTTAACTTGACAATGTAGTTTTGTGCGCTATAATTGTACACATGAATACTACATGGACTGACCAACAACGCGGCGCTTTCTGGAAGAAAGATGGAAAAAATGGCAAGTATCTCGCGGGATATGTTGTTATTGATGGCAAGAAGATGCCTGTAACCGTCTTCCCAAATAAGTATAAATCCAAAGACAACCAACCAGAGTTTATCATCTACGAGACTTTCGGGCAAAATGGATAACGATCTTCAATCAATCTACTCCATGCTTGATTCGTTCGTACAATCTGGCGAAATAATAGATTTGCGCAAAACTTATTTTCAGAAGATAGCTCTTCCAGCAATGCGGGAAGTTAATCCAGAATGGAAGCCTAAAACAATACAAGATGCTTACATAATTTTAAAAAATCATCTTAATAAAGAAAAGATCAGCAAACCAAGCTTTCTTGTTGACATTGGTTAAGTTTTAGGCATTATGCTTTGTATGTCTAAAAAAACACTAAAAGGAAGAACAGTACTGAAAAGTAACGTTGGTAAAACTTATGGCCGCTCATTTGGCGAAATGATCCATAATGAACATGTTGGCCGTAAAGTCACACAGAAGATTGATACCGCAATCAAAAAAAAATCTGCATAAGAAATAATGCAAGAAGCACTAAAACTAATCCTTGAAGCAGTGGTATATCGTATTCAACGAGAGAAAGCGTCTGAAGCAAAGTCTATTGATTCGTTTGTATCTCATACCAAAGCGAAGGAAGTCGCACGTAAGCGAATGATTAAAGCAGTGGAAGAACTATAACGAAGAGCCCATTTTAATCACCACAGAAGTATGCCGACAAGACATGTCTTGTCTCGCAGTAAAATAAATATGTATGAAAAAATTAATAAAAGATATTAAACTCTTGGGTAGCAGAGATTGGCTAATCTGCCTTGCTCCGAAACCACTCAGTTATATCGGTGAACTTTGGGATTGGATTCTACCTAGGCACAGATGTAACTGGCATGATAAAATCAGATGCTTTTTCAAGCCTCGTCAAAAATGGATCAAGAAGCACATTGAATATAACGAGTGGTGCGATAAAGTAGAACTTATTCCAAATTTTCTTTTTGGGTGTGTTATTAACTACGTTGATGAAGAGAAGTGTTTTGAATATCTTAAATTTGATGGCTCTCTAGAACTTGAGAAATTCGCTGCGGAACTGAAGAAGTGTTATGGGTATGCTAAGAATGGTCGCGGCGATCTCGAAAAACAGCTTGATGAAGCTTATCCAAAGATTGGCGATCTAACTTCTGAAGAATTAACATTCGAAAGCTATGAAGAAAAATATGCCGAAGTGCATCGCTTAGAAGAGGAGATTAGCAAATTAGATAAACGCTATATGACGTGGATTGTAGCTAATAAAAACTTTATGCGCGCATAATATAGTATTTACATTTTAGAAAAAGAATGATATAAGTACATTACGAAAGAAGCATTCATAACGAAATAAACATGGAAAATAAACCAGACAATTGGGTGGTAGTAAAAGTCGGAAAGAATCTCTACAAAGTCCTTGCGGGTTGGAGTGGCGGATATCTCGATGGCGATAGATGGAAACTTAATAGCGGTATCTCTGAAGTGAAAGACGATGGAGACTATTGGCTATTCATCGGCGAAAGCGGTAGTGTCTATAAATGCCATAAAGAAGGTTATGGCACAAGAATGAATAATCACGGAATCCTTAAACAATTGCTTGAAATAGATAGCACTAAATTAATGAACGAAGAAACCGATTGGATGAAACTAGTATGAGTATCGATCCCGCAGACTACTGGATGACTCCAGACGAAGAAAGAAAATTGGAAGGCAAGCTGACTACTGATAACAATAACCCTGATAAATCGCCTTGTTCTTCCTGCTTTTTTTACGAGTCGGAATGGGATCGATCCAATCAAGAAGACGATGGAGCCGATCAATTCTCAGGGCTATGTGATTTTCATGACAAATGGGTTGACTTCGATGAGACCTGCAAGGATCACAAATTCAAAGCCCAGCAGAGCGCTAAATCATGTAACTAAATACGCAATGAGATCTTTGAGTGTCCAATTTGAATTTGAGGAAAGACAACACCAATTATGAAAGCAAAAATTCGCTTGACAATTTTAAAAATCGCAAATAAAGAATACAAAAGATGAGTACTATGTTTAAATACTTCGTGGGGGCGATCAATATATTGATTAAATTTGAAGATGGGAACGTTAAGTTATTACCTAAAGAGTACGTCTCCGTGTACAACCAAATAAAACAATCAGAAATAAAAGAAAAACATATTAAAAAATTTTTAAATAATAAATAAAAAGAAAATTAGAAAGAATGCTTGAAGACAATGTAAATTATAACATGTGCAAAGGAGCTTTCTCACACTCAAATAAGAACAGAATGAAAAAAAATATGAAATACGAACAACTACAGGAAAAATCTATTCAATGGGCTAGTGATCGAAATATTTTCGAGAACTCAGACGCAACAAAGCAAATAAGCAAAACACAAGAAGAGCTTGACGAAACACTTGATGCTCTTAAAAAACTAGACCTATGTAAAAAATCAGACAACCAACTTATTCGTTCTGAAATTATGAACGAGGTCGCAGACGGTATCGGCGATATGTTAGTTACAATTATTTTACTTGCAAAGATGGTGGACTTAGATACCGTTGATTGTTTGGCCGCTGCCTATGACGAGATCAAAGATCGTAAAGGCAAGATGGTAGACGGTCTATTCGTTAAAGAAAAATAATGAATCTAGGCGAACATATTATTGTTGAGCTTTATCAGTGTGATGAAGACTCTATAGACTCGGTGAGTTTTATAGAGTCTTCTCTTACAGAGGCTGTTAAAATATCCGAGTGTAAAATACTTAATAAATATTTTCATAAATTTTCGCCTCAAGGAGTTACTGGCATTATAGCTGTCTGCGAATCTCATTTTTCGATTCATACTTGGCCAGAACACCGTTATTGTGCGATAGATATTTTTTGTTGCAAAGAAGGTCTTGATGACAGTATTGAGTTTTTAATAAAAGCTTTCAAATCAAAAAAAGCTCAAATAAAGAAAATAAAAAGAGGAATCATTGAATGAAAATAACATCAGCCAAACTCAAGAGTAGAATTTTTCATAAGCAGTCTGAGTTTCAAAAAATAGAAGTTTACGAAACAGAAAACGTTGGTAAATCTTTATTTCTGGATGATATAGAGCAGTTCTCAGAGGCTGATGAAATAGAATACCACAGGACTATGACTGAAGCCCCGTTTTCTATTCACAGTAAGCCAAATAAGATATTAATCATTGGAGGAGGAGATGGAGCGATTGCTAGAGAGTGCCTACGTTATAAATCTGTAGAATCTATTGATTTGTGCGAGATCGACGAAGAGGTAGTATCTACTTGCCGTAAGTACTTCCCTCAAATGGCTAACTGCTTAAAAAAAGATAAAATAAATATTATTTATCAAGACGCCCAGTATTTCATTAAAACAACAAAGAATAAATACGATATTATTCTAGTTGACTCTACCGACCCAATCAATCAAGCAGCGCCTCTTTTTAAAGAAACTTTTTATAAAAACGTGGAAAAAGTTTTAAATCCAGATGGTTTGGTAGTTTTTCAAATGCAAACTGTCGCCGTAAATGCAAAAATTCGTTTAGAAGTTTTGGAGTCTTTGTACGACTCTTTCAAATATATTGATTTTTTCAATTGCGCTTATCACAGAGAAGAGTCGGTTGACTTGACTCTTTTTTGCTTGTGCAATAAAAAAGAAATAGAAATACCATCCAAAATAAAAAGACTCTTTTCTTTAAAAGACGCAGAGTATAAAAAAATAAAAGACTTCAGAGATAAAATCAAGTGGCTCAATAAAAACGCTTGACAATTTTAAAAATTGCAAATAAGATACATATATGAGTAAATGGAAAAACACATCAAGCTGGAATCGCGGCCAACGCGTAGAAAAAGAATTTGCTCCTCTTTTGCGCCAACGCGACCCGAACTATCGCAAGGCAGATAGAGAAGAACAGTTTAGGCACATCGACTACTTTTCTTCGTTTGGCACTATTGACGTAAAAGCAAAAAAGAAGATTAATCGTTCAGACTTAAATGAGCAAGACGAGCTGATTTGGGTAGAATTTATAAATGTCCAAGGTCGAGAAGGATGGCTTCGCGGCCAAACAGACGTGATAGCTTTTGAGAGAGATAAAGACTTTGTTTTAATCAAACGAAATTATTTGTTAGGCATGTGCCAAGTCAGATGTGATTTGGGTAACAGAGTGACAAATAGTAAAGATGCTTTGTACAAAGGTTATCGACGAGAAGGCCGCAAAGATTTAATATCTATCATTAAGATGAGCGACGTTCTAGACCTACCTCACCAGATATGGAAGAAGTAGTGTAAATTACAAGATATGAAAGGCCAAATAAAAGTAATAGGAGTAAACGAGCTACTAGAGGAATATAAAAACTTAGAAGGTTCTGGTTCTTTGGTTTCGATAGATAAAGATCATTATGAGCTAAAGATAAAAGAAGAAAAATTTTATTATCAATCTTATAATTGCGTAATTACAGAAGATTTAATCGAATTTGAGGGTTGGGCCGCGACAAAAGACGAAAAAGTAGGCAGATTGGGCATCAAATTTACCCCCCAAAACGCTCGCTAATTTAAAAAAAGACAAATAAAGTGTAATACATGATATGTTCGGACTTATCACTATGTTATTGTCTACGCTCGGTGCAACGGGCATGGGGTCGATGCTCAAAATTGTCGCGGGTATCGTTGATCGTGTTGGAGCGGCCAAGGAATCGCGTGAAAAAAGAGAGCTTATTAGAGAGATGCAGCTCAGAGAAGCTGACATTAAGTTTCAAGAATCTGTTTTCGGCGGAACTGATGAAGCGTCAATCTATACACGTTCTACTCGTAGGATTATTGCTCTTATCGGGATGCTCAACTTTGCCACAGTCTCAATACTCTGTACAATCTACCCAAGCGTCGAACTCATCACGTTTATCCCGCCCGCCCACCTCACGGAGTTCGATTTATTCTGGGGGTTTATTAAATTCCCGATCAATCAAGGAGCGACAGTCGCAATTACGACAGGACACATCGCCCTTACCAGTATCACGATCCTCGGAGCAATCATTGGATTCTATTTTACACCAGCAGGTAGAAAATAAACAAAAACAAATTAATATAAATGAAAGAGAAATGATAATTACATTAATAGCAGTGTTACTCGTGGGGTTTTTCGTTGTCGTTTTAGTTAGGCGCAATAATGTAAAGGCCGTTGAAAAAGCAGTTGAAAAAGCAGTTGACGAAGCACTTGAACTTTATGAAAAGACTCAAGAAGAAATCTGCGAACTTAAAAGCAAAATCAAAAAGCCTAAGAAGGCCGTAAAGAAAGCAGTTAAAAAGACTGCTCCTAAAATTTAAAAATAATTTTTTAAAAATTAAAACGGCACTATAAGTTATTGGTTTTGGCCTTTTGCGAAAGTGATCACAGATTGTGGTCGCTTTTTTTATTTTAGGGGTTGACATTATGAAAAATCATGCCATATTGATGAGCATGATAATTACTACCAACCAAACCACCACAATCAAATCCGCAGACTTCACAGCGTCTACTTGCTCTATCGACGCAGAAGATATGAAGTACATCTCTTCACTTCTTCGTAACAACTATTCTGACCCAATGCTGGCAACAATGCGAGAAATCATCGCAAATGGTATAGATGCAAGTCGTGGTACTAAAGTTGACGTACAACTTCCCACGAAGATTGAGCCAAACTTTATCGTTCGTGATTATGGCGAAGGTCTAAGCGAAGAAGATATGCTCGGCCTTTATTCCAAGTTCGGAAAATCAACAAAGCGCGATGCCAACAAATCTATTGGTGGGTTTGGAGTCGGGAAGTTCGCGCCACTAGCTTACACAAGCTCCTTTATAATTGTTTCTTATCACGATGGCGTTAAAGACTCCTACGCAATGAAAGTAGATGATGACGAAGGCACATCTATTCAGAAATTATTTTCTGAAAATTCTGGAGAGGCTAATGGTATCTACATACAAGTACCTATCGAAAACCAACACGTTGACAGTTTTAATTCAAAATTTAAAAACTTCTCTCGGTACATACAGGATAATCTTAACGTCAAGAATGATTCCTTTGATTATATCGAGCCAGAAATTTCATGCGATGTATTTGATTTTTTTGAAGACTCAAGCGATTATTATTATAGAGTTTCTCAACACGCAGAATGCAACAAGCCTTATATCCTTATGGGAGGCATCATGTATCCTGTAAACAAGGATGATGACTATAAAAACTTTGTAAATGGTTTGGTATATAAAGCAGAAATTGGTGAGTTTAAGCTCCACCACAGTCGTGAGGCTTTAGAATATAACAATAGCACCGTTGAAAAACTCAAAAAAGCATCCGATAGGATTGCATTAGCACTAAAAAAGCGACTAAAAGTAAAATTTGATTCGTGCGATTGCTTATACGAAGCCACAACAATTCAACACGATGCTGTGGCGAAGTATGGTAGGTTTTTCTCAAAAGACGCTGTATCCGTAGATTTTGACACAAGTAAATTTGGTGGTGAAGATGTCAACAGCACTTTGTTTAAAAGCAAGGATCTTGCTATTACAAAAGTTTCACGTAATAGTAGCGGTAATTTAAGTTTCTCAAATCCTCGTTGGTTTAACAATCTTTATTTTTCTCCATCTAAAAACAAGATCTTTATCATCGACGATGGTGCAATGCCTCGCGCACCTACAAACCGCTTGTCTTTTTTGAATGGAAATCAAGAAGCTGTTGTGATCGTTGGCAAAACAGAAGAAGCTCAAAAGTCTCTGCTCAAACGCTTCAAGCTAATGAAGTCTGCCAAGGTAAAACTTCTCTCCGAATGCGAGCGAACCATAGCCAAACGTACAGCCGCCAAAAAGTCTTTAGGTTCTTCGCTTGCAGGTACAGATGTTCTGTTGTTTGATACCAATGCGCTATGCTACAAACAGTCAGATGTTTGGAAAGCTCAAAAAGAAGATCTACCAGATAGCGAAACGTATTATTACGTTCGATACCACTCTAACAAATTCCAGAAGCTTGACGGCGAAGCATTTGGGCGTGATGGTGACAGCTCTCTAGCTAACAAAAAGTTCGTCACCTCCTTAATGGACATCAACCCAGACTTCAAAAATGTCTACGGTGTTCGCAGCTCTGGCTTAAAGAAGGTAGCGAAGATGAGCAATTGGATTCCACTTGAAAGCGTTTACGTTGATTGGATCAAAAATTCCACTAAGGTTCAAGACACGGTGAATCGTATAGCAATTAACGAAACTCTTTACGAGCGTTTCGGCTGTAATTACTTAAGCCTTTGCGACTTGACAAATCAATTGTGCGAAAAAACAGTATCAAATCAAATTATTAAAAATTTAAAAAATGTCTTTAAAACAAGAGATTGTCTGTTTAGCAACACGATAGAGAGAGACCAAAGAGTTTTGCTTGATCTTAAGCTCGTCAAACCAACAATAGCAAAAGAAAAGAAATCTATAAGCGACTTCGATAAAAAATATCCCTTAATCAAGAATTTGGTAAAAGGTTCGTGTATCAATTCATATCAAGACCTATCGGACGTTGTTGATTATTTCAAGAACTGGTAGTTATCATAGAAAGTCCTACTTGGGAGAGGTGGTTCTCTCCTAAGTAGGCAACATTTTTCAATAAACATTTGATTTTGCTATTGACAAGATCATTAAGTAAGCTATTATAAGCAGGACACTAACTTCATTAAAACAAGAACCCAAAGCAAAGAAGACAACATGGAAAACATGCCATACATTATTAACGGAACAAGCGCAACTCTCATCTATGAGGGCAAGCCTTACACACTGTCAGCAAATCAATCTAACTTCGCGCCGTTCAAGAAGGCGTTGTTAAATGAAGACTTTGAAGCCGCAATTGACTACCTAGACATCAAGACCTCTATCAAAGAGTTTTCTGATGGCGAGTTGTCTATCAAAGATGGCGCAGTTTATTATTACGCCGAGCGTTTGCATGGAACTGTTGTTGATAAGCTTCTTGAATTGCTTGAATCTGGAATGTCAACGTCTGCACCTTTTATTAAGTTTATTAAAAATCTGCTAGACAACCCAAGCAAGTCATCTGTCGATGAATTGTACGACTTCCTATCTTACAAGTCTCTTCCTATTGATGACGAAGGCTATGTTATCGCCTACAAGGGTGTAGCTGCTGATGGCTGGTCAAAGTCTGGCAACACCCAAACAACCGTGTTGCAGGGAGAAGTCAATGAGCGCGGTCAAATCATGAATCGCGTTGGTGATACTATCGAAGTCATGCGCCGCTGTGTTGATGATGATCGTAACAACCAATGTTCCCACGGTCTGCACGTTGGCTCGTTTGATTACGCTAAAAATTGGGCAGGAGGCGGCAAACTACTAATGGTTCGTTTCAATCCTGCTGATGCAGTTAGCGTACCACAAGATGCCGCTTGCCAAAAGCTGCGAGTAGCTATGTACGAGATTGTCGAAGAGGTAGAGATTCAAGATGACGCTGAGATTACCAAACCTTATTATGGGGTTTATTCAGATGGCAATACCACTGAACACGATGATGGTGGCGAAGGGCGCATAGGTTAATGGAGTTTCTTTTTTTTTTAACAGTATTTTCAGTCTGGTTATTCAGTATATAAATTAATAGCAATTATGAATCAAAACATCAAAATCACAATCGAGCCGACCACCTGGCAAGGAACTAAAGAAGAAAAACTGGAGGAAGTCTTAGAGCTTTTTGAAGACTTCCTTTCAGAACACTTCGACATTGACCCAATGGTAAACTCGTTGGACATCGTAGATGCGGTAACGCTCGATTAAAAGTAACAAGCGTTGGGGGCGGGTAGGCAAATATCCACCTGCCCCCTCTTATTAAAAACCAACTCAACTAAAATTTATTAAAATTTAAAAAAATATGGCTATTTACCAAGTAGTAGAAACAGAAACAAGTGCAGAGCAAAACTTTTACGACACGTCATTACCTCAAGCACTGTCTTGGGCGAAGGATTGCAAACGTCAATTGAAATCAATGACGGGTAAAGAATACGACATCCTTGTCAAAAAAGAAGACGGTACACGACTAACCCTAAAAGAATATGCAAATTAATTGGGTAGAAAAAAAGATCTTAGCGATTGAGAATTGGCTAAGACTAAACGAGGGGCAAATGTTTTTTCCAACTATGGATGAAGATAACCTTTTGCATAAAAAAGACATAAAGCATAAAAAAGAAATGCTTGGTATTTTGGTGAAGATTAGAAATCACTAAAATTATATTTGCTTAACTGTCACGGTCAAGCAATAGGTATTGTGGCGGTCTATTTTGGACTGGTTACTTTTCATCACCTATCGAGTAACCACATAAAAGCTCGATACTTTTTATTGACAAGCGTATTAGAATATGATACTCTTTGTATGGGGCGCAGCATCCGACACTGCATAACGATAATATCAAGGAAACTAAATTATGAAAGATTACATACTAGTACACGGCAGGAACATACCAGTCGAGCAGGACGTTATATACTCAGCTGAATCAGTCGTTGAGCTATTCAATGATGGCTTCCAACTTGTGAGCGACGAACAGTTTGTTGAGCACAAGACTGACGACCAACAACAATAACACGACTAATCACATGAATATATTTGCTATTGACAACTCACCAATTAAATCTGGCCGACAGCTTTTTGACAAACATAATGTGAAACAAATCTTGGAATCTTTCCAAATGCTTGGCTCTGCTGTAATCCGTCATGGCGCGACTCCAGAAGAAATGCCTCTCACATCCAAAGGCACGCCCCTTAAAGGTGGCTACAGGTCACATCCAAGCACTTTGTGGGCAGGAGAAAATTACTCCAACTTTATTTGGCTTTGCGCTCATGCTATTGAAATGTCTAGCGAATACACCAGACGATACAATAAAGTTCATGCTTGCCAAAAGGGCATTTACCATCTTCTTAATATGGGCCAACGCTTTCTTCCTTCTGGCAAACAAACTCCTTTTTCTATTGCGATTAGCGAAGACATGGAATGTCGTAAGATCAAAGGTTTTAGCGATCTTCATCCTGTCACGCAGTATCGACTATACTACAAGATTGACAAAGCACACCTAGCAAACTGGAAAGCTAACAAGCCTCATTGGTATGATTACTCAGTAGAAAACATTATCCGAACATCAATTTAAATAAATTTAAAATAATATGAACAAAAAGACATTGACGGTATATACAGACAAGGACAGCACGATCAGGCATTTTAACGCTGACGGCCAGCTACACAATGAAAACGGGCCTGCGGTGATTTATTCTAATGGTGATAAGGAGCATTGGATTGACGGCGAGCTACACAATCCAAACGGGCCAGCGGTGGTTTACGCTGATGGATATAAAGAGCATTACACCAGCGGCAAGCTACACAATCCAGACGGGCCTGCGATTGTTTATGCTGATGGCCACAAAGAGTATTGGATCAACGGCAAGCCGCTGAACAAGGCTGAGTTTAAAGCTTGGCAGGCGGAGCAAACAACATCTAAATAATATTTGACATTTTAATTAGAATGTAATATTATGAACGTATGAAAAAAGAAACACTGACAGTCGAGACAAGCTCAAACGGCACAATCACTTATCGCGACACTAGCGGCGAGCTACACAATCCACACGGGCCAGCGATTGTTTGCGCTAATGGCTACAAAGCGTATTGGATTAACGGCCAACTACACCATCAAAACGGGCCTGCGGTTATTTGGGCTGATGGCAGTAAAGAGTATCACATTAAAGGGAAGCGATTATCCGAGACTAAGTTCAAAGCATGGCAGGTTGAGCAATCCGCGCCACTGCATAACACGACCGCGACAATTGACGGAATCGAGTACACACTGACAGCTAAATAATATGAAAAAAGAGACATTGGCAGTTGAGACTGACGAAAACAGCACAGTCACCTATCGCAACGCTAACGGCAAGCTTCACAATTCAAACGGGGCAGCGGTGGTTTACTCTGATGGCGACAAAGAGTATTACATCAACGGCAAAAAACTAACGAGGTGTCGTTGGTGGCGGTGGGTAATAAACAACAGAAAAACAACATAAAAAAGAGACAGTGACAGCATATACAAACTCAAACGGCACAATCAGGTATTACAACGAATACGGCGACCTGCACAATCCAAACGGGCCTGCGGTTATTTGGCCAGACGGCGGTCAAGAGTATTGGATCAACGACCAGCTACACAATCCACACGGGCCAGCGATTGTTTGGCCAGATGACAGCAAAGCTTATTACATTAACGGCGAAGAACTAAGCGAGGCCAAATTTAAGACTTGGCAGGCGGAGCAAACAACATCTAAATAATAGTTGACATTTTAATTAGGACGTACTATTATGAGCCTATGAAAAAAGAAACACTGACAGTTGAGACGAACAAACACGGCACGATCACCTATCGCAATGCTAGCGGGCGGCTTCACAATCCAGACGGGCCAGCGGTTATTTATTCTGATGGCGACAAATGGCATTACAGAAATGGCAGGTTGCACAATGCAAACGGGCCAGCGGTTATTTATCCTGATGGCTACAAAGCGTATTGGATTAACGGCCAGCGTCACAATCCAGACGGGCCAGCGGTTATTTATCCTGACGGCTACGAAGAGTATTACATCAACGGCAAACTACACAATCCAAACGGGCCAGCGATTGTTTATGCTGATGGCTACAAAGAGTATTACATTAACGGCCAGCCACTGAACAAGGCTGAGTTCAAGACTTAGCAGACAGATCAAACAGAAAAATAATATGGAAAAAGAGACATTGACAGTACATACAGACGAACACGGCACGATCACCTATCGCAACGATAGCGGCGAGCTTCACAATCCAGACGGGCCTGCGATTGTTTATTCTGATGGCGAAAAATGGTATTGCATTAACGGCCAGTTGCACAATACAAACGGGCCTGCGATTATTTGGGCAGATTGTGGCCTAGCTCATTACATTCATGGCGACCTTCACAATCCAGACGGGCCTGCGGTTATTGGCAAGAATGGCTACAAAGCGTATTACATCAAAGGCAAAAAACTAACCGAGGCCGAGTTCGCAGCATGGCAGACTCAGCAAGCAGAAAAATAATTATGAAAAAAGAGACACTGACAGTCGAGAAAAACTCAAACGGAACAATTAGGTATCGCAACGCTGATGGCAAGCTGCACAATTCAAACGGGGCAGCGATTATTTACTCTGATCGCAGCAAATCGTATTACATCAACGGCAAGCCACTGACCGAGGCCGAGTTTAAAGCTCGGCAGGTTCAGCAAACCGCGCCACTGCACAACACGACAGCGACCATTGACGGCGCAGAATACAAGCTAACAGCAATTTAACTTCAATATCAAAATATTTATGAATCCCTTAGCAACAATTCAAAAGCTTAGCAATGTCAAAAAACACCCTAATGCGGACAAACTATTTACTGCACAGATCGAAGAATTTCAAGTGGTTACTGGAGCTGATGTAGAAGATGGCGCAATTGTAGTATATTTTTCCATTGATTCGATTTTGCCAGAATTGGATATATTTGAATTTATGCGGCCTCGAAATTTTCTTGTATCTATGGTCAAACTTCGAGGCGAAATTAGTAACGGGCTAATTATCCCTATTATGGAGCTTAAAGATCATCTTCCTGATGACTGGTTTGACGTGGATATTAATGATTTGATTGGCTTAAATGTAACAGAAGCACTCGGAGTGAAAAAGTTCTGCAAACCTGTACCTGCACAAATGAACGGGGAAATTGTTGGTGATTTTCCAACAGATATTTTGTCTAAGACAGATGAAGATCGTTTAGAAAATTATCCAAACTTAATGCAAGACCTTATAGGAAATGATGTCTATGTTACGAGTAAGTTAGATGGAAGCTCTGCTACATTCCTAAAAATAAGAGGGGCTTTCAGAGTGTGTACTCGAAACGTAGAGGTTGCTGAAAACTACGACAATACGCTTTGGAAACTGGCAAAAAAATATAGCTTGATTGAGTCTCTACCAGATGGATTTGCCATACAATGTGAATGTGTCGGCGAGAAGATTCAAAATAACCCACTAAAATTGAAAGGTAGCGAACTTTTTGTATTCAACGTTATTGATCTAAAAACCCGAAAGCTTTTGCCCTTTGATGATATTGTCGAGTTCTGCAAAAAACTTAATAATATACCGCAGGTTGAGCTGCTATATCGCGGAATCTTTAAGTGGAACACAATCCAAGAGATCAAACAATTTGCCAACGAAACAAAATACCCATGTGGGTCATATGGCGAAGGTATTGTAATTCGTCTTTGTGATCCAAAATACAACTTTTCTATTGGCAAAGAGCTGAGTCTAAAAATCATCTCAGAGAACTATAAAGACTAAAAAATAAATTATAAAAAATAAATTATAAAAATAAACCATGAAAAAAGAGACACTAACAGTCGAGACTGACGAAGAAGGCACGACCACTTATCGCAACGCTAGTGGCCAGCGGCACAATCCAAACGGGCCTGCGATTGTTCGGGCTAATGGCGAAAAAGAGCATTGGATTAACAACCAGCTACACAATGAAAACGGGCCTGCGATTGTTTGGGCTAATGGCGAAAAATGGTATTACATCAATGGCAGGCTACACAATCCAGACGGGCCTGCGGTTATTGATGCTGACGGCGACAAATTTTATTACATCAACGACGAGCTACACAATCCAGACGGGCCTGCGGCGGTTTATGCTGATGACCACAAAGAGTATTGGGTCAACGGCGAGCGTCACAATCCAAACGGGCCTGCGGTAGTTCATGCTGACGGCAGCAAAGAGTATTACATTAAAGGGGAGCTACACAATCCAGACGGGCCTGCGATTATTAATGCTGACGGCGACAAAGAGTATTGGATCAACGACCAGCTACACAATCTAAACGGGCCTGCGGTGGTTTATACTAATGGCCACAAAGAGTATTACACCAGCGGCAAGCTACACAATCCGCACGGGCCTGCGGTGGTTTATGCTGATGGCCACAAAGAGTATTGGATCAACAACGAGCGATTGACCGAGGCCGAGTTTAAGACGTGGCAGGCAGAGCAAACCGCTCCACTGCATAACGCGACAGCAGCCATTGACGGAATAAAATATAAACTGACTGCAATTTAATCATGAAAAAAGAGACACTGACAGTCGAGACTGACGAAGACGGCACGACCACTCATCGCAACGCTAGCAGCCAGCTACACAATCCAGACGGGCCTGCGGTGGTTTATGCTGGCGACAGATATTATTACATCAACGACCAGCTACACAATCCAAACGGGCCAGCGATTGTTGATACGGATGGTAGTAAAGCTTATTACATCAACGGCCAGCTGCATAACGAAAACGGGCCAGCGATTGTTTGGCCAGATGGCGACAAATCGTATTGGATCAACGGCAAAAAACTGACCGAGGCCGAGTTTAAAGCTTGGCAGGCAGAGCAAACCGCTAAATAATTATGAAAAAAGAAACACTGACAGTTGAGACTGACGAACACGGCACGATCACGTATCGCAACGCTGATGGAGATTTTCATAATCCAAACGGGCCAGCGATTGTTCACGCAAATGGCGACAAGCTTTATTACATCAACGACAAGCTTCACAATCCAAACGGGCCTGCGGTGGTTTATCCTGACGGCTACAAAGTGTATTGCATTAACGGCAAGCGTCACAATCCAAACGGGCCAGCGGTAGTTCATGCTGACGGCGGCAAATTTTATTACATAAACGGCAAACTACACAACGAAAACGGGCCTGCGCTTGTTTGGGCTGACGGCCACAAAGAGTATTACATCAACCACAAAAAACTAAGCGAGACTGAGTTCAGAGCTTGGCAAGCTCAGCAAACAACTAAATAATATGAAAAAAGAGACATTGACGGTTGAGAGACCTGAAAGCTCATTGCAAGCATCGTTAGATTTATCAATGAGTTATTTTTCTGAGATAGGTCGAATTGATGCTTTGTTACAAGAGGGAGAATTTGAGAAGGTTCGGGAGAGAATTTTTGAACTTCGCATCGATTTTCCATATTCTTCTGAGTTCGACCAAATCGAAGAGTACATGAACAAAGTGGATGCGCTAGCTGATGATTATTAGTCTTTCGGGCGAAATAATAATTGATATTTTAATTAGAATATACTATTATGTGCTTATGAACAAAGAGACATTAACAATATATACAGACGAAGAAGGCACGATCACTCATTGCAACGCTGACGGCGAGCTACACAATCCAGACGGGCCTGCGCTTGTTTACGCGGATGGCGACAAATGGCATTACAGAAATGGCAGGTTGCACAATGAAAACGGGCCTGCGATTATTGAGGATAATGGCAACAAGAAGTATTACATCAACGGCAAGCGTCACAATCCAAACGGGCCTGCGATTGTTTATGTTGATGGCCACAAAGAGTATTGGATCAACGGCAAGCTACACAACCCAGACGGGCCAGCGGTTATTTATCCTGATGGC
>Ga0181400_1000437_pt1 | contig 18073 bp, 13 predicted proteins | sample 23SPOviralmetaG_FD_130129 | JGI IMG/M metagenome (GOLD analysis project Ga0181400, IMG submission 130129) | Marine viral communities from the oligotrophic San Pedro Time Series (SPOT) site, San Pedro Channel, CA, USA - 23 SPOT_SRF_2011-06-22 | ecosystem: Environmental > Aquatic > Marine > Strait...
CCATACCTAAGAATCCCCCTACAAATATTAACTGCACGAGAACACCTAAGCCGACTATGTGAAGCAATAGGTCTTTAATACCAGTTACGCCTTCCATAATCATTTTGATTGTGTCTTTCATTTAGTTTCCCCCTATTAATGAACAAAAATCGGAGTTTTTCCGACTTCGTATAATAACTATAAGGCAAAATCAAAAAAATCAACGAGTATATAAATATATATCCCTATTTTTTAACTATTTACTATTTATTGTTAGGTAAAAACTATGGCAAAAGATTACGAAATATTCGAGGGTAAAACCCTATCAGATGTCTTCAAGGACATATATGATAATTCCAAAACCAATAAACAACAATTAGAAGTATTGATGAAAGAGGTTGTGGGATTTATCAAGGACGGAGATACGGCCGTTCAGATAGTTCCTATGCTAAAAGAGTATTTAGAAATCAATGTCAAGAACGACGAACAACTTGTTAAGTTGGCAACAATCGTTCAAAGAATTACAGCAGCTGAAAAACGAATGACATCTGACGATAGTGAGTTCGGTTTATCAGAAGCAGAAAAAGAACAACTGATGAGTGCAATAGAAACAGATGTTCAAGAGTTACAAATCAAAAAAGACGAAATAGAAAGTTCTATCAGTAAGGAAAGTTAAATGGCTTATACAACACCAGGCGAAGGGTCTGGACTTGATTCAAATTTTGATACTGGAGCATTAGTAACAAAAGGTGAATTATATGCAATACTTGCACAACTAAAAGAAACTCAAAAATTTTATGAGTTAGAAATTTTTGAAGTTGTTAGTGTTGACGAAATCAATGTGGGTGAAGTTACTGGTAGGTATGTTGTATCTGAGCAAGGTGATGCAATTACAGATATTGAAAATAGAATATTTTTACCATTAAATTCTAACATAGTTCAGTTTCCATTACGAGGTGAATTGTGGTTAGGTATGGCGTATAATGCAAATCATTACTACTTATCAAAATTAAGTGAAGATATTAAAGATGTAAACTTTCAAGCTTTTAACGAAAGCACAAAAATAGAAAATATTACAGATGATGTATCAAGAGGTGGAAACTTTGTGGATATTAAACCATCATACGCAGATGTTAAAATTGGTGATACATTATTACAAGGTAGATTTGATAATTATATTATTTTAGGTAGTGATAATGATAATGAGGGTGAAATCATAATTGATAACAATAGTTCATTTATTACTATGACTAATGGTGATATACCAACAACAATATTTAATTCTGATAGAATAGAAATAAGAGCTAATACAGATGAATTAGATTTGTTAGCACAAAAAGATTTAAAGTTAGCTTCAATAGAAGGAGATGTTTTAGTTCAAGGTAATAAAAAACTTACATTAGAAGTTAAAGATAGTCAAATGGATTTTATAACTATTAATGGACAAAAAAGGGATATAGCAAATCCAGACGGAGATATAATGTTACCTAAGTTTATAAAAGAAAGAGCTGGAGATTTAAGACCATTGGTTGAAATTTTTAAATTAGAATTACAGGCATTACCTTATTTAATATTACCACCAGTATTACCAGGTGGAATACCTAATCCAAGTTTTATGATAGGTATGAAAATTAAATACGATGCGATAAAATTTTATATAGAAACGATTAAAAGATTTATAAATTTAGAATGGTTACCAAGATTTGATTTTGAAATGGTGAACATTCAAGAAGTCGTAGAGGAACTTGGTTTACCAGGTTTACCAGGACTTGACGCACTTGGTGGATTTGATGGCGTTGTATCTGATATAGCTGGAGCAAAAGCTAAACTTGAAGTTATGAAAGGTGTAGCAGATGGTATAGCACAAAGTTCACAGCAAGTAGGTGGTCAATTAAATTCAATCGTAGAAAGTGGAGAAGTAGAACCAAGTGATTTTATAACAACACTTGATGAGTTTGAAAGTAATACAGATAACCCACCAATAGATACAACAGATGTGAGAGATATTATATCAGATGGTGCTGATTCAAAAGAATTACAAAGATACTTTTTAAATGGTGGTTCACCAAAATTACAAGAATTAGTAAGAAATGCTGCACAGGGTCAACAAGATGTAGCACAATTAGAGCAAGTAATTAATCTTGCAGAAATATCACAATTAGCAAAACAGGAGTAATAATGGATAAAAATAAATTAAGAAATATAATTGAATTAGTTGTTCGTAAAGAAGTTAAAAAACAACTTAGCGAGATATTTATTAATGAAGAAAAAGAAATCAAATTAGCAGAAACGATTTCTAAACCTAAACCTAAAAAGGTTATCAAAAAACCTAAAAAACAATACACAAAAAACACAGCGTTAAATGAAGTATTGAACCAAACCAAACCATTAGGTTCACCAATGGAAGATGAATATCCATCATTGGGTGGTGGAGTATTAGGTAGTGATAATATGGCAGAAGTATTAGGTTACGGAAATTTAGGTCGTGGACAGAATAAAGAAAAAGCAAGAGAAATGGCAGCGGTTGATTCAATTAAGAAAGCAGGTGTAAATGTGGACCAAGTGCCAGAAGATGTTCAAAATGCATTAACTCGTGATTATTCTGGTTTGATGAAAGCAATTAATAAAAAGAAAACAGGTGAAGGTGGGTTTAGACCATAAGGTAAACAATGGCAAGAAGTGTAAGAGAAATAGATAGAAATGATGACAAGTATGTTGGAATAAGATTTCCATTGGACCATAGTCCAGAGGGATTTTTCTATAAAACGAAAACCGTATTAGAACAATCAAAAGCAAATCTTAGAAATCTATTACTTACCACACCAGGTGAAAGAGTATTTCAACCAAACTTTGGAAGTCGTTTAAAAAATATTGTCTTTGAACAAGGACAAGATATTCCTAATAGGGTTGATGAAGCTATTAGAATAGCTACTGATACTTTCTTACCTTATATCAACATTATAAATGTATTCACTATACAAGAACAAAATCAAGTCAATATTCAGGTTGAGTTTTCAGTAGCACTTAATCCAGATGTAATTGAATTATTATCATTTGACTTTAGAATTGGAGAATAGAAATGTCCGACTACGGAACAAATAAAAAAACATTATCAAAAGAAGTAAATTATCTCGGTAGAGACTTTACAGATATTAGAGAAAACTTAATAGAGTTTGCGAAATCATATTTCCCAAATCAATATAATGATTTCAATGAAGCATCACCAGGTATGATGTTTGTTGAAATGGCAGCGTATGTTGGTGATGTATTGAATTACTATGTTGATAACCAATTCAGAGAAACTTTAATTCAATTCGCAGAAGAAAGAAAAAATGTATTGTCAATTGCACAATCATACGGATATAAACCAAGATTAGCATCACCTGCTATTGTTGAGATGACATTTAGTATTGATGTTCCAGCAGTATCGATTGACGCAAATAATTACAAACCTAATTTAGATTTCGCAGGAAAGATAGAATCCAATTCAACTCTGGTAGCAGGTAATGGAACAGAATTTACATTATTAGATGATATTGATTTTAAAGTATCGAGTTCATTAGATAATATGGAAATAAAAGCATTACAACCTACATCAGGTAATATTCCTACAAACTTTAGATTAACTAAAAAAGGTATGGCTCAATCTGGTATTAGAGAAGAAGAAACATTTTCATTTACTAATGCAAAAGAATTCGATAAGATAATTTTATCTAATGATAAAGTTACAAATATAGTTGAAGTTACAGATAGTGAAAATAATAAATTTTATGAAGTTCCGTTTTTAGCACAGGACACAGTTTTTGAAGACGAGGAAAATTCAACACTCAATGACCCAGCGTTATCTGAATTTAAAACTGATACACCTTATTTGTTAAAATTAATAAAAGCATCAAGAAGATTTACAACAAGAGTTCGTGATGATAATAAAATGGAATTAAGATTCGGTTCAGGTATTAGTGATAATGCAGATGAAGAAATAATTCCAAATCCAGATAATGTTGGTTCAAGATTAGGTCTTGGTGTATCAAGATTAGATGAGTCATTTGACCCAAGTAATTTCTTAAAAACAAGAACATTTGGATTAGCACCAAGTAACACAACACTTACCGTAACTTATAATTATGGTGGAGCAGTAGAACATAATGTATCAACAAATAGTATAACATCTTTTAATAGACTAACTTATACTAATGCTACAACAGGATTGGATGCTGACCTACTAAATGCAGTAGAAGCAAGTATCACACCTATTAATGAAGAACCAGCTTCGGGTGGGGCTTCAACAGAAACCATTACAGAAATAAAACAAAATGCATCTGCTTACTTTAACGCACAAAATAGAGCAGTTACAAAAGCAGACTACATAACAAGAGTTTACTCTTTACCACAAAAATATGGTAATGTAGCAAAAGCATTTATTGTTCAAGATGAACAATTAGAACAGAATGGACAATTAGTTATTAATGATGGATTAGTAGTTGATACGAGAAGTCAAGGAACAGAAGTTAAAAATCCATTAGCACTAAATATGTATTTATTAGGATACGACTCAACCAAAAGTTTAGTTAGATTGAATAGAGCAGTAAAACAAAATGTTAAGACTTATCTTTCACAATATAGATTATTAACAGACGCTATCAATATTAAAGACGGATACATAATTAACTTTGGTGTAAAATATAATATTGTTACAAAGAGAGGGTATAATAAAAATGATGTATTGTTTAGAACAATACAAAAAGTAAAAGAATTCTTTCAAGTAGAGAAGTGGCAAATGAATCAACCAATTATATTGAGTGATTTAGCATATCAGATTTCTACTTGTGAGGGTGTAGTATCATTAGTTCCACCAGCAGAAAATAATCCAAACAACGAACTTATACTTATTGAGAATAAGTTTGAAACAGGTCTTGGATATAGTGGTAATACTTATGATATATTATCAGCTACAAAAGACGGAATCATTTATCCATCATTAGACCCAAGTATATTTGAATTAAAAAACCCAAATAGCGATATTGAGGGTAGAGTAGTGGGGGATAGATAATGCATTATTTTGAATTTGGTAAAAGAGATACAACACTTTATTCAGGTGGAACAACAGCATCAAGAAATACTGGTATTGATGAAATATTAGAAATTAATAAAGTTGTAAACAACAATGGTACGGTAGGTAATGTATCAAGAGTATTGATTGACTTTGATTTAAGTTTTATCTCTAAGTCTATACAGGACGGGAAGATACCTTCTACTGCAAAATATTATTTAAATTTATATGACGCAACATCAGAAGAGGTTGAAGTTGAACAACCACTACACATTTATATGGTTAGTGGTAGTTGGAAACAAGGTTCAGGAAAACTTGACCACGACCCAGTAACTGATAATGGAGCTACATATCAATATAGAAACCACGAAACAAAAACACCTTGGATTACAGGTTCAGTATTGACTGAAGGTGGTTCTTGGTTTACTGCGAGTAATGGTCAATATGAAGTTAGTTCATCTTATGATTTAACATTTGATAAAAAAGATGTTAGAGCAGATGTAACAAACTTGGTAAACAATTTCATTTACTCAAGTTCAATTTACCCGAACAATGGATTTATCGTTAAGAGAGAAGATAGTGGTTCTTATGGAAACAATCACGCAACTGCAAGTTTTGATTTCAATACAGGACAAGAGGGTGATAGTTCAAGATTAGGAAACCTAAAATATTTTTCAAGAGAAACACATACAATCTATCCACCTAAGTTAGAAGTTGAGTGGGACGATTCATCTTGGAACTCAGGAAGTTTATCACCATTAAGTTCAACAGACTTAGAAAGACTAAAAGTTTATTTCAAGAATATGAAAACAGAATATAAAGAAAAATCAATTGTAAAATTTAGAGTCGTTGGTAGAGAACTTTATCCTTCATCAAGTTTCAGCGCAACACCAAGTGAGTTAGGTGTTAAATATTTACCAAGCGCTTCAGTAGAGTATGAAGTAAGAGACGCTGATACTGAAGAAGTAATCATACCTTTTGGTAGTGGTTCAAGAGTTAGTTGTGATTCGGACGGAAACTTTTTCCGAGTTCAAATGAACGGACTACAAGCAGAAAGAGATTATCGTTTTTGTGTTAAGGTCGTTAGTGGTAGCGGAACAACAGACGAACAAATAAACTTCTATGATGATAATTATGAATTTAGAGTTGTGAGATAACAATGCCTTATTTACCAAGTGAAGCAGCAAAAAAATCTAAAGTATATAGTAATGTACTTAATGGTCCTGAAATAGAATATCAAAAGGAAATAGACTTTTTAAAACAACAACAAGCTATTTCTGGTTCATTAGATGCCAATACACCACTTAGAGATGATGAGGGATTTTTAGTTTCATTTGAGGGTGAAACACCAGGTGTTTCATTAGAAGAAGAATTTGAACAAGTTCGTTTAGAAAATGCACAATACTTTTTTGAGGGAGAAATTGACAACGAATTTACACATTACTTTCAACCCGAAGAAGACCCAGACGAAGATGATGAGGAAGAAGATGATACTACTGAAGAAGCAACAGACGAACAAGTAGAATTCCAAATGACAAAACGAGATAATCTAATTCAAGTTATGAATGTTTACTTTAATGAAGAATTTACACCAGATATATCAACTGATAAATTACACTCACTATTAAAGGAGTTTTTTAATATAGAAGGTAAGAGACCACCATTGAAATTCAAGGGGCTCATTAGAAATAAAAGAAAATATAAAAACGCTGAAGGTTGGGAAGAATTTAGAAAAGATAAAATTAGTGTTAAAAGATTTACAAAAAAAGGAAAAAAGAAAAAAATATTCGGTGGTCGTGGTCATAGACACAACTATCGTTCTTTAAAAAAAGATTTAAACTCTTATCAATATGATGATGTAATTAACATGCAATTGTATCATACTAAACGAGGACAAGAAATTTGGTTACAATTAGGTTTTCCATACCAACCGGATGAGGCATAATGGCATTAGAATACGGATTTACACAACAAGAAAGAAACCAATACTTTAATCCTGAAAAGGTTTATAGTAGTTGGGGAAAAGACTTTGAAAGCGATTTTATGGTTCTATATGTTTATGATATGGAAGGTAGTTTCCTTATCAGTAAAATTATGGGTCTTAATGAAGTTAACTTTCAAAATGACGGAGATTTTATAGACCTTGATGTAGGACAACACCTAAGAGATTTAGGATTTAGTGAGGGTGATTATAATGTTACATATAAGTTTCTTAGAAGATTAGCTGGTAGAGAAACTACTCAATTTGTAGATAGTAAAGGAATAATCTTTGATGGACAAGTTGATAGAGATGTAGTAAATGATGAAGTAAAGTTTTTTAAATCTACCGGAGATGAATCAGATAAGAGTAGTCGTGAGGAAGTATTCATAAAAGAAATGAAATACAAACTTGTAGAAACATCACCAGACAGAACAGAATTTATATTACAACTTGATGATAAAATAAAAAATTCAGAATATATACACGAGTTTGCGGAAATGGGTGAAATGATTCAATACAAACCAGTAAGTAGACAAAATATGGGTTCTATAAAATTTGAGCCTAAAGACCCGCAGGTTTTAGAGTTTGACATAGACCCAACAGATAGAGGATTTACACAAAATATGGTAGGTGGTCAAATCGTTATACCAAAACTATATAAAGTTGATGGAGATGAAGATACTGACAATAGTGATATTGTTATAGATGATGGTGATGACGATACACCATATCTACAAGGACTTCTTGGTGATGGAGCTTCAACTGATTTTAGAGGTGACGGAATATCAAACAAAGAATTAATTGATATATTATTAAATGACCCAGACCCAATTGAAAGAGAAATAGCAGACGGAGCATTACAAGAAAGAGCAAACGAGCAATACTAATGGCAAGAAGAGCATTCATAGGAGCAAACAGAAGAACTGACGGAATTCGTAGGAAACCCGGACGAGCAGAAATCGCAAAGGGTGGTGGAAGAGGTGGAAGACGACCGGTAGTTTCTTTAGCACCACCAGCTGGACCAGACAGACTGGACCCAATAAGAGTAGACATTATCCCAGGTGGAGCAGGTGGAGCTTCATCAAATCCATTAGATGACTTTGGTGACCCAAAAAACGCTGGTGACGCACCACTTATAAAAGCAGAGGCAATACCACAAACTATATCTGGATTTCCGGTCGATATTAAAACAAATAGACCAGGTCAAGGTGATACAAAAGGTGATGAAATTATTTCTGATGTTGATTTAAAGGAAAAGAAAAAAAGAAAAGATTTAATTTTACCACCACCACCGCCGCCACCAAAAGGACCTTTCATTAAAGACTTACCAGATTTCAAAGAGGTAAAAACAGGACTTGGAGTTTTAGGTTCAGGTGATGTAAGACAACAAGAGATTTTAGGTGGACCAATAAAGATTAAAAAGAAAAAGAAAATTATTCGTATTAAAAGAAAACCTATTAAGGTAGATGTTAGAAAAGTAAAATCTAAAAGAGGTAATGCCAGAAACAATATTAAAGCAGGTCTTAAAAAAGAAAGAGTTCCTAACGGAGAAACAATAATTGAAGTTATAAATGAACAGATAGAAGTTACAAGAAAAACAAAAAAAGTTTCAAGACCAGCACCAGTTCGTTCGGTAATACAAATCGTTAGACCGAGACCAAGTGTTCCAGTTAGAGAAGTAAGACCAACAAGAAGTATAGGTGGTCAACCAATTAGAGTAGTAGCACCACCAGCTTTAGGTGTTCCTTCACCACCACCAGTGCGACAAGCAGTTGAAACAAGACCAAGAGTTGCAACGGCACCAATTAGAACATCAAGACCACAGGTAGCGTCAGCGCCAGTTAGAACAAGAAGAACAAGAAGAACAAGACGACAAGGTGGGGGTAGATACTAATGGCAAGAGCAACAAGTAAATCAAGACAAGTAGGAGCAGGAACTCGTTCGAATAAAAAACAATCAACAAAAGCAGCTCCACCAAGAATTACACCAGCAAGAACACCAAAAGCAAAAGTAGTTGCACCACAACCAAAACCACAGAATATAGTTGAGGGACCAACATTTAAAGGTTCACCTACAATCGTAAGACCGGACGGAGTAATAGAAGTATTGGGTCCGGGTGGAGTAGTATTAGAGGAAATTGGTGTTGATGGAAAAATGATTGTTGACCCTATAAAGGACGCAGGATTTGACCCGAAAAACCCACCACCAAGTATTCAAGCAGTAAGAGATGAATTTAGAGAACACGTTGAAAGTGGTAGAGATGAGGCAGGTGAAGTATTTTTTGTAAGTGATGAAACAAAAGCATCATTGGTTAATGACGGATTGGGAGATAGAGCATTTTCAAAAGATGATTTGGTTAAAAGAAAAGTTATTAAACCAAATGGTGAATTTACCAATAAATATAAACAGGTAGCTGATGAAGCAATTATTAATCCTAACCAAGAACAAGCTAATTTATCACCGAGAGATTATGTTGCTACCATTGAAGAAGTTATAGATAGTAATCGTATTCGTGTTTCTTTATCTTATAATGATGGAGTAAATCTTTACGGACATAAAGGTGATGACCAAGTAGCAAATAGGTTTAAGGGATTTAGAGTAAATTATGTAAAGAATAATATAGAACGATATAAAACTTATGCAAAAATTGATTCACAATATTATCTTGTTACTAATAGTGTATTAGGTGTTGACGGGCAACAAAGAATTTTAAAAACAAAACTACCACTATCAAATGATATTGAGTTTGGTGAGGGTTTTTCATTTGTAGAAAAAAGATTACCAGACTATGTTGATAGTGTGAGATTAGTTCCATTTGAAGATGATGTAGATGACGGAATATTTTTACGACTACCAAACTTTAATTCACAAGATAATCCAATAAATTTTCAAGGAACACAATACAACACACATACAGGATTGTTAAGTGAGTCTGATGAGGATTCAAGAGATATAGAAAGATTATTAGTATCGGGTAGTTTATTAGATGTCCAACCAAATATAGAGTATGGTCAAACAACAACTGATTTAACAATAGAGTCAGACGATTATGGTTTTGGAAACTTTGTTCATTTCTCAAGTGCAGAAACAAGAATTAGAAACTTTGAGAAAAAAATAAAACTAATTGAGGGATATAATTCAGATAGTTCATCATTAGTTAGTATCTCAAGTTCATTAGAAACTATCCAAGAGATAGAAAGAAAAAGACAACGAGTTAAAAATTCATTTGACCCATTTGAACATCATATGTATTTTGAAAGTTCATCTTATGTGAGTTCATCAGCTGGACAATTCCACGATACAACTTGGCCTAAGACAAACTCATCATCACCATATACATTAGCAGCAGTAGGTAGTTCAGATGCTAATACTTGGTTCAATAGAAGAATTACAGAGTCTTCTGATTACGACCAAAGAAATATGAATTCATTACGAAATTCATTACCAGAACACATTTACGCTGATACACAAAATAATGTATTCTTAGAATTTATGGATATGACTGGACAACAATTTGATGAAATATGGACTTATACTAAATCCATTACTGATTTAAATGTAAGAGTAAATAAAATGTCTGAGGGTATATCGAAAGATGTAGCAATACATTATGCAAATGCACTCGGTATGAATCTATATAGTGGTAATGATTTATTAACTTTACCAACATATTTATTAGGTAAAAATACAGACGGAACAGATTTATATGAATCACCACAGGAAGAGGTAACAGAAAAGATTTGGAAAAGAATATTAGCAAACCTACCTTTCTTTATTAAAACAAAAGGAACAGAACGTTCTCTAAAAGGATTACTAAATTGTTATGGTATACCGAGTTCTATGTTAAGAGTTCGTGAGTATGGTGGACCAGATAAAGGAACAAGAGTAAGTTATGAAATCAAAAGAAAGTTTACAAGAGCAACAGATTTTAGAGCGGCACAATATATTCAATCTAATTGGAAAGCAGCTTCTGACGGATTAATTCCAGACACAATAGAATTTAGATTTAGAAGTCCTAAATCACAAGACCAAGTAATCTTGCAAAAAGATGACAACTTTGCTATATCATTAGAAGATAATGGTGAAACAGATGAATATGGACATTTAAGATTTACTATTAGTGGTTCAGATGGAAGTGTAAATTATATTACTTCATCAGAACAACCATTTTATAATGATGAAATGTGGTCAGTAATGTTGACAAGAAAGTCAGCAAGTAATGGAACAGAATTTGATGATGATAGTATTTACGCTAGTTCATCATTTGAATTAACTACGAAGTATTACGAATCATCAAGACAAAAGATTTTATATCAAGATAGTCAAAGTATGGAAGTAACATCTTCTGCAATTAATGCGGCATTTACTTCAAGTGGACACGTGTTTTTAGGTGGTAGTGGTAGTTCATTTGGAAATCAATTTACTGGTTCATTAATGGAATATCGTTTATGGTCAGAACCATTAAGTTCAAGTGTATTTGATAATCATACAAGAACACCTAAAGCATATAATGGTAATAGTTATTCATCATCATTTGATGAGTTATTAGTTCGTTATCAATTAGATGAAAACAAAAATTTATCATCATCAGCGACTTCTTCAAATACTGCACACGACTTATCATTATATACAGAAGCACAATCAGTTGATGTAGATGGATTTACAGGAAACTTCTCACGAACAATAGTGGACCAAGAAAAGTTAAGAGTTCCAAGTTTAGGACCAACTCGTAGAAATGCGACTAAGATTAGAATTGAAGACACAACATTACCACCAGATATAAATGGTAGTGGTTCATTGTTGGTTGATAAAAGACGAGAACAATCTAATGACGATTTTGCACCACTTGACGACCACTCATTAGGAATTTATTTCTCACCAGTTGATGTAGTCAATGAAGATATAATGTATAGTATTGCAGACTTTAATTTTGACGATTACATTGGTGACCCAAGAGACCAATACAAATCTTTTTATAAAGACCTAAGACATTTAAGAAGAGAATATTTTAAACGATATGATATGTCAAATAACTTCTTTGATTATTTAAGAATACTACAATTTTATGATAGTAGTATTTACGATACACTTTTACAATTAGTTCCAGCAAGAGCAAAAACAAGTGTCGGTGTATTGATTGAACCAAACATCTTAGAAAGAAATAAACAAATTATAGGTCAAAGACCAGAATTTGAAAATACATTTTTTGAAAACGCTGGAGAATATGATGAGGGTATTCTTATTACAAGATATATAACGGGTTCTAATGATAATTATTTTGAAACAAGTGGTGAATATACAACCTATGGTGGAGAGATTAATTTAGCATTTTTTGATACGGGTTCATCATTAGGATTTTTAAACAATCGTTCTTTAATGATACTAAATGGTATAGATAAAAGAGGAGAGTATGGAACATTATACGCTACGGCAAGTATTTCTTCCGGTTCACATAACAATATATTTACAGAAGTATTACAACCTAATATTTCAGGTTCAAGATTATCAGAAAAGTCTCAGGAAAGAGAATTCTTTTACTCGAGTTCATTGAGTGCTTCTATTGGACCGAGTGTTGCATATAGTTCATCATTCAAAGCATCAGATGTTGAAAGTATGGCAGTATCAACTAACTTGTTTAGAGCATTTTATCAAGGAAATATTTTAACCAGGGACAACACAATTGACGGGGAAGAACCAGTAATAGTTAATGAAGTTGCACCTACCGTATTAAAGACACAAGATTCAGATACAAGTAAATTACGAACAGAATAAAACAATGGAAAATTTAACTTTCTTATATTTATTATTGAAAAAGAATAGTTATATCATATCCACAGGAGCAAAATAAAATGGGATTTTTAGATAATACAAGTATAACAGTAGACGCCATCTTGACAAAAAAAGGTCGTGAACTTTTGGCAAGAGGACAAAACGAATTTAAAATTACGAAGTTTGCATTAGCAGACGACGAGGTTGATTATAATCTTTATGATACAGCGCACCCAAATGGGTCAAACTTTTATGCGGCAGTAATAGAAAATATGCCTTTATTAGAAGCGTTCGTAGATGAAAATCAATTAATGAGATATAAATTAACAACACTTCCAAAGGAAACAAATAAACTTCCTATATTGGAATTACCAAGTCCTTCATTGACTTTCAATGGAGCTGGTATCACACAAGCCGTAACGCCTAACACAAGAAACGCACCTAATGAAACATATACATTTACATTGTTTAATGCAGATGTTGCTAATATATCATTAACAGGTGGTGGTAATGTAAGAAAAGAACAGGACTTCATTAACGCTGGAGCAACAACACCAGTATTTATGAATGAAGCAGAAAGAAAACGTTCTATATCAGTTGTAGGTAAAAGTGTAAGAGTGATTTCAAGGTCATTAACAACGTTAACAAACACAAACTTGTCAGTAACTGGTAATAGTTCAGGTGCACAATTCACCGTAGCTATCTCAGTAAAAGCTGACCCAAGTAAAGTATAAGGAGTAGATAATGGCATTTCAAAGATTTAATCCAGAAAATGATGTAGTTGAAAACCAAAGAACAACCATATCAAGTGGTTTGTGGACGGGTGGAAGTTCAACTCTTACTGGATTTTTTACTCAATCACTTAATGGAAATATTACGGGTTCAGTATTAGAATTATATAATGTAGACCCAAATACAGACACATCTGCAGAAACACAAATCGCAGTTGGATATGCAAATGTTCACGGAAGTGGTTCAGCAGGTAATACAACTAAACTAACAACTGGTGGAAGACAGACAGCAGCTCTATATAGACAATTTAGAAATGTTATCTTGGCACCAAACACAAATGAATTTTCATTTACAGGTGCAGCTTCATCAAGTGATGACTTCTACTTTATCTCGTTTCAAAGAGCAAGACAAAGAGAAAAGATTGACCCAGGTAATTGGGAATTACAATTAACCGGTCAAATGGCTGGTAAAGCAGCAAAGATTCAACTAATTGATGATAGTGGTGCTGGACTTAATCCACTCGTAAATGAGGGTGGTAGAGTATTCAATGTTGTTAGTGGTTCCATTAATGACGGAATCAATACAGCAGCAGCAAGTCAACCAGGTGGTGGATTAGGATTATTCTATCCAGACTTAGGAATTATATTGTTAGACGCATCTCAAATGGAAGCGAGTGGTGGTTTAGCAGACCCAGTAAATCCAAGAAGTTCAGATACTTTTGATAATAGACCACAAAAGTTCTATAACTCAATTAAATCAGGTTCAAGTTTCCAAGCAAGAAGAGAAGAAGAAATTAGTTCAACAAATTACTTTATTAGAGCAAATAATAAAGACTTTAATTTTAGTTCTAATCCAACTTTCTCTACTGGTTCAGACGGAAGTCTAACACAAGGAACTTTCTTTAAAGACCCTAAAACTTTTATTACACAAGTTGGTCTTTACAATGATGAGAATGAGTTATTAGCGATTGCTAAACTAAGTAAACCATTATTAAAATCATATTCAAGGGAAGCTATTATTAAAGTGAAACTTGATTTTTAGGACAAACTAATGTTCAAAAATCTTGACTTAGATAACGACGCAACTATAAAGTCCTTTCAATCCTTTAAGAACTTTACATTCACTAACAACGATAGTGGTAGTGGTGTATTTGCTATCAAAGCTCGTTCAGGTTCTAAGTTTAATTATGTCAGTTCATCAGACGCAACCATAACAATAACAACAGGTTCAGTATCTACAAATTACTTTGGATTACCAACATATACTATGTTGCACAATCTATTTTATTCTAAACACGGAAGAGAATATGTAAATACTGGTTCTATGAATAGAAACCTACATAACTCGGCATCAGTAATTAGTGTAGCGAGAGAATTGTATGGTGAAAAAATAAAACCAGGTAGTATTGAACTATCAGCTACGGTTGGTGGACAGACATTTGATATCAGAGATGACGGGGAAGGTAATCTATATGATAATAATCACTCAGCAAGTTTCTCAACATTCAAAACAAATAATTTTTTAAGTGGTAGTTTAACTACTGCCGCAACTCGTGGTAGTGGTAGTGAGGTAGGAAACATTTTCTATGAACAAGGACTATTAGTAATGACCGATACAGGTTCATATAAAGATGTTGGATTTGGAACTTCATATAGGTTAGATTATAAAGCAACTCAAACTCACTATCAATATGAGTATCGTGTAAGAGTAAAACCATTTGAGTTCAACACAACTACAAATATTAGTATTACACCAGATAGAAGTGGTAGTATTACAATGGCTGAGGGCGTTGTATCTATGTCCAATTACTTTGGACCAGGTGACCAACCAACAGGTCAAGGAACAGGAAGTTATGCTACATTTTATAACGCAGCATCAGAAGCATTAGGATTTGTAACTGAGTCTAATTTTAAGCCTTTTGTAACTGATATTGGACTATATAGTGAAAATAATGAACTCTTGGCTCACGGAAAACTCGCTAAACCTATAAAATTATCAGACGACATTGAAACCAGTTTCATAGTCCGTTTTGATGTCTAATTTTTAACAATCTTATATTTATTATTGACATAAATTCAATGGAGAAAACAATGTTTCAGTTTATGAAAAAAATGGTTATGACAGCAGTTATGTTTGGAATGGTCTTTGGACAATCCCCAATCATAAGAGTAAAACAATTAGGTAATTGGGATTCACCACAAACTTGGTGGAAAAATTCAGTTACACAAGATTTAGATGACTTTTTAGCACAAGACACAAACAATCAAGCTTTTGATAATAACAACTTTGATAGTTGGAGAGATAAAGTATTGGAAATGGAAGTTACCTTAGATGATGTAGGAGAAGATATTACTACACTTAGGTTTGATATTGCATTTGACAATGACTTAGTTACTTGGATAGAATCAGGTGAAACATCAGTTAACGCTTGGAGTCAAGGAGATTCTAAAGTCGTTAAAGGTAGTCATATATCAGGTTGGACTGAGGGTGATGAAAGTTCTAATGCAGATTATTCTTTTGAGGTGGTTCACTTTTCTAATGTTGGATACCAAGATTCATTAGCGGTCGGTGGTTCTAATACATTAGTAGAAGAAAGTATTGCCGATACAAGATATGATTGGTTAAGAGTTACTATGGTAAGTCACGGAGTTGATGCCGATAGTGACGGAACACCAGATAAAACATTTGGTAATGGTGACGGAGAAGAGGTTCAAGTAATAAAATTTTTCTTCAAGATAAATGATGTTGTTGATGATTTCGCACCAAGAGCATTTAGAATACCAACATTTTATGACGGAACAACAGGATACTACACTTATGTATCTGATGATTATTTATTAGATTATAAAGTTTACATTGATGGTAATTGGGGACACCACAAAGCAGCAGACAGAACATTTAATGGTGCTGCTCGTGGAGACATTACACTACACCCGAAACTTGTTGATGTTGAAGGATATATGAGATACATTGGAGAGTATGACGGAACAAATGCATATTCACGAAACAAATATTCTATGATGAAAGTTATCTTTGAATTAGATGAAACTAATCCAGACAATCTTTCTAATTGGAGAAATCCAAGAGATATTAATTATCCATCAAGTAATACTGATGAATCCCTAACTGATGATGTTATGGGTAGTTATGATGACGCTGGAACATTTGCATTAGGGTATCAACATATGAGATACTATGAACAAAATGCAGGAACAACATCAGACCAAAAAATCCAAAACGACGGATTTAGAGGAGTTAGTTATTGGTATTGGACATACACAGATGACAAAGGATACTTTAATGTATCTTTACCGAGAAACAATAGATATCGTGTATCGTTCTGGCCACCAGAAGCAGATGATGTTGTTGGAGACCATACAACTTATTTATTAGATAGAGGAGCAATCACTAACATTAGTGACGCAATCGCATCATTTAATTTCCAATCAAACAAATTTGAAAACGAAGATGATATTGATATCGCAACACCAAGTGCTTATTTAATTGGTGATGTGGACGGAGATGATAAGTTCCAATTAAACGATACATATTTCTTATGGGCATATACATCAGGAGTGTTTGATACAGATTACACACACTACAATGGTGAAACATATCAACAATGGTCAAGTATTGATAATTTAAAATCTGGTAATAATGATGAAACTTTAAATTATTATCAAGCACACGACGGAAGTACAAGAAACCAAAGAAGAGAGTTCAGTATCTTTGTTGATGATGATTTAGCACAAGAAACTGCAGAACTAACATCAGACGGAGGTGGGGTTATTTATTTTAATCCATTAATGGACGATGTTCAAACAGGTTTAGATACTTTGTCAATTAAATTAGGAGCAGGTAGTTCTACATTTGGTAGTGATGTTAATCCAGATTACTTATTTAAAACTGACACTGCTTCTAAACAAGTAGATATTGTTGGAACTGATAACGATAGTGATATTGCATATTACTTTACAGGTGATATGAATTTAACAGGATTAAAGGTTGATAACAACGGAACAGCTATCACACCAACAAAAGACGGAACAACATTCTATCGTTGGGGAACAGGAACAGCACCAACAGAGTGGGCAAGAACATCATCACCAAGAACAATAGTAGAAAATCCAGATGTTCGTTTATCATTACCGGCAGACGGGAGTGTTAAAGTTCAAATGGGTAATCAAGTTGTAGTTCCTTTAACCATTACACCAATCGCAGATGAAATGACTGGTGAGGTTAACAAGATAGCAGGATATGAATTTGAAGTTAGGTTTAAAGCAGACCAACTACAATTCTTAGACGCTCAAACAGGTTTATTACCAGGACCTTGGATGACTTATCTAAATGAAAGTGATATTGACGAAGAAGGATACAAAACAATTTCATTTGGTTCATTAGAAAATTCACCAAACAACGCACCAATCGATTATTACATCACAGAAGAGTTGGTTGGATTACAATTAGTATTTCAATCATTGATTAGTGAAAACAATCCAGACGAGTGGATTACAGCAGACTTACAATTCGTAGGAAAATATGCAGCAGGTAATCCAAACGGA
>Ga0181400_1000439_pt1 | contig 17970 bp, 12 predicted proteins | sample 23SPOviralmetaG_FD_130129 | JGI IMG/M metagenome (GOLD analysis project Ga0181400, IMG submission 130129) | Marine viral communities from the oligotrophic San Pedro Time Series (SPOT) site, San Pedro Channel, CA, USA - 23 SPOT_SRF_2011-06-22 | ecosystem: Environmental > Aquatic > Marine > Strait...
GTAATCTGCTCTAAGAATTAAAGCTCCTGTTCCTGCGTCATCTATACGGCTATGCGTCCCATCATGGTAGATCTGTAGGTCGCTACCCCCGCCGAAAATAGCCTTGCCGTTATCAGCAAACGTAGCGTCTCCAGTGACCGCTATGCCTGTGCTTGTAGTCGCAAGCTTGGTTGAGCCTGCTCGCTGTATCGTTAGCTCGCCACTAGCGACGTTTAATACACCGCCGTCACCCGTTGATATCAGACGTAGATCGTAGTCGTCAGAGAATGGACTCTTGATGTCAATGAAGCCGCCAGATACACCGCCAACCTCGATAGCTCCGAATGCCGTTGAGTTTTGAATGCTGAGGGTGTTGTCGCCAGATATAGTGCCTGTAACGTCTATGGCGTGGCTGAAGTCGAACGTGTCGTTGCCGCCGTCCCATAGGATAGTTGCATCAGTACCCGCGCCTACAGCATCCTCAATTGTAATCCCGGCACCGTCGGCTGAGGTTGTATCGCCGCCATAGTTCAGCGTGATGTTCTTGTCTTTGACATCAAGCGTCTCAGTGTTGATCGTCGTAGTCGTGCCGTTTACAGTCAAATCGCCCGTAATAACTGCGTTAGTGCTAACGGTTAAATCACCAGAAATAGTGGCGTCATTGCTTACTGTTAAGTCATTAGTAATAGTTGCATCGGTGCTGACCGTTAGACTGCCAGTAACAGTAGCGTCCGTTGTAACGCTTAGAGAACCGCCAACCGTTAAGTCGCCAGAGGTAGATACGCCAGCAACATTGATGTCGCCAGAAAGATAAAGATCGCGGAACTTGTTGGTGGCCGTACCGATATCATAAGTTGCGCCAGTAGCCACTGTAATGTGGCCATCAACACCTAACGCACCAGTAGCGTCGAGCGTAATCCCGGAAGTATCAAATGGCGTAGAGATTCCAACCAGCAAATCTCCATCCGCATTGATGCGGATCTTCTCATCTGTAGCTGAAGTCAGAAATGTAAACTGCGCCGTACTTCTGTGATCAATAAAATCCATATCGTTACCTTATGACCAATTGACTGTTAGCTTGCTGTTTAAGCCTTCCATTACGTTTGTAACGCCACTAGCCAATGTTACGTAAGTGCCGCCGCTTGTGCCTGTCTTTATCAAGCAACTGTTACCAGTAATAACGCCAGAAAGAATATTGCTTGTTGTATCTGGGTTTACCCAAATGCACGGTTCCCCAGTGTCGGTTTTTGCTGTGTTACCGACAATTTGAAAGTGCTGTACGTCTTCGACAGCAATACGCCGCTCGGTGTTATTACCATTAATGATTACGTTATTAGTACCGTCTACCCTAGTGACGCCTTCAATTAAAGCGTTGCTTTGTATTTTGACAGAGGATGGTCCTGTTACATTAGCATTAGCAAAAGCAACTCCCCCGCCAATATGTGCGTTGTCACTAACTACAATCTTAGCTGTAGCTCCTTGAGACAAAGAGGTTACGTAGTCTATGTACTTGTTGCCCACTACATTGAAGCTTTCTATAAGCTTAGTAGTGTTCGTTATGTTTCCACCAATGTATGAGTTAACAATATTAACGTTGTGTGTTTCATCAGGAATAAACAATCTAGCAGTGCCTGTGCCAGTACCTGCGCCAGTTGCGATAAAGACTGTGCCAACATTACTATCGGCAGCACCAATAGCTGTAAAGTCTGTAGTACCTGTGGTAACTATCTTATAAGTATTGGTAGCACGTATATTTTCTGCGGTTCTAATTTCACCTTGTGCGTTGGCCGCCCTAAAGGAAACAACATCACCAGTTAAGTACACATCATCAATTGTGGCGTTGTTTGGGTTGTCGATCTTAATACTGCCACTAGCTAAGTAACCGTGCGCTAAACGTACGTCTTGTTGTATCTGAGAACCGGGTAGTAGCAAGAAACTTATCGCGTCGTCTAAGTTGCGGCAAGTACCCTCTACATGGAAGTTTGTGATTGAACATAGAGTGTCGTGCTGACTAGAGCCTCGTATAAGCTTATTCACATAGGCAGTAGACGCGTCTGTCTTTAAAAACACATTGTTAAAGAAAGCTTTGTTACCGTCTTTAAGGTAAATTTGAAGCAGTGAGTTATCAAGACCTGTTGTGTCAATAGTTGCACGAGCAGTAATGTCTACAGTCAGATTGTTTACATTAGATTCTTCACAGCCTTCTATCCAAAACGCGCCTGAAGGGTTGTTAGAAAAAGACCTGTCAGAATCGTTAGTAATAATAATGTTGCTTGCATTAAATATCTTATTGCGATCGCCAAGCACCCCGGTTGACGCATAGTTTTTTACAGTGGCGTTGCTAATGCTGTAGTTAGCACCGATACCCGCAAAGTTGTATGCAGTATGCGGAGCGTATTCGGTGGTAGCAAAAGTCTTAGGATCACCATCCACAAGAAAGTCATCTGGCAACAAGCCTATATCTTCTGCGTATACGTCTGATACAAGGGTAGTTCCCTCTTGATATGTAATAACATCATTCTCATCAAAGTATGCTTGATACGTGATAAAGCTTTGGAAAGACATATTCCTAAAAACACAGCCCTGAATGACTGTTGTCCCAAAGCTATTGACGCGAATGCCCGCAATGCCATGATAGTTTTCAAAGCGGCAGTTAGTAACATGCACGGTTGTGTCTGAGTTATACGCTTCGACTTTTAAAAACGCGCTAAGTGTTGGCTCAATACTGTCATAGCCAAACAGATCACCTTTGTCTGTCCACGGCTCACTGCCTGTTTTGTATGTTCCCCTGCCGCCATCGACAAAAACATTCTCGAATGCCACGGTCATTTTGTTTGTGTTAGTTTCTCGCTTACACTCAAACCGCCCTGTGCTTGAGTAGGTTGTCGGCATAACAAACTTAAAGTTTCTTAAGCGTAGAAACTCACCTGTCGCATTAATTGTGCCAGTAATCTTGTAAGTCTTGTTTCCGCCGTCTAGCCATGCGCCTGTAGTCGTAACGTAGTTGACGGCGTTCCGTAGCTTTACAGTGTCGTCCGCATCCCCATCGCCAACCGTACCGAAGTCATCTGCGCTAATAGTCTCGCGGAGCTTATCCTCTACGGTCGTGTCTACTGCGCCAGTGCCGCCGGGCGTATAGGTAACCAGGGCTGAGTCTGTAATGCCGGGAGGTACAGTCGTTGTTGCTGTTACTGCGCCGGTAGGGCTGAATGATAGGTACTTGTTTGCTCTCGTAGCAGCATCAGGCAGCTCCATTGAGATTGTTGTGGAGTCTGTAATCGGCCTACGAACAGACTGATCAAACGACCGATTGGTCTGCTCACCTGCCAGCCAAAGGTTATCAAAGTCAGAGTTAACATCGGATGCTAAAAAGTCACCTGAGTTGGTGTAGTTTTGGTTGCGCTCATACGGCATGTCCCTGTAGAGGGTCATAATATCGTTCAGGGTAGCGCCTGCGGTCAAAGTAATAGTCCCGCCGTTCTCATCGCCAACGCCCGCCACAGAGTAATCTGTGCCCTCTGAGAGGGTAGTGCCGTTTTGCAATACAACGAGATCGTCTTTGTCTACTATCTCAAACGTATAGGAGAAGATCGTCTGACCAGCAGTCGCGCTATATTGGTTACGGCTCGTGTTGTCTGCTACTGTCATTAGTATGCCGCCCTCTTCATCTGCTCTTCGCGCCTTTTCATTTCAATTGCATCTCGAAGCGCTGGCTGTTCTACAATCAGTTGTGCCCTGGCTGATGCCGCAGCATCGTTGAATGTGCTTCGTATGTATTCCTGCTTATCCTCGCGTATCAGCTTCTGATAGTTAGGATCTGCAAACAATTGTCTTAACTCGTCCTTAATCGGTGGATTTACACCAGCTTTTCCACTCATCAATTGTATATAACGATCGAATTGATATACATCTAATTCGACACCACTAATGCTCCTGCGCGGCATCGGTATACCAACCTTCTGTGCGACGATCTCATCAACAATAGAGTCTTCTGTTAGCTCGGATGTGTAGATACCGGCCATGTTATCCAGGCCAATACCGCCAGATAAGACGACAGGCTCACCGAATACATTTCTGCGTGGCGGCAAGTCCTCGTTAAAACCTGGCAACCTGGCGCGCACACCGTCCATATAGGTAAATGCGGATGAAAGCTGAGGATCGACAATGCGTTCGACAGTGCTCAATGCCGATGTAAACGGCACAAGCGATGTACCCATGCGAGACAAGTAGTTCATAGCACGGATGTTCTCAACATCTTCACCGGCCTTGATACTTGCCATGACATCAAAGAATTCAGTCACGCCTTTTAGATAGGTTTTGCTCGACATGTTTTGCGCTACGGCAATTGTTCCAGCGATACCCATCTCAATTGCGTCTGGCTCTTCGAGCTGCCCAATGATCTCGGTAATGTCCGCAGCCAATCCAATAATTGCGCCAACAGGGTCAAGACGATTGTACGCATAGTATTTACCGTTGATTAGGATCGAGTAGGGTTGCCATCCTTTTTCGCGCAGGATGTTCTTCATGTCTCGGTTCTGTGGGCCGCCGCCAGTAATTTGACCGCCAAGCGCCATGTCAGCCGCTGCGCCCATAATAAATGAGCCGGTCACAAGCTTACCCATAGCCAAGTCGCGACGTGCGCCACCTGCATTGATCTCTTTCCAGAATGACTTGCTCAACGCCGCTAATGGAGTGCGCTCCAATGTATATGACGCAATGTTGGTGGGCGTTCTAATAAATGGCAAAATAACCTTTGCCGGTATGCGGATGGCTGCATGCTCGCTGCCACGCGCTTTCTCTGCAAACTGACCAAGCTCACCCAGGGTGCCGATCTTTGTATCTCTTAGTGAGTTAGTAAACGTCTGATATCGAGCTGCATCGATAGCTGCGCGCTTCACATTCTCTGGCGGGTTCTCCAGGATCTCGTAGACTCGTGCAGCTGCGCGCTCATCAGTTAGACCTTCGTTAAATGCTGTGCGATATGCCTGGGCTTGTAGCTCCATACGGTAGCCAACAGACTTGAAAAACTCATCAGATGCTGTGAGCAAGCGACCTGGTACGCGCACTGCAACACCTACATAGTCAGCAAGTCGTCCTGCAACACCCGATACTTCCAAGTTCTCTGAAGATATAGCGCGATGCTGCTGGCCTACATCCAACTTGTTCAGCTGATCAGAAGGCTCGCCGGTCTTCAATGCATTCCAAGCTAAACGGAAGCCGTCCTTGGCACCTTCGATAGCGCCCTTGATCTGCGCTGTGGCCTCATCCGGTGCAATAGAGTTACCTATGGCAGACGCCATCTTGCGCTCACTGACCGTCAGAGCTGCAGTTATGGTGTTAGAAATCACGTTAACCGCGTGAGTCGTCGGTCCTGACAGCAAGCCGTTGATCCATACCTCATACAGCACATCAAATGTCTTGGCTTGGTTAGCCTCTTTAACAACCTTGCCCAGCTGATTAACGTCTTTCAGCTCTGCAATCATCTCTGCCATGTTGCGAGATATGCCTTCACCACCGGTAGTCTCGAGTGCCTCTTTAATTAAGCGCTCTTGCTCTTTGGCAGACTTGGCTGCGACGTTGAATTGCTGCAATGCGCGACCAGCTTCAGCGGTCATGCCTGACACCTGCGCTTGGATGGCTCGGTGCTGGGTCATTGCGCGCCGGAATAGTGCGAGGTCCATCTCACTACCGTTCTTGGCTGTCTGCGCCATGCGTATAAGGTTCTCGCCAGATGCAGTAAGGATCTTGCGAGCCGCTAATATCTGCTCTGCGTTAAATGCTTCACCTGCTCGACGGGCTAACAGCTGCTGAACATCCATGCCAACGTCGTCAGCAAGCGCTTCGAGCTGCTCATTGGTGATCTTTTGACGCCGCGCTTCATTGATCGGTGTTGTATCTGCAATCGCAACCTGGTCGATTAAAGTCTTAACGTCATCGGTTGTGTTCAAGTTACCCAAGTTAATGTTTTGTGCGGCCTCGGGATCTGCTTGTGTCGTGCCAGGCTTGAACTGTGGCACTGTGATCTCAGCCTGAGCTGCGTCTAACGCCTCGCTAAATGGCAGGAACTCCTGACCTTCGGCCATCTCTGCCGGTTCTATCACCCGAGGTGCATCAGTAGCGCCGCCTTTGAGATTTCTCATGGCGTCATTGATCAGCTCTTCGGGCGTCTTACCTTCTGCTTGTGCGACTTCGCGCACTTGTTTTGCTTTCTTAATACCACGAGCCAAGCCCATGATTGCCTCGACAGCACCTCCAAGGAACACGCCTTCTACGGCATTCTTAAATCGTCCTTCGAGATCGCTGTCATCTTCCCCCGCAGCCAAGTATTCAGTAAAAGGATTTGCCAGTGGCGTCCCTTGTATGATGTTAGAGAATCGGTCTTCCTGTGGATCGAATACAAATGCGTCTGCAGCCGCACCACCAGCCATACTTGCACTGATATTGCCTAGTCCAGCCACTTTGAATGCGCGAGCAGCCGGTATAAAGCCTGTTAGGAACTGAGACATATTGCGCACAAACTCGCCGGTCACAGTTTCTGGACGCGCTTCGAGCTGTATGTATTGAGGCTCTTGTCCACTAATCGTACCCAGTGGGATCATGGCCTCCATGGCCTGTGCCATTTCAGCTGTAGCATCTAGGAATCCACCGAGCACTGCGCGCGGACCTTCCATAAAGACGCCCCGGAACACATCACCGGCCACATCTGCAGCTGCACCGACTGCTGGTACAGCGGCCTCTTGGAATGCTGCGGGAATATCGTAGTAAGGATTGAAGCGCTGGCCTTCTTGATCGATACGAGCTTGGGTATCTGGTGTTGCCTCCTGGAATGTGGCATCGCCAAACATAAGGTTCGCAGCACTGGGCTGGCCTTCTTCACGAGTTGACAGGTACTTACCGCTCACATCGTCATTAAAGAACACAGGATCAGGATCGATGTCTTCAACGTCAAGTTGAATGTCCTGAGCATTCATGATCATGCCCGGTGGCATGCCTCCAGTCGCTTCTACGGCCTGTTGTAGGCGCAGGTAGGTAGTTATGGCCTGAGCTTCTTCGTCCGTTAGATCGCGTTCTGTGCCCGCATAGACAGCCTCTACAGCATCGGCTTGCGCTTCTTTAGGATCAAGTAGGAATAGGGCGGCAGTCGGTAGGCCAATCGCCTTGATTGCATCGCCGTTATCCATGCCAGGATTGTTTCGCAGCCAGGTCGACACACGATCTACCCATTGCGCGTCGGCAATCTGGAATAAGTCTTTACGCTTGGAGATAGCGTCTATCTTTTCCGCATTAGTCAATGGCCGAGCCTTAGCGCCTTTTGCTTTTGGCTTGGTCATCTCTGTGCCTAGCTTCTGCCATGCATCAGGGAACAGAATCTCTACCGGAACAGAGCGCTGGAATCCGCCTTTGTACGTGCCACCAATCCCCGTGTTGTATGACGGGTGTGTATTGATGTCTGTCAGTCCATAATCAAGGCCGACCTCACCGATTGAGTAGCCAGCATCGCCTAGTTGCGCACCAAGTAAATCAGGTTCTGTGAATGCACGTAGCAGTCGGTCATTCGATGCAAAGCCTTGGTTCCGATAGTCGGCTTTGTTCATTGTCTTAACAAAGACAGATCGCAACTTGCCAGCACCTTTCATTGGATAGTTGCCAACACCCAACAACTGCGATCTAGCCTCTGGACTACGAATGCCTACCCAGTCTGGGCGAGCTGCGCGCATCTCTTTATCAAATTGATCCATCGCTTTTGGCGTGATCTTTTTGTTCGCTACAGTACGTTGCAGTAGTGCATCGGCAAACGCCTGGTTGAAGTAGTTGCCTTCCTGCCCCATCGCCACATATACCGCATTGACCGGCATATCTTTTGTAGCTTGCAACGCTTCGGCTTTGTTCTGGAATGGAGTTGCGGCATCACGCATCGATGCCCAGTAGATTTGCTTGGCGATGTTGTCAGACTGAGCACCGAACTTAGCGCCGCCGTATGTGGTCACCGGCTCATCAAGCTGTACACCCTCAAACTCTTCGACAGTAGACCGAGTCTTGCTCGTATCACCCTTGTGCCCCATAAGCACTGTGTCTTCTAGGTCTTCTGGCTGCACGATTGGACGCTCTGCCACATCCTTATCGACAATCTTGGTTTGGCCTTCCGTTCTCAAACGTTCGCTTTCTACAAAACCCTCATCTTTAAGTAGGGCATTGCGGTATCGAGTAGTCGCAGACTTGACGTTACGTGGCGTAGCCTCAGTCTCAGCCTTTAAAAATCCAGCTTCACGCAAGCTTTCTGGCGATGACGATACGCGCTCAATGATGGCCTCGATAATTTCACTGCCAGGTCTAGCCATTATCGATTACCTCTTGCTCTGTTCGTACAGTTTGCAGTTGTGATTCATAGTACGCAGTCATTTGCTCAAACGCTTCAAGCCGATCGCGAGTTTGAGTTAGGTACTGCAGCCTCTTTAGATCAGCCTGCCCATCATCTGAAGCTTGATATTTCTTTATAGCGTCTTGTGATGATATGCGCTGCGAATTCATTATGTCTTGTACTTTGTTTTTGCCTTGCGTTTTTAGAGTAGCAATCTGATTATCAGCATCTGCAACACTGCCAACACCTTGAATGTCGGAGATATCAAATAGACTCTTAGCCACAAGACCTGGGTCTTCACCGGCAGTAACTCGCAGCTCGTACTGGAGTAGTGCGCGTGATGCCAGCTCCTTAGTGCCAGCACCCGTAAACTTGCCGGTAATCGCATCGACCTGACCGAGGTTAGCCTTCAAGAACTTGAGGTATGTTTTAGAACGATCAGTCGATAACGGACCCGAGCCATCAATGGTCTTAAGTAGCTGGCTTGCAGTGCGCTGTGTCAGATTAGTACCAAAGTTGTTTACGACTTCCTGTCTAGCCTTGTAAGGATCTGTCGCCATCAAGTTCTGGATGTTAAACACGATGTCCCAGTTATCAAAGCCGGTGCCAGTAGTACTTAGCTGGTTGTTTAACTTGTCGAATTGAGAGGCATCGATTGATCGGTTTTGTGCAAGCTGCAAGACAGTGCTCGCATCAGCTGTACCGTCGATGATGGCAGCTGCAGTAGCAAAGTAAGTCTGATCTTGTGACTGTTGTCTTAGCTCATCGAGACGTGCTTGCTCTTGATTGTCAAGTGTCAATCGACTGCTTAAATCAGAGCGCACAGTCTTAATCAAAGCATCACGTTCTGCCTGTGTGAGATCGGCAAACTCAGGCGCATTCTGCAGTGATCCAACGTAGTTAATGCCCGTAGTAAATGCACCAGGCTGGCCCGAATCAAGAATATTGGTAAGTGTTGCTCGCGCAGTACCGACTCGTAACTTAAATGTGTTTTCACGCTTAAGTACCTCGCCAGCAGCTGGGCTAAGTGCGTTGGATGTCACGCGATCATCAATGTACTGATTGGCTTGCTCGATAGATTGTACGGCCTGTAGCGTATTGTTGTTTTGTAGCGACGTTATTGCGTTATCTACCGCATCATTTGACGATAAGACAAGCTGTTCGTCTGCTTCCTGTAAATGCCGCGTCTTTTGTGCTGCCAATACCCGAGACCGCTGTGCGCCAATAAGCGAATCCATTGTGATTTGCATTGCTGGTCGATACTCTTCGGGCATACCTTCAAGCACACCATTACGCAAGCCAGTAACAGAGGTGTTAAAGTCGTTGTAGTTATCGGCAAATGTCGTAGCTAGAGTGTTGATCTTCTCTCTTACCTGCGTCTCAGCACCGGCCAAGTACGCCTTCTTCAGCGTATCGTTATAAGTCTGGTCGTATACATTGATAGCGCTAAACGCACGGTCCTGCTGCTCTGGAGCAATGCCTGTTTCGAGTGCCTCAGCCGCAGCGACCTCAGCAGATTCTGCTGCTTTCTTTTTCTGCTGCTGAGTAACTAATGCAACGCCTATATCAGCAACGTCTTGTATTACACCCGCAACAGCCTGTACGCGCTGTACAGACAGATCGTCGATATTTGCAGGTCTAATCCTGCCGTAATAGTTGATGCGCTTCTGAGTCATTCACCTTCACCTTTAAGCGACATATACTTAATTGGAGCTTGCAATAATGTGCTCGCTATCTGCGCATCTCTAATAGCACCGACGTTCTTAGACTTTCGTTGGAGCGCAGCTTCTCGCAACTTAAACGACAAATCCTCTTGCCCTTCAGCAAGGGATGCCTTCCGTGCACTCGCTAGGCTTAAAGAAGCGAAGCTTGTAGCATCTACGCCAGATTGAGCCATGCTCACATTGTTTGCTGCCAGTGCCTCGTTTAACTGCTCACGACGTGCAAGCTCCTCAGACTTTGCGGCCAACTCTTCCTGTTTCATTTGGTCTTGTATCTGCGCTTGTTGCGCTTTTGCTGTCATCGTCTGGCCATAAATACTTGCACCCGTTGACACAGCAATTGCCGTAATAACCCAACTCATTGTTCAGTCTCCAATATCTGCTCGGCAATCTTCTCTGGATTGATTTCATCGGTTGGATGGTAAGTCGTCCATACCGTATCTGTTACTGCGTAGATAACTCGCTTCATGCCGGGCCTAGTTTGTCCTGTGTACGGCGCAACGATGCGTTCCTTGCCCTCATGCGTCACTGCGTAGCACTCGCCTTGTGAGACTGTAAATATGTGGTTGGTCTTGTGCAGTGCGCCAACCAAGCATACGCCCGCAGGAATGAATAACTCTCGCGCATACAGACCGTCAGCAAAGTGATCCGTCACAATTGTCTCGGCTTGAGGCATTTGAAGCATCAAGTCCTGCGCTTTGACAATTCCATCCTGTAGGGCAAGGTTCATTAGTTACCCTCGATCTCGTATTCAATCATCTGTATGTGCATGGGAGTAGGATCTGGGCACGTAATCGTCGGCACAATATCTCTACCCCATCCGTTAATATCGTAAACATCGTCTATTATGCCACTAATAGGGACAATAGAATTGCCTGTAAGCGGAGATGTATCGCCCGATGCGCCAAAAGCACGTATAGGCACAGCAAGCCCGTCAATTTCTATGCCATAAGACTCGTTTACACGTAGATTCATGCGGACAATCTTCTTGAGTCTCATCTGATTTTGACCAGAACCTATATTCGTGTTCAGCGGCATAGGCTTAATAGTAGGTACAAAGTTTAAGCCGACCTCATAAGTAGTTAGTGAATACACCTCACTAGGATCTAGCGTGATTTCTCCGCCGGATACAGTGTACGAAGACAAGGTATAGTTCTCATTGAAGTCGCCATATCCCTCACGAGTAATGGCTTTGACCGTTTCACCTTCAAAATGGTCCAGTCCGTCGATAACGCCAGCCACTTGAACACTTTTGATGGAGCAATCCATGCGGTAATCAAAGTCCCAACGCTCGATAAAGAGTCGATTCACGCTATTAACGTTACGCTCTACAGTCATAAAGAGCTGATCATCGACAACACAAACGCTCTTGATGTCTCCGCCGGTTGTCCACCGCGTAAACCCGTTGATATCTTGGCTTCTCAGGGTGTTAAGAACCGTCCCTGTACCGTCCTCATTGACGATAAATAGCCAGTTAGCGTCGTCACTTGCAGTACCCGCTAGGAGCGCCATATCAACCGGCTGCTTGATTAAATGAGAGGCCAGTACCGACCTATCGTCCGTGGTGTAAGCGTCCTCGTTGAACGAATACAGGAAGCCCAGAAGAGACTTGCCGTGCCGGTCTACAAACATGGTAGATCCGTCAACATCTTGGACCTCAATATTCCTTGCACCGTGCGATGTCTGTGGCTGGATGTTGATCGAGCTAGGAGTGACCGGCTTACTCGTTACAGCAAACTCTGCGCCAGATGTAAATATCTGCAAGTTCCTGCCGGGATAAACGTCAACAATGTCATTCAGCTTACGCGCTGAGATGGTTGCAAAGATTGCCTCGTCGTCATCCCCGTCATCTATATCGAAATCAAAGAATGCGCCGGTCTTAGACATGAATATGGATTGCGGCTTAGATCGAGTGCCGCCAAGTACCAATCGACCTTCGTAGAAACACGCGCTTTTTGGATATCCACGGGTGGACGACCAAACATCCTCTTTACGTGGAGATCCAGCGGGCGGGACCTTTTCGAAACTTATCTCGTGATCTGCGTCACCTTCTGTTACATACGCAGAAAACAACTCGAAATCTTTAGTCGATTCGCCAGAAATCGTAATTCTGTATTCATCGTCGCCTATTCTTTCTACCAACACTCCGGTCTCACCAAAGACGGGCATCTCTTGCAGGTTCTTTTGGATATTGAAGACGGTCGAGGATTGCTCGTCAGCGCCAGTATCGCCTGCGTAAGTAATAGACTTGGAGGTTACGCCCTCAATGTCAATTTCAAATCTATCGCCTTTTCTCCAGTTTGGCCCTTGAGAGTGACCAAGACTCATAATTTGCACTTCATTAACAGGCGTAGGGCTTAGTGCATCGTCAAAGTCATATTGAGGTATGTTGGTGAATGGGATGTTATCCAAAAACCAATCATCATCAGTGCCAAGGTTTACAAGGCGCATCGGCTCAAAGTTACCGAAGATCAAGATTACATTCTCAATCGGAGCAACACGTATACCTTCAATGTCGGACGATGAAAGGCCGGTATATGTAGGCTTGATGTCCGCAACTCTTGTGGTCTGTATGTTCAAGCCAACAAGTTGAGAACGGAAGATCGCTATGTTGTCCCGTGTAAACTCGATAAGGTAGTGCCGGTCGTCCTCAACACTCATATCCACTAGGCGAGGAGTGCTTAAGATTGCTGATTCTTGATACAAAGACAGCCCAGCGATTGTGACTGTGGCCGATCCCAAGTCAGTAGAGCCAACACGAGCAAGACGCCAGTAACGCGCTGTCTGATCAACCAATAAGCGGAAGTTTTGCGGGTTAGTTCCGATCAAAGCAACGTCTTCTGCGTCGGTGTAGGTTACATCGTCGGTAGAATATTGAGCCTTAAACTCTGTGCTGGTGCCGCTAGACAGGCTGATCTGCCGAATGTCTATAAACTTGATTGCCTGATCGGATGACAAGTCCATCTTCGCCACAACATACGGATCATTCGTACCGATTGCTGTAGTTGTCGAGGTTGTCGTGGTGTCATCGTCGTCATTGAGTACAGAAGCCGTACCGCCATTGGGCATGGTGTACGTGGGAGACATCTTTGTGAGGCCCTTAACGCAATCAGCAATGAACTCAGTGCCGGGTCTGCGTCTCAAGCCGCCCTGCGGGACAATTACGACGTTATCAGCCGTCTCAACAGCTTGATAATACTGATTGATATCAATACGGCCTTTCAGTAACGGAGAAACCTCTCCGCTAACGAAGCTCGATTGAATGAATCGAGTCTTGGCCATTAGTACCTCACATTAGCAAATGGGTTGCTCTTAATAGGCTGCTGAGGATGCTGCTGAGAGTCCGTGTAACGCGCCATACGGGACGCATTTACGTACGCTCCGGCCATCTCTTGCCTAGCTGTAGAGCTGTCTCTGATGCTTGCAGCGAAGTCCATAGCCAATGCGTACTCAATCATCTTGGCAAAGTATGGAGGCCACTCATCTTCTGGTGCTTTGTGCGTGTAATCAGCATACAGAGCGCCACTAGAGTTGCTGTACAGCTTATCGCCATACACTTTGTAGTGGTTGTCAGGAGAAACAGTGATAAGAAAGATCAAATCGGTTGGAAGCTGGTACATGCTTGCCCACTGATTTGTATCTACAGGCGGGTCAGCCAGCTTTGAGAGCTGTATTAACTTGCGTGAAAAGCCCCATCGGTACTTTGACAGCTCGTTTTCTACGATACCGTCATACAAGTTGTTAGCAACCGTCTCTCGCCGTGATCCACCAGTAAGTGAATTAATCGGAGTATCCCCGATCAGAATAAGCGCGTTGCTAATTAAGTCGATCTTGCTCGCCATAACCCACCCGGAAATAGAATGGCCCCCGAAGGGGCCGGATAAGACTTATGCAGTCTTGTCGTACTGGACTTTAACCAAGCCACCTTCGTCACGTACAACAGAACCAGCCTTGAGCATACCGTTAGTAAGCCAAGAAGTTTTCTGTGGTACATAGTTGATCTCAGTCTTCATGTCGATACCGATGGCAAGGCCAACAGAAGGACGCTGGAAGAACCAAGAATCAACGACGTTAGAAGCCTCAGTAAGGCCGCCTTCCGCACGAGTCTCAAGGATGATGAACTGGAAGCCAACAAGAGTGTTGATCTCACCAGATACAAGAGCCTTGACTGCCTGATAGTCGCCTGAAGTTGCTTTCTCGTCGCTCAAAAGACCGCCAAGACCGCCAGCTTCAATAACAGCGAACAGCTCAGTGTTAGGTACGCCCTGATCACGAAGCTCAACTTGCGCTGAGTTTACCTTAGCGATAGTTAAGTTAGTGCCACCTGCTGCAACAGCAGTTGTCAGGGGAGTACATGCGTCCATCGCGTCGATGACAAGCTGGTCACAACGACGACCCAAGGCACCAGCAATTGTAGTTGCCAGCTCTTGCTTCTCGTCAAAGTTTACGTCTTGTGCGTCGAAGATGTCGGTGTACTCAGGAGCGTTCCAGTTTGCGAGAGTCGCAGTCTTGAACGCGTGTCCTACGTCCATTGGATCAACATCAGCCGAGCTAGTCTTTTGATTAGCAAGGCCTTTGCCCATACGACGGAACTTGTAGGTGTCACCTACTACGTTGTTTCGGAGTGTGACAGCGTTTTTGAGCAAGCCAGCGTTCGCATAAGCGTGCTTCACCATGCTGTCAAATTCAGTTACCGCTACTGCGGAGAGATTAATTGACATGATTCAGTCTCCTCTATGTCAAATTGATAAAATGATTTAGAGGTTTTGGACTGAGTACCCGGCAGTCGGTCAGTCGTTCAACCTAAAACTACCGGGCCTTGTGAAAGGGGTATCCGATCTCACTATGATACCACAAGTTGTGTGTTAGCCAATAATACGTTCGTATGGCCTATCACCGCCATATTCTTCCATCATGCGCTTCACTTTACGCTCGTGATTAGGATCGACTGAGCGAAGCATTTGACCGCTTTCATGTTTCTTGTACATCTCAGCTTCAATGTCCTGCCACGTAATGCCACCCGGCTCAACATAGCCATCAATCGGCAACTTAGCTGGTGCAGTCGCTTTGATAAAAATTTCTGCTAACGTGATTGTGTCAGCCGTAGTCATCAAGTCTCGTGCTTCATTAAACACATCGGAGTCAAGGTTATTCCTCATAAACTGCTGAACAACTCTGACTCGGCCTTCTGCATTATCGCCTAGCTTTGCCATCTCGTTCTCAAAGCTTATTTCTTCGACAGCTTGTTCTTGTGCCGTCAACAGCTCCCAGGCTTTATGCATTGCATCCTGGCTCATGTTAGTTTCATTGCCAAACTGAACTAACTCGCCCCACAAGGCGTCATCCGCTTCGACGCCATCATAAGGCTGATACCCGTCTTTCGGCGCGCCAGTAAACCCACCAAATTTCTTTTCTAGCTCGGTGTATGCTTTGGCTTGCTCTGAGACTGACTTGTATTTGTCGGCTTTGTACCAATCTGGCTGGTCACCAACGCCTTTGACTCCTTCACTCAGAAAGTATTCGCCTTCACCTAACGTGGGTTCTGCGGCATCTACTAATGATGTCAGGGTATCGTTGCTTTCTACGGCCTGTTCTTCCATGGTCTTCTCCATTGAGTTAAAAATCGTGCTTACTGTCGCTCTGCTTGTTGGATGTAGTGGATAATCATGCGTATAACACCCGCCTCGCCATTGTGATACGCCGATTCATAGGCCACATTTTGGCTGGATAGAGATGTTGAATTATCGAATAAGAAACGCCGAGTAAGATCCTCCAATACCTTCTGCCCGTCTTCAGTGTTGAAGCAACGGGCATAGGCTTTGTTGAGTTGGATTATTTGCTCTTGTGCTTTGGCTTTTTGTTTTTTGGTTTCTGGGCTTATGCCGTCAATATTTTCCCAAGTCATTCAGCTTCCATCGGTTGTGGTTGTTCTTGCATCATCTGTGCTTGCGCGCCCGCCTGGATGATCTGTTGTTTTTCCATCTCAGATCGCACTAAATCAGAGGGCATTCCCGTCTTCTCTGCTGCCCATGTACCGAAGTCCTCGGTCTTATAGGCCATTTGCACTTGCTCTGGTCCAGAAGTGCTTAGTACAAACTGTACGGCCTGCTGAACAGATAACAGATCCTCTGCATCCTGTGCTCTTGCTAGTGGAGAAGTAAACTTAACTTTGACATCACGCCCATCTAGCTCGATAGGAACGATCAAGCCGCGTCGAGTTAGTATGGCAACGACACGCTTGAGTACTGGTATGAGTACCTCGGTCTGAAGTCGCCCAAATGCCGACCCAATCCGCTTTGCAAGCTCTCTGGATTCAATAGCAACCTCAGTGGCGCTACGAATAGGACCAGCAGGATCACGCAGATCGTTGAACAACGCCAGCTTAATAGCTGTTTGAAGCTCAACAATTTCAAATTGCGCCAGTGCAAGGTTCGATCCTGTGTCGAGACGTTGAATAGAAGGGTTGTTGCTGTTGTTTGACCCGACAGGAATTACAACGCCGGGAGCAATGACCATATTGTACGGGTTTGTCACACCGTCGTCAGTAGCTGTGTACATGCCTGCAAGGTCGATTGCGGCCTTCTGCAATACAAACTCTTTGGCTTTGTTCAGAGAGCGCACATCGGGCAGTGCTTGCATTGCTGGACCACGACCACGAACCTCACCGGCCACCTTCGTATAGCGACCAGTCACCCAAGGGCTAGACTCTCCGAAGTCTTCGGTCCATGAGAATCTCTCTTCATCCGCAACCCACAGACAACCATAATAACGCTTGGTCTTAGGATCAAAGACAACGCCTTCGCTGACCATAACCTCGCTGTTTGGGCTGTTCTCGATCATGTTCTGGATCTTCTGAGAAGGCTTGAAGCCCTGCCACATGCGCTCTAGCAACCGGACCTTTACCTCAAACTTGCGCCAGTGCGTCTCAACAGTGCCGTATGGCCCTTCCTCAAACGCGATGCCCTTCTGCGGGATGGTGCTGAAGCAGATCGGGTTGGTCTCGTCGTCTGTTTCCTCGATCTTCATGGTGGCAGTGCCTACCAATAGATCAAGTGCGGCCTCATAGAACTGCGTATGGAAGTTGGATCGGTTGATGTAGTCGAATACCAACTCGCATTGCTGATCTAGGTTGCCTCGGATGTCCTCTTCGGACACGTCAAACTGACCTGACTCAACTAAACGGATGATCTCTTCTGTTGGCTGGAAGCTGGCCCAGCGTGACCAGATCGGAGCGATGTTTTCTTGTAGCTTGCTCGCACCCTGTTGGATGGATGTGAGAGCCGTCGAGTCGAAGATCTTGTCCATCTTCTTCTGGCCCCGGTCCTCTGTGTTGAACAGATTACGCTGAGGCAAGAAATACTCATAAACATCCTGCAATTGGTCGTGCCACATTGACTGATTGCTGAATGCTTTGGCTTCTCGTTCCTTTAAGTCTTGGATCGAGCCAAGATGCGGGGGCAAGCTCATAAGGTCACCTACTTAAGTTGGGGCATAGTGCCGTTATATGGGCCAGTGCGTGGAGATCCGCCAGTGCGTCGTGGAGCTGCTCCGCCCATTCCGCCCATGCCCAGCATAGTGCGGGCTGGTGCGCCTCGTCCTGCGCCTCCTGCGGCCTCTGCACGGTTGCGAGGCACGCCGCCTAACAGTGACCTGGTTCCTAGTTTGCCGCGAGCTGCTGCACGGAATCGCTCTTCCTGCTCTTCAATCTCTTTATCGAGTGCAATAGTCTGACGACGCTCTACAGCGATTTGCTGTGCTGTGGGCTTAGGTGCTTTCGGTGATTTCATTTTTCAGATACCTATACAGTTGGTAGGGAGTCAATATAAACGGATTGTTTATCCCTAACACTTGTTTCGTATACCCAACGCAAGTGTTCAACATGAACAGCCAACGCCGGGCGTCTCTAATTAC
>Ga0181400_1000443_pt1 | contig 17793 bp, 19 predicted proteins | sample 23SPOviralmetaG_FD_130129 | JGI IMG/M metagenome (GOLD analysis project Ga0181400, IMG submission 130129) | Marine viral communities from the oligotrophic San Pedro Time Series (SPOT) site, San Pedro Channel, CA, USA - 23 SPOT_SRF_2011-06-22 | ecosystem: Environmental > Aquatic > Marine > Strait...
TCTAAAGAGAGAAAAAAAAATTCAAAAAAATATTTATTTTAAAGTTATTTCAACTTTGTAGTTTCAGTTTGTAATACAAACTTTTCTCACAAACATTTGTAGAAACATTTTGTAATACAAACTTTTCTTACAAACATTTGTAGAAACATTTTGTAATACAAATATATTCTACAAAATAAAACACTTAAAGATAAAAAATTATTTATTTTATTATTAAAATGCTTACTATTAAGAATAAGAAAATTATTGACTTTTATAAAGATAATTCAAACTTTGATTTTGAGCAAATGAACTTATTAATTGTTGAATTTCTTGAAAAAATCTCTCAAAACAAAAACGCCAACCGAGATGATATTCTATTGCAATCTTTTAAAATTCTTGAATCTCAAGTCTCCAACTTAAATGATAACATTAAAACTTCTTCTCAAAATGTTATCAATCTTCAAACTACTGTCTCCAATATTCCGAATAGTCTCTCTGACAATATTACTACAAACATCTCTTCTATTAAAGAAAATTCTATTAATCAAATCAATAGTGTCCTTGAAAATAATAATCATAAGACTAATCAATATTTTGATTCTAAACTTAAGTCTATTATTGTTGATAATTTTAAAAATATTCTCGATACTACTATCATTGACCTTAAAACTTCTCTCTCTCAATCTAATTCTTCTTCTAATGTAATTGACAATATTAATTCTTCTTTCCAATCTAGATGCGATGCCTTACAAAATATTATGATTTCTCAGTTTACTTCTATGAAAGATTTAAATTCTTCCTATTCTGATACTCTTTCTAATGTACAAAATCATTTTGACAGACAAAAAAGTGCCAATTATAAAGGTATTGATAGTGAGAATAATGTTGAACAAGGTCTTAATGATACTTTCCCTGATGCTGTTATTACTAATACTACTGGTATTCCTCGCTCTGGAGATTTCTCTCTTGAACGTACTGATAAAGACCTAATTATGATTGAAAATAAATTTCACAGCGCTAATGTTTCTATTCCTGACCTTGAAAAATTTATTCGGGATGCTGAATATCAAAATTGTCATGGAATTCTTATCTCTCAAAAAAGCGGCATCTCTCGCAAAAAAAATTTTCAAATTGATATTAATAATGGATATATTATGATTTATATTCATAATGTTAACTATGACTTTGATAAAGTCAAACTGGCAGTTGATGCGATTGACCATCTCTCCAACACTCTTAAAAATTCTAATTACAACTCTACTGACTTCAAAATTAATAATGAAATCATTAAAGAAATCAATAATGAATATCAAAAATTTATTATTCAACGTACATCTTTAATGGAAACTCTTCGTTTATTTAATCGCGACCTAACTAAACAAATCACCCTTCTTGAATTTCCTGAACTATCTAAATTATTAACTCAACAATTTACATCGGTTGAAGCTTCTATTTTTAAATGTGAATATTGCAAAATTAAGGTATATAAAAACGCGAAGGCTCTCGCAAAACATGTTCAAACTTGCAAAAATAAAAATTATAATCAAGAAATTTGTATTGAGGTTAGTGAAGAATAACCTTTTATTTTCTATTCTTTATCCAAATATACCTCATTACATAATTTTTTTATCACTTTCTCTCTACTATCATCTATTGATTTACTACATTCTCGCAATAATCTTGCAAATTCTCCTTGCTCATAAGAATTTTTCATATAATCTGGATGTTCATCTAACCAAATTTTTATATTTTTTAATTGTTTTTTTTCTATTTTCTTTAATGCCTTGTTTATATGCTCTCGGTTTTCATCTTTTTCCCACTCATTATTCTTTATATATAATGTTTCTCTCTTTTTATCCGTACAATGTAATGGTCTTTCATAGAGAGAAAGTTTATTCATGTTCTCTACTATTATATTACTTATGCCTTCTGCTTGACCTTTTTCTCGTGTTGTTAATAAGTTTTTCATTGATATTTCTATTTTATCTATAAACTCATCCATTGATAACGCATCTTTACATTTTTCATTTAAAAATAAATTTATGTTAAAATTTTGTTTTAGATTATTATTATTATTATTATTACCAACCTTTGGTATAAGTTCTGTAATTTGTTGATTTTGCTCTTTTAATTGATTTCTCAATTCTTTATTTTCATTCATTAAAAAATTCATCTTCTCACTACTATCTGTCATAATTTTTATTATTAATGATTTTAATTCATCTTTATTCTCTCCACATTCGATAATTTGTTCTTCTTTATTATAATTACATGTTTTTTTATGTCTATATAATCCTTGTCTATATTTATATATCCTTCCACAATCACAAATATAGTAGAGGGATAAATCCTTTTCTACATCACAATTTGTAACCTTATTGTAACCATTTATCCTTGTTTCGTGTTTTTTTGTTTTTAAATGTTTATCAAAATCTTTTTTAACAGATGTATTATAATGACATTCTTTACAGCAATATTTTTTATTTTCCAAAGCGGACATTTTTGTAACCATCGGTAACCCTTATAATGGTTACGTAAAAAATCCCTAAATACTTTCCGCAAAATACATTTTTTTTATTTCAGTAACACTTTTTATTTTTCTAAAATAGAAATAAGAGCATTATGGTCTAAACCGTTTTTTTTCACTTTTTTGTCAATTCTCAAATCGAAAAATGAAAATTGGACATTTTTTTATGTCCATTTTTGAAAAATGAAAATTAGAATTAACAAAAAAAATAAAAAAAAATTATTAATTGTTACTGACCAAACCATAACTTTATAAAATAAGGAATCATTATTTATTTTATAAAGCATTTACAATGTATTGAATTTATCTGTATCTTTGCATAATAGAATATATAAATAATGAATTCAAATTTTCAAAATTCTAAAAGATTTGAAAATATCTATTCAGTAAATCAAATTAATTAATAAAATTATTAATTTCTATTTAATAAAATTAATAATTTATTAATTTTATTAATTAATTTGTTTCTTGTAAATCTGAATATGATAACTTTCTTTTATAATAATCTAGATTGCTATTAGCTACTTGTACTTCATTTTCTACTACATTTAACTTTTGCATTAATTCAGTAACTTTTAATTCTGCTTTAGATAATTTATTTTGAGCTGTTCCTAATTTTTTTTGCTTTGTTTGTAATGCTTTTTCTGCTCGTTTAATATCAGCTAATTTTTTTTTAGTTGTTTTTGCTCTACTTGATAATTTTGGTGCACCACCTCTTGTACTCTTTTTTAATTTTTTCTGTCTTCTTGTTTTACAATGCATATATATTATTATAATAAAAAATTTAATTATATTTAGAAAAAGCCTTTTGTCTTTTTAGTAAAGGCATTCTATTTTTTAACCATTTTTTTTCAATATCTATATCCAAAATGTTTGATTCATTAAGTTTTTCTATAATAATAAACTTTTTATATTCTTCATATTCTTTTTTCATATCATATCTATAAATTTCAGATTTTATCTTTTCTAAATCTAATTTAAGATTATTATCCATATTTATTTAACTCTATATATAATTTTAGTATATTTTAAATTTTAAGTTTTTTTTGCTTTTGTTTTTTTTGCTTTTTTTGCTTTTTTTGTTTTTTTTGTTTTTTTGTTTTTTTGTTTTTTTGTTTTTTTGTTTTTTTGCTTTTTTGTTTTTTTGTTTTTTTTGCTTTTTTTGTTTTTTTGTTTTTTTGTTTTTCTTACCTTTTTTGGTGTTCCTCCCTCTTGGTCTTCAATAGCTTTTATATTATCTTCCAGTTCTCTTTTAGCATTTCTGGTTCTGGTGGAAGGAGGACCTTTTTCTATACGTTGAAGTTTTGACATAAAATTATATAAAAGTTCAGATTTTTTATCTGGCGTTTCTAAGCAACACATTATTATATATTTTCCAGGACCTTCATTTTCTAATAATGTTTGTAAAGATATTCCTTGCATATTTTCAGTATTTATAGCACTTTTAGAAAATTCTAGTTGTTGTTTTCTGTCTTTTTCGTCTGGATTATCATCATTGCTATCGAATTCTTTACTAAAATAATATTTTTCACATCTATTTTCTTTATTAATACATTGTAAATAACAGTTAGGATATATCTTTACTGGGGTTGTAGATGTTACTAACGAAGTAGTTCCTCTATCACAAGCCGTTCCGCCAAAATATAATTGTACGTTAGGAACTTTTATAGGTCTACCTACATCAAATATTGTATTGATTCCACCAATAAATAATTCTGGGGACCCATAATTATTAAACCTACCAAACATAAGTAACGCTTCTTCTGTTAGTGCTGTTTTTGTATCATTATCTTGAAATATAGAATGACCATCTTTATATAGTTTTTTTATTGCTTCTCTTTTTGGCTCACTTGTCCATATACACTGTCCATATTTAGCTAAAAAAATTACAGTATATCCTTCTTTTAGTTCAAAAAAATCTTGGGGGTCTTGTATTATACCATGTGTTGCTATGAATCTAGGTTCGGATGAGTCACAACACTTTTTTTCGTTATTTCTTTTTATACTATTAGGGTCCTCTGTTTCGTTGATACGATTAAACATTATAGATTCTTGGTGTCTTTGATTTCTAGATTTTTTTGTTAAATCAAATATAGCTGTATGTATTTTATCTATATGATTTTCTTCAGCCTCCATTATATATATATAACTATTTTTGTAAATTAAGAAAAGTTTAGAAAAATAATTATTTTTTAATAAAAATATTTTATTATTTTATAATGAGTGTTGAAAACTTAAATTCTGGAGAAGCTGAAGCTCTTGCTACTGCAAAATTAGGCGACCTTCGTAAAAAAGTTAATGCTGAATCATGGACTGATAATATGGAAAATTTAATGAAACAATGGGGCGAAAAAGCCGCTGGCTTAAGATTTATGCATGCTCATTCTGGTGGTCAATGGAAAGGTTTTGCTGATAAATTAGCTATTACTGGTATTGTTGTTACTGGTGTAGCATCTACTATGTCCCTTATTGCTACAAGTGTCGAAGACCAAAGCGTTAAAGATGGTATCTTATTTGGTGTTGGTGGTATTGGTCTAGTTTCTACATTAGTACAATCTTTCAAAAAATTCTACAATGCTGAAGAAAAAGCTGCGGATCATGGTTCTGTATCTAAACAATTTGGTTCATTCTACAGATATATGACACTTCAATTAGGTATGTCAAGAGAAGACCGTGACCCAGCTGATATTCTTTCTACATGGGCTTTAAAAGAATATGAAAGACTTCAGCAAGAAGCTCCCAACCTCAGTGGTAAATCAGTTACGCTTTTTAAAAAGACATTTACTAATGAAAATCAAGCTATTCCTGACGTTGCAGAAGACGAATTTGTAATTAAAGTCTACAAACCAATTGACGATGTAGAACTTCCTGCTATTAATATTAAGTTACCAGAAAAAGATGTATCAATTGTTGCATCAAGCTCGGTCGAAGATAATGTTTAAACAAGCAAAATAGCTTATAACTATTATTTTTCAAAAATAATAGTTATTCTGTATCGCTTAAATAAGATTTACTACATAATCGTTTAATAACTTTTTCTTCTCTCCTATTTTCTTTTAAATCATCAGTTGAATTTTTTACTAATTTCATATATTCTTTTTGTAATTTAGTATCTTTCTGCCAATTCGGATTTTCATCAGTCCATTTTTTTAAGTTTTGTTGTTGTACTTTGCTAACTTTTTGTAAAGCTTCTTTTAATTCTCGATTTTCCTCATCTACTTTCCAAGATGATGAATTACCTGGGTCATCTGACTTTATATAAACTATTTCACGTTTTACATCAGTACAATGCATTGGTCTTTCATGCAACGAAAGTTTATTCATATTTTCTATAAATATATCTGATACTCCTTCTGTTATACCTTTATCTCTTGTTGTTAGTAAATTTCCTAATGATACTTCTATCTTTTTTATAAATTCATTCATTGTTATTGCATCTTTACATTCTTTGTTTAAAAATATATTTACATTAAATTTTTGTTTAATTGTATTATTGTTATTATTTCCTACTTTTGGAATTAAATCAGTTACTTGTGACATTAATTCATTATTTTGTTTCATCATTTTTAAAAACATTTCTTTATAATCTATATTTTCTGTGTCTTTTATTTCTTTTATTTCTTTTGAATCATCTTTTTTTTCTATCTTTGCACATTTTAACTGATGTCTATGCAGTCCTTGTCTGTATTTATATTGTTTCCCACAACTACATTCAAACAAATTTTGCGATTTTTGCGATTTTTCTGTCATCCATTTGTCACCCGTTTTATGTTTTCCTGTTAAAAGGTGTTTTTCGTAATCTGTTTTATTGCCTGTAATATAGTCACAATTTTCACAATAATATTTTTTTGCGATTTTTTGCGATTTTTTGTCATCCATTGTCATCCTATATTGGATGACAGAAAAAAGCGTCTAAATTGTTTTTTAAAAAAATAGAAAAAAAATATAGTCACAAATTATTTTTCTATTTTTTAAAATGAGAGCATTATGGTCTAAACCGTTTTTTTTATAATTTTTTGTCAATTCTCATTTTGATTTTTTAAAAATGGACATAGTATTTTTTGAATTTTCGAATTGAGAATTAAAAACACAAAAAAATAAAAAATTTTCTTTAAGTTCAAAAATTAATTAATATTATATTAATTATTTAAAGATTTTTAGATTTTATCTCTGTTTACTATATATTTATATATAATAAAAAAGTAGAAAATATATATATTAGATAATCTGAATACTCTTCAAAATTACATTCACAAGTATCGTTAAATATAGTAAAAAATAATATAGTCTTAAAATATCATAAATAAATATGGAACAACCTCAACCTTATTTATATGATGGTATCTTTTATTCATCTAATAAAAGAACCCGTAGTATATCACCTATTAATAAAACATATAATTTTTATAAAAAAGTAAAATATAATGAATCCAATATTCATTATAGGTCAAAACGTACAAATGAAAATTATATGAAATTTATACCACATAAAAAAGTAAAATAATTTAAATATCTCTTATAATTGTTTTCGTACGTGTTACTCCATTCTTTTTTTCTGTAATAGTCTCAACTATTTTACCATTTAGTATTTGTATACTTTTGCTAGTAAATGTTGTTTGACTTGGTAATTGGGTAACTGATACATTAGACATTTGAGACATTTGCATTCTACTAAATAATTGATTAAATAAATCTTGTTGAGACATTTGCCTAATATTATTAGGTTTGTTTATAATATTATTATAAGCATCAGAAATTTCATTAAATTTTTTTTTGGCATCTTCACTGTCATTTTTATCTGGATGATATTTTAAAGCCAATTTTTTATATGTTTTTTTTACTGTTTCATTATCAGAATTTGTATTTAATCCTAATATATTATAATCTTTTAATGACATTATATAAATAATAAATTTATTATTTATTATTTATTTTTGTTTATTTATTTTTGTTTATTTAATATTGATATAGTTGCTCTATAATTAAATTAAACCCCCAACTATTACCATTTAAATTTATCAAATTCCCTTTATCGTCTTTTAATTGTATTCCTAATCTTTCTAGATTAATAGGTCCAAAATACTCTCTAGGTTTAAATAATATATTTGTGTCGATTGTATTGCCATCTGATGCATAATTTAATGGAATTATTCCGATAACATCGCTAACATTAGTAACTGAACTAATTGTTTGTTTCCTACTATCATTTAAAATAGAATTTGCTGAATATATTTGATTTTGAGTTATTTTTCTTGGCCATGTAGGAACTATAATACTATTTCCACTATTATCATTATTTGGAGTAACATCACATACAACTTGACTGCTTATATCATATAATTGTTCTTGTAATGAAGATTTTTTACTATAATTATACATATTAACATATGATGGAATTGATAATTGTGTAATTGGTTGTCCAGCTCTTATAATAGCGCTAGGAGCTCTATGATTTTGATAATCATTAACACATATATACAAATATTTTGTTGGTGTTAATTTTAATGAGCCTGTTGCTATGTTATAGTATTGTGTATTAGAAGTATCTATATTTATTATATTATACATATCTCTTGAATATTGTATAGCATTATAAGCTATATCCCAATTTTCTAAATTATTATATAAATGTGTTAGGGCTAGGGTAATTTCAGTCTGTTTTGTAGAAGGTTCTAATATAATTGCCAATTCATTATAATTTGAGTCACTATTTATTATTTTTGAATCTGTTACATTCATTTTTACCCTATAGCCCATATAGTACCCTAAATTATTATTGTAATATGGGTCTGAATAACATGGATAATCTAATTTATCAAGAACACTATTACTTGATATATCTTTTGTATTACCTTTATTTACAAAAGAATATGGTCCTGTTCCTGGAACTGCATAAAATATTATTTTAACAGCTAAAGTTGAACCATTAATAAAAACTACTTTTGGAGCTAATGTAGTGGGATTAACTAAATGAACTTGTAATAATAATTCGTTATTGCTTTTTAATTTATTTTGTAAACAAAATGATAAATCTAGGTTTAATTGATTAACAAATTCAACAGAAGTAGGATATGTTCCTGGAGCCATACTAATTCTTGTTGCGGAATAATCTGAGTCTGCCCGTAAAGTTTCAAAAGAATCATTAAATTTATTAGAATTAGATGCTGTAACAACAATTAATGTGTTATTTGAATACCATGGGTCAAATGTAAATATGGTTTTTGGGATATTTAATGTTTCTAATCTCATAGATAGTACATTTTTCAAAGGTTCACTTAAGTTAATTGTAAAATTAGTTGTGCTATTTGGGGTATTTGGATTTTCAATAAATGGAATAGTATTATTGCGGTCATCACTATCAATATAAATATTATTAAATACTTTTTGCCTTAAAGTTGGATTTAAAGTATCTTGTGATAATTCTAATGGTATGTTGTTTGTTATAGCCATGTCTTTTCTCTCCATTATAGGTCGTTCACTACTATTTGTAAAAAGCGCAGTTTCATGTCTTCTATTAAACATGGTATCTTTATCTATCATTTTATTTATTGGATTACCGTATAAATTTTCTAACCAATTCTTTGAATCTGCTTTGTTATTATCACTATTTAAAGTTTCTAATACCTTTTCTTTTGCTTCATGGAAAAATTGAGCCATACCATAGTTTTTTGTTTTTAAATAGCTCTGAATTATTTTAGTAAAATGTTCTTCTACTTCATCTTTTGTTGAATCTTCATCTAATTCAGCTAATACAAATAATTCGCCTATACTATAGTCATTAATATTTGTATTTAAATTACTCATATATATATATATAAGAATTGTTATATTTTAAACCATAATACAAAAAAATTGAAATATAAATTCACGATTATTATTAGTTGTAGACAATATATCGTAATGTCAAATTCTTGTGTTATCTGTTGCGAAAGCTACAACAAGAGCACTCATGCAAAAATTGTTTGTGAATATGTTGATTGTCAAAAAGATGCCTGCAAAACGTGTGTAAGAACATACATTGTAGGAACAAGTCAAGACCCTAACTGTATGCATTGCAAGAAAACTTGGTCTGATGAATTCATTGTTAAAAATTTAAACAAAACTTTTTGTCAAAAAGAATATAAAGAGCATCGTAAAGAATTATTGCTAGAGAGAGAACTTAGTAAACTTCCCGAAACAATGATATTTGCTGAGCAAAGCAAAAAAATTAGTAAAGAACAAGAAGAAATCAATATATTACAAAAAAAGATGAAAGAATTAAATTTACAATTGTCACAACTTAAGCACGAACGAGCGGTGCATCTTAGAAATATTTATAACATTAAAACTGGCAAGGACCCTGATTATAATGAAAAACGTAAATTTGTCATGCCATGTCCACATGACGGATGTAGAGGATTTCTATCAACCCAATATAAGTGTGGACTATGTGAAATGTTTACATGCCCGCATTGTCTAGAACTTATTGGAGAATCTAAAGACATTGAACATACATGCAATCCTGACAACGTTTCTAGTGCAGAATTTATTAAAAAAGATACTAAACCTTGTCCGCAATGTGGTACACGGATTCATAAAATTGCTGGTTGTAGTCAAATGTGGTGTACTCAATGTCATGTGGCGTTTGACTACACTACTGGTAAAATAGATACTGGTCATATTCATAATCCAGAGTATTATAGATATTTACAGCAACAAGGTGGTGGAGCGGCTCCAAGAAACCCAGAAGATGTTGTTTGTGGTGGATTAACTCCAATTCATAATATTACAAGAACTGTTGTACAAACTATTCAACATGCAATTTATAAAATAAAAGAACATGAACCTAGTTTGGAAATAGAGACAGAATATAATACTATGCATAATTTTATACTAGGACTACATAGAGCAATTTCACATATTTCATATGTAGAACTTATTAGATATCGAACAACAGTAAGAGAACTAGAAGATTTACGCGATATTAGAGTTGATTATATATTAAATAAAATAACAAAAGATGAAATGAAAAGTAAAATATATCAAAATGATGTAAAACGCAAAAAAGCTATCGAAACATTGCACTTATATGAATTACTAAATACTGTAGGAATTGAAACATTTAATGCTATATTAAATGAATGTAATAATGTGATTAGAAAAGCTAGTAAAGATAATAAAGGAAAACCTGTTAGAACACTTTTTACAAAAGTAAGTGATGCAGAAAACTTCATGGATTTTGTTAATGAACGAATTAAAGCTATTGATAATCTTAGATTATACTGTAATACGAGATTTCAACAAATATCAGTAACATATAATCAGTCAGTTTCGCAGATTTGTGACCTTTGGAAATTTCAAACTAAAAAGTTTAAGGTTTCAGACCTTTCAAAATAATAAAATAATTTTAATTGATTAATATTTAATAATCAATTAAAATTATTTAAAATTTTATATATTTTTTATATAATGAATTGTAAAGTTAATTGTAGCTTTGGAGAGATAATAGATAAATATACTATTTTAAATTTGAAAAAAATTAATACAGATGACGTAAACAAATTAAGAAATATTAATAACGAAATTAATCTATTAAAACAAGATAATCCATTAGTAGATACCGAAAATTTTTTATTTAATGAATTATATAATGTTAACTCAAAATTATGGGAACTAGAAGACTTTGTTAGATATAAAAGTAGTATAAAAAGTTTTGATGAAGAATATATTAATTGCACAGAATCAATTCATATTAACAATGATTTAAGAGCTGAAATAAAAAGAAAAATTAATAAAGAATTCAATTCATTTTTAATAGAAGAAAAAATATACGAAGATTATAGTTTAAAAAAAAGAAATAGTTTAAAGAGAGAAGCAAGACTAGAATTAGGAAAAAAACATTATATAAATGGAAACTTTAAAGATTCATTAGAAATTATTGAAACGTTAATCAGAGAATCAAATCTAGAGATTAATACTATAAATAAAACAGATACTACTGATTTTCTAGTTGATTTAATTTTTTCTTATTTAAATATTTGCAACATTTATAATATAAAATTTCCATATTTTTATAAAATTAAATATATTGTAGATAATATCTCCCAAATTAATATATCGCAAGAATTAAAAGAATATTGTAAATTGCATTATTGTATTGCTTGTTTAAAATTAAGATACTATGAACTAGCATATCCATATTTAAATTATTTTAATAGTGTAACTAATAATTTTGTTAATAAAAATACAATCTCTTTTTTTAATTCAAACGATATCGGTAAAACTTTATTAGTTTATGATGGTGGCGGCATTGGAGATATTATAATGTTTGCTAGATTTATTCCAGAATTATCTGGAAAATATTTTTCTAATAATATTATTTTACTTGTAAATAAGAGTGTTTTTTGGTTATTTGAAAAAGTTTTTGGAAATTATAAAAATTTGAAATTAGTTTCAGAAGATAAACCGAATATAGGACGCTTTGATTATCACTGTAATATTAGTTGTCTTATAAAATATCTTTCAATTAAGCCTAGCAATTTAGATTTTTTCCCACTATTTTCAGATTTAAACTTGCCGATAAATACAAACATTTATGATATTGTTCAAGAGATTAAATGTATGAAAAAACAATCAAAAAAAACATTTGTTTTTAATTGGAAAGGTAATCCAAAATGTAGTCATGAAAAATTTAACAGAGGCATGGATTTAAAGCATGCTATACCTTTATTTCAAATAACTAATATAGATTGGATTGTAGTTACAAAAAATATCTCTCTGGAAGAAAAAAACATTTTAAAAGAAAATAACGTAAAATATTGTGATAATATTGATAATCATTATAATTTTTTAGATACTATGGTATTATTTGAAAATGTTGATGGGGTAATAACGACTGATACCAGTTTATTACATATAGCAGCTAATTTAAATGTTAAAACTTATGCGATGCTTACATTAGGATGTGAATGGAGATGGGCTGGAGATAAAAGTATTTGGTATCCTGATGTCTACTTGGTAAAACAAAAAACTCAAGGTGATTGGACTGATGTTATTAGAAAAATTAAAAATTTAATATTACTTCCAGAAGAATTAATCATAAGCTAGATTATATAATGTGTTTATGTAATCTAAAAATTTTGTTTTTACATCAATAGGAACTTCTACAATTCCTTGTGACCTTTTTAAATGATGTTTTCCTTTAAACAGTCTTGATTCTAGTATTTCTAGAGTATCATCATCAATTAAGCTACTATCAATCCATTTTTTACCCAAATATGTATAACGATTATAATTGTTATCAAGATAAATTTTATGATATTTTATAGCCACTTTATTTTTTATTAACCCTATGCCCATTATCTTATTTGTATCATTATTCATTTCAATAACATAAATTTCTGATAATAACGGAACATGTTCTTTTATTTTTACAGGTGAATTATAAATACAGCCATTGTATTTATTATTCTCTCGCCATCGTTTATTTTCATTATAGGTTTCGTTATTAAAATGCGTTATAGCAAGTATATTCATTTAAATCGTGCAATTATTATGGTTTAATTATATTTTATTCAATTTTTTTATTACTGCGTAATCTATTTATTTAGTTATTTATTTTCTTTTACTTAGATATTCGTCTTCTATTTTTTGCAAATTATCTGATACTCGCTTTTTTTCTATAATATCTTTTGATAAATAGTGTGCAAAACTTCTATTAATATTTTCACCTAATTCTCTAATATTTTTAGTATTTTGATTAGAATAATTATTAGTTATTTTTTGTACATTTATTAAAATTAAATCTAAAGGTTCTAAATTACCACCTTTCTCCCCTGGATTAGCTGTTGTAAATGGTTTAACTTTTGGCGAGGGTGGAGGCCATGTACCACCAGATTTTTTTTTGTTTGTCTTTTTTTTGTCTTTTTTTTTCTTTTTCTCTCTTTGTTTAGTATATTTATAACCCATATACAATAATTAAATAAAAAAATTATATTTTTTGGAGTGTAAATTATTTATAGCTTTTATATCATACTCATCAAATTTAAAATATTCTGCAATTGTTTCATCATTTATATCTTCTGGAAAATCTTCAAGTAGAGTTATATCTGGAATTATTTGGAATGCATATTTTTCAAGATACTTCATTCTATAACGAGTTGTTTCAAAAAGGTACAAAGCGGTTTTAGTAGAGAGAAATTTTTGTATTTTTATTAAATCATGTATATTATCTTTAATTATAACATAATTATCTCTATTTGATATTCCATATTTACCGGATATATCTAAATATGGAAAACCATACATTTTATGGGCTAATATCAGTTTAGGTATATCCGAATATTTTTGTTTTTTATTACTATAATTTATTATTAATTCTGGATTTAATTTATTTAACTGGCATGTTTTAATATTTTTATAATAACCTGGCGTCCATATATCTGTAATAATTGAATCTTTGGAGGGCATATTAGTTTTAATAATATCAATACATTCTAAATTTAAATCAAGTATTTTTTTACAAATTTCTTGACCGAAAATTGGTATAGGAATATTTTCTGTAATTTTATATGGTATGTATTTTTCTCTCGTGTTATCATAAATAGTTACAATATTATCACTAGTTTTTTTGGTTAAAAGAAAATAACAACAAGGTGTTTGTGCTTTTCCTTTAAAAATTTTATTGGTAGTTGAATTAGAAAAACAATTTAACCATTCTATCTTATATTGTAATAAATAATTATACATTCCTTTTTTATCAGGTTTTAACCATAATGAAGGAATAAAAAAGCATAACAATCCAGTATCTTTTTTTAATAGAGAAATACTTTTAACAACAAAATCTGGCCAAACTATTTGACCATCATTTTTTTTATTCAGTTTACTAGTAGGTACTTTTATTTGACCCATAAAATTAAATGGTGGATTACCTATTACAATATCAAATTCTTTGTATGGATACTCTAAAAAATTATTTAAAGCAATATTTGCCTGTTGGCCAAATATTTCTTTAAGTAAATTATAATTGTTTTCTTGAATTTCCACCATATAAATCATATTGTTAATAATATGATTTTTTCGATTTTCTATTTCAGGAATTCTTTTTTTTAAATTTTCTAATAGTTTAAAATATAAAACAATAGAAAAATTTCCAGAACCTGAACCAGGGTCTAACCATTTTAAATTAGGATTTTCAAATTTTTCAATAGGAATAATTGACAATATTGATTCTACTAATTTAAAAGGTGTAAAAACTTCTCCATAATATATATTTTCTTCTATTTTAAAGTCTTTTATTTTTTGTTTAAATTCCGAATATTCAGAATATTCATAATTTTTAATCATAATTTGTCTAGTATTGTATCATATTTTTTATCCAAATTCCAAACTATATTCTTAAAATATCCTCTAAATTCAGTAAAATTTCTTAATTCTTCTATAGTAAACCAATTTACTTTATCTTTTTCATATAATCCATTATGTTGAGTGTCTACTATAGTTGGTAAGGTTTCTTTTATAAAATTAAAATTATTATTAATATAATTTGGTAAATTTTTTTGATATTCGATATTCATCAAATAACTAGAATGTCGACCATTTTTAGTTTTAAATATTGGAAGTTCTTGTTGTAATATATTTTTTCTAATTTCTTTTTGTGACCCTAAGAATCCATTTGTCTCTTCATAACCTTCACGAATCGCAGTATCTAACGGTGTTTCAAATAATTCACTTTTTCCTCCAAAATCACTCCATTTTTGATATGCTAGGTCTTTTCCTAATAAAAAATAGATTCTATTATTTAACTTAGAAATTGGAATTAGCCCAGCACCTAATATAACCATTGTATATATATTTATAGTGATAAATAACATTATAGATATATTATTTATGAATATACTTTTAAGTGCTTAAATTTTGGTGCTTAATTTGTAGTGCTTAAATTGTAGTGCTTTATTTTAAGTATTTGTTTTATTTAAATAATAATCTACAACCTTTGCTAAGGGTGGACTATATACTCCTTGTGCTACTAATATTCCAGTTGTAGTTCCTACTACTATACATGTAATTATCCAACCAAATGCTGTTTTACCTAATATGTACCAATTAACTCCTTGAATATCTAATTGTCTTATATTTTTACAAGAGTGATTTTCTAATAATCCTACACCAATAGTTGCTCCTACTTGACAATGTGTTGTTGATAAAGGAATTTTCAATCTACTACCAGTAATAATAATTAAGGCAGAACCCAATTCTATACAAGTTCCTCTACTAGGAGTTATTTTACATAATTTGCATCCGATTGCGTTTATAATTTTTTTACCATATACTACTAGACCGATTGCTATGCCTACTCCTCCTATTCCTAATATCCAATAAGCATCTTTTCCCATATCTAATTTTTTTGATAAATCTCCATCTGAATTATAAATAGTATAAATTGCTGCAAATGGTCCTATTGCATTGGCCACATCATTCGCTCCATGACTAAAAGAATCGCATATTGCTGAAAATATTTGAAGATATTTAAATGTTTCTTCTATTTTTGGATCAAATTTTTCTGCATCATTATGTAAGGCACTTACTTTTTGCAACTGATTGTCGGAATTAATATTTAAATATGATTGATTGTTTGATATCATTTCTACATCTGAAACAGTAGTACTACTTTGATATGCAAATTTTTTATTTACTTTTTTTCTTATTATAGGTACTAAGGGTATAGATAATATTGTTCCTCCTCCTGCAATTGCAAAAGAATATCCAACTGCAGTTGTGGCTTCAATTTCATCTAGTCCTAGTCCTTTTGCCCCTTTATAAATTATAAAAAAACTATTAATTAATAATGTACTCCCTACCAAAATAGGATAAGAATATATAATTCTTATTGAATTGTATTCATGTCTCAATACAAATGTTCGTATTAATGAATAAATTAATGATGATAATACTCCAGAAAAAATTGGTGATATAAACCATGATACAACTATACCTGTAACACCACCAATAAATGGAAAGGTATCTTGTTCTTTATACCAAATTACACAATTTGGTCCTGCCAATGCAATTGTCATTCCTATCATACCACCTACACAAGAATGTGTAGTTGATACTGGCAATTCAAAATAACTAGCCAAAAATAACCAAGCACTTACTGATACCATTACCCACATACAACCATACATGAGAATATCTGGATTGTCTTGAAAACATTCATAATCAGATATTCCTTTTCTTATAGTATCTGTTACATGACTTCCCATTAAAATTGCGCCGGCGCTTTCAAATATTACAGCGATTCCTGCTGCTTGTTTTAATGTTAATGCATTTGAACCAACTGATGTAGCAAACGCATTTGCAGCATCATTTGAACCGATACCCATTGCAGCTACAAATGCAAAAACACCACCGACATAAACAATCCAAATATACATATATGTATAATTAAATATATATATTTATATTATTTAATATAAATGTCAAACAATAATAATTCAAAAAAATATTTAATTAAAAACACTGGTTGTTGTAAAGCAGTTAGTGATGCTTGGGTTCCTAGCTACCCATCAGTATGCGAAGATACATCAACAAATAAAATATTTAGTTATTCGTTGAATTCGTCATCAGATGACATGTTATCACTTGATTCTTCATCACTAGTTGTATTACAAACTAATGATACATTTCGTATTTTAAATCGTTTCATAGAAATAGAAGATTTGTAATTATCTATTTCCCAATTAGTATATCTCTCTAATCCTGTTCTATCTAATAAATTTTTATATTTAGTGAACTCTATTATTTTTTCAATTAATTCTATAGGAAGTTTGCTATCTAATATCTGAACAATTTGTAATATAAAATTGTTATATTGGTATCTATTGAATAGACATAACATTGATTTTGGTTTTATTATTTTTTTAGAGAAAGGACATCGTTTTGTAGTTCTTGATATAACAAATATAGGTTGTTTCATTGTTATAATATATTTACGGTATATTATAACATCAATTTTATATTTCTACTATATACAAAATGGATGAATTACTAGCATGTGTTGATAAAGATATATCCTGTTTCTCTCTTGAAGGAAGAGAGATAAAAGCTAAAATTACAAATGTTTATGATGCAGATACTTGTCGTGCAGTTTTTTATCTTGCTGATAAATTAGTAAAATATACTATTAGACTAAAAGGAATTGATACACCTGAAATCAGACCTAGAAAAACTGTTGAATTTAGAGAACAAGAAATTAAAGCAGCAAAAAAATCTAGAAACAGATTTATTCAATTATGCACCGATCA
>Ga0181400_1000448_pt1 | contig 17681 bp, 31 predicted proteins | sample 23SPOviralmetaG_FD_130129 | JGI IMG/M metagenome (GOLD analysis project Ga0181400, IMG submission 130129) | Marine viral communities from the oligotrophic San Pedro Time Series (SPOT) site, San Pedro Channel, CA, USA - 23 SPOT_SRF_2011-06-22 | ecosystem: Environmental > Aquatic > Marine > Strait...
CGATAACGTCGCCGCTTTCAACAAAGCCAGCTTTGTGGTAAATCTTGCGTTCAATCACCTTGCCAGCCGTTGGCGTGTCGCTTTGCGCGTCTATAAAGATACCATCACCGTCCGCCTTGACGCTGTACACGCGCTCACTAAATGGCGTTAGGGGCTTGTCGTTTTCTGCTTCGTCTTCGAATCGGTTGGTAAAGTTTGGCAACGACTTAAACGAGCTACTAGTTGTGTCAAAAATCAACGCCTCGTTACCTGCGGGCGTTCCTGATATAGTAACGTCGCTTAAATCGTTTAACTCCGTAGGTACTGCGCTGGTGTCTGCCTTCGCATTCAAAGCCGTTTGCGTGGCTGTACTCACGGGCTTGTCGGCGTCGCTGGTATTGTCTACGTTGCCAAGTCCTATATCTGTTTTACTTACGTTATCATCTACCCATTCTGCGCCGTCGTACATTAAGACGTTACGGTTTTCAGGCAGCGTAATATTAACGTCGCTGAGGTCGTCTAATGATTCCGCCCCGCTTCCTCCCGTATCGAGCGTAACAACCCCGTCCCCGTCATCGGTTAACGTGCCGTTCGTTACGTTAATAGTTCGAACTGACGTTACATCCGTTGTGCCGTCAAGCGTAAGCATCCGCAGCACCCCGCGCCGCGCATACGTCACTTCTGTACCTCCTGGTTCTACGCCGTCAATTGGAGCGTTACAAGCATCCCATTCGTACGGGATAGAAACGGACAGATCAAGCAGCACACCGGAAAGCACGTTCTTCGTCTCTTCTTCGAGCGGTGTAGTCGTCGCGTTTAGTACCTCGTAATCTTGTGCGAAAAGGAAGATGTTGCCCCCGTTCTTAATGTCCGCGATTATATCCTCTGCGCATTGCTCCGCATCGCTTACTACCTCCTTCTGTCGGTCTACCTTCTTAGTCTTGTCGGCGGGTACGTCGAGTATATATACCTCCAGGTTATAGGTCTTGGTTCCCGGGTCGTAAGTGGCCCCCGTATAAACGAGATGCATGAGCGGGAAGGAAGTGAATTTCGTGAGGTCTACGTCATCGGGAGAGCCAAACGAAAAGGTTTCTATAAAGAAGTGATTCTCCGCGAATACCTTAAAGCGTTCGACTATGTTATTGAACGTGATCATTTGCGAGCTTGTCTTTTAAATAGCTGAGATGTTGGAATACGACTTGAATAGGGAGTTCAGTAACCTGGTCCATCTTGAGGAGGTCTTCGCCTGCGAGGGCGTGGAGGACGTGATACCACCCCCATTTTTCGCCGACTGGATCGCTGCCTCCGCTGCCTCCAGTAAAGAGTACTTCATACTGTGCAGCAGTTCGTTTCTGGTAGTCCAAAAAAAAAGCAGCGTACCGGATACGAGGTCGGCGGGCATCTCCTCAAATATCGATGCGTCTTCTTTGGCTGTGTACTTCTTCACCTCGTAAGCCTCCCCGAGTTCGTAAGTCACTTCCCGAAATAGAACCGCCATTACTTTGTGTGCGTTCTTCCAGAAGTCTTCGAGGTAGTTTTCGAGGTCGATCCATTCGCCCGCTGTGAACGCATCCCAATCGGGAACGAAGCCGAAGCGTTTACCGTCCATCTCAACGACCTTTTCGAATCGCGCGGTCTCTTTGGTTAGTAATTCATCTATATGCGCTCCAGCGGCTTCTATGAGCTTCTGCGGCATGGTCCGCAACTTGTCCACGGATTGCCCCGTGCAAATTGAGATGCGTTCGAGTTGGTTCTCGCTTGTCATCATTACTTGCAGTTCTCCGAGCGTGAGATCCGACCATCTATGAGGGAGGCGTAATTCCATCGTTTAAATAACTTGGTTTGTTCGGTTTCCTTACGTCCGGAAAGTTAGGGCAAAAAAAAAGCCCCCGGAGGGGCTTCTATTGTCGTAGGTGTTTAGAATATGTTTTCGATTGTGAAACCTTTATCATCTTTGCGAATGATTATAGAGTTCGTTTTGTGGTCTACAGTTACTCGCGTTGTATCGCCTGCGTTTAGAGTTTCAAAACTCAATGAGGCTTGCAGCTTATTTTCAATTTTACTGTGGAGATTCACGCATTCGTTGTCGTTAGCTCGTCCATTGATTGCGAAAACTGCGGCTGTTGCGAGGGCGAAAGTGTTGTTGAAAGTCATCATATCGGTTTGTTTGTTTCGTTTGATGTCTCAAAGATAAGGAAACTTTTCTTTTAATTCCAAAACTTTTCTTTCTTTTTTTTCTATCCGATAGCGTAGGCCCCAAAGTTGGGGTTGGTTTGGTTGAAAGTAATCGCGTACCGCATCGCATCGATAGCGTGGTTAAATTGGTCTACTGGTTCGTTTAGCTGCTTGCCGTTCTTATCCTCCTTCCATTTGTAGTTGCGTAGCTCCTTGATAAGGTTCACACTCCGAGACGTGATAAGAAGCGGTCGCGAATGGAGGAATTGGATTCCATTTTTAACCGAATCCTTTCCCTTTCTTGCTCCGTGAGTATTGAATCCGTGACCGTGTATCTCGTCGATGCTTTTGGGCTCTGCGGAGTCACAGATAACAACATCCGATCTATCGACGTTATTATCTCGGAGCATTTGCGCGATATTGCTATTAGTGAGGCGCGTTGCGTAGCATAGTTCGTCGACTGCGAACCCGTGTCCGTCTGTATAGACTCGCACGATTGCGGTGGGGTCGTTCGTATATCCGAAGTCGAGTCCGATGTTGAGTAGCTTGTATTCATTTGGTATCTGGTCTATTTCTTTCCAATGGGTAAAGATGGTCGCCCGGCTTGTTCCTCGCTCTCCGAGTCCATACACCCTCCAGAAGTTTTCGTCTGCTTCTTTGAAGCGTTCAATTTCCAGGAGTACACTTTCCGGGAGGAACGGGTTGTCCTTGTACGTGGTTTTGTAAAAATCGCAGTCATCGCGTTTGGGTAAGTCGTAAAGCCAATGGAATTCGTCGGAGGGGTTAAAGTCTACTATGATTCTCCCCGTGGTTCTAAGGATAAGTTGCCGCCAATCTTCAAGGGTTATCTCGTTGGCTTCGTTGATAAAGAGAACGTCACGCTTTCGCCCTCGCACCTTCTGCGGCTGATCCACCGAAATAAACTCCACGAGGTTTCCCCACAGCTGGTAAGTGGCTTCTGATTTGTTGTGAAGCTCGACGTTGTACGCATCTTCGTTTTGTAGTATCTCGAAGAAGTCCCTCATAGCCGTAGCGCGAAGAGCGGGGAATGTCTTCCGGCAAATGGTCACCACCAGGCCGCTGTTCTTGTGGCATAGCTCTATGAGGCTTTGAAGTATCGAGTACGTCTTGCCGGATCGTGTCCCGCCTTGATGTACCTGGATGCGTTTCTTTGAGTTCCTTACGTGGTAATATGTAGCGGGTAGTTTACTCATCCAACCACGAGAGCGGTTTCTTCTCTTGTACCTCTATCTCTTGCCGTTCGATGTATCCGCGCTTCTTGCCTTTGGTCTTTAGAAAGAAGATAGTCGCTGCCGGGTTGCCATCCTTCACGAGCTTATAGAGGTGCGATTCTGCGAAGTCAAGAACGCCGTCCTGGATTGAGTTTACCGCCTTCTTATATTCTTCGTCCGCCTTGAGCCATGCGTAATGGGTCTGCCGCGATATATCGACCATCTTACAAGCGGTGGATACAATGCCCAACGACTTCTCCAATGCTTCCAACATCGCTTCTTTTTTAGTGTCAGTTCTGTCAAGTTTTACCGCTTCCATTATTTACCGCAGAGTTCGCATTTTGGTTTCTCCTCTTTCTCTTGCTCTTCTTCTTGTGGATCCCATACGTTAAGACCCCATTGGTTTAATTCGGTTGCGTCCCATTCGTTGGCGAGGACGTCGAAGTCGTGTTCTCCTGCGCTTGTGTTGTCTTTAATTGTGAACTCTCTTTCTTTGGCTTCTCCCCAAGTAGCGAAGTAAACGGGTGCTTCTTTGAGTCCTGCGGCTTTGCAGGCTTTGTATCTCATATTCCCCCCTATGATTACGCCGTCCGGGTTTACGACTATGGGCCGCGCTTCGAGCATCTCCGGGAAGGTCTGGATGCTTCGAACGAGTTTCTCGAACTTGTCTTCTTTAATCGTCCGCGGGTTGTTCGGGTTCTCCCGAATCTCCGAGAGCTTCGTGAGCTTGAACGATGACGGCCTCGAGGGTTTGTCTGAATTCGACATTATGAACGGCTAAAGTTAGGAGGAGGGTTGCGGGATCTGGCCCCGTATGGAGGCGCACTACTTCGGCGTTCTCCGTAATGAGTAGAAAGTTCTTCGCGTGGAGTAGGGCTTTTCGTGCGTTTCTCATGGGTGCAATATACGCCCTTCAACATCTTGTGCAATGGTTTCGAGCCATTCGCGGTCGTAGTGGGTCATGTTGTGTTCTCTGCGGTGAAGCACCTTTATCTTCTCATAGGATACGGTTTCAAACTTCTCCTTCTTGGGTTGCTTCATGTACTCGCGGATGTTGTGAGCGATCTCGTCGCGTTCTTCTTTGGTGTAGCTCATTCCTGCGTGTCTTCTTTCCATATGGCAGAACATACAGCAACGCGTTGATCTGCATCGGGATAGTCTCGCTTCGTGACCACCGTATTTATACAGCGGTTCATGTATTGGTAGCGGTTTTCGTTTTTGTTGGGTCTAGGTAGTGCCATCTTTTAAGAGTTGTTTGAGTTCGTTTAGCATCCTCCTGTTACAGCTACTGCATTGAGAGGCTTTTGTATTTGTTCCGGTGGCCTTGCTGTACAATTCTGCAAGGTCTCCGTTCGTTGCATTGCGTGGGTTCTCGATTAGTTCCCGAATCGCATCGAGGTCTTTCGCGCTAATCTCTGCCTCCCATTTACCGAGGGGGCATGAAGCTACCTTTAACCGTGTCTTCGTAGGCATATGACAGCCGCACAACTTCGAGTCGGTAAAGGCTTCTGTTACCAGGGGGCCGCAACTCTTCGTAAGGGTAACGAAGTATTCGCAGTCGTAGCAAATAGCGAGGCGGTCAGTCCTCTTCTGTCCTGTTACGAAGAACATTCTTTAAGGTTTTTCGGGTAAGGTGTAGTGAGCGATATAGGGTCGATTCTCCAATGCCAGACCGTCGAGATATTTCAGCCATATTCCATCCGCTGAGATATAGCCCAAATAATGTTCTGTCGAACCATGAGAGACGGTCCAGAATAAGTTCGAGCTGTTCGCGCTGGAGTGCTTTGCTCCAGTCGGTTTCGGTCGCTTGTTCTTGGGGTTCATTGTCGTTTGTTTTATACAGTTCCTTAAATTTTCCGCGTGTCGCTTCGAAGTACATAGCCTTCACGAAGTACCCGAAAGGGTTCTCCATATATCGCTTATCAATACAGCGCAAATAAACATGGTGCACAAGGTCGCCTGGATCCTCCGTCCATCGTTTGGCAACGTGGAGGAGTTTCGAATAATTCCGTGTTAAGAATTCATTCCAGTCCTCTGTGTGCCTTGATTTCATTTACCTTCCTTCGATAGTATCTGCACTTCTCTTCGAGTTCTTCAACGGTCAACTTTTTCGTTTTGTTGCTCTCTATGAGGATGGCTTCCGCCGTTCCTTCGCCGTATTGCGCATCGAGGTTTTTACCGAAAACGTACTGCTGGCCTCCGGTCATATTGCATTGCTTACATTGGAACTGGCAGTTCTCCTCCTTCCATCGCGTGGCGAGCTTTGCCCGCGTGATAAAGTGACCGCAGTCTACTTCCTTATAGTGCCTCAAACGACCGCACGTGTAGCAATTTCCCCAACCTTCTTCGTTGGATCCACGCAAGCGGATGAACTGCGAAAAAATAGAATCAAGTTTGCTTTTCGTCTTTGCTATTCCCATTCTTTCCCGGTATCAAAAAAGGGTTGTTCTTCATTCTCCAAGCGAGCTTTGCCGCTTCTGCATCGTATTTGGGGACGTTGGTAGGGTCTTCCGCTCCTCGCGTTACTTGCTTATGTTTTCGCTCTAGAATCGGGGCGCGTTCCTCCTCGTGCTTTACGATGCACTCGCGAAACTCCTGAATCTTTAACCTCTCGTAATATTTGCCGTAGTAGCCCGTTATCATGCGCTGACAAATTAGCTTGAATTCCTCCAATTTCAAAACGGGGAATACTTCGAAGACCATCTCCGCGCAAAGTGCTACATCTTCGAAGCTCTGGAGTGTCTTCTTCGCGTCGATGAAATCGACCGTTTTCTTGATCATGGAGATAACCGCCGCCCTGGTTTCTTCAGGCATTACCCGGAGCGCGGTTTTTATGTTGGTGCCTTGCTCCCAACACTCCTCCGGGGTGTACTTAAATAATCCCGTGCCGGATATAGTTGTCAAACTCATCTCTGCTTGGGCTTGTCTTACTTGTAGTTGTGTTTCGCTGTTCATTGTTGTTTCGTTTTATCCAATTCCGGGCGGCTGCCTTCCAATCTTTCATCTTGGATTTGCCGACCATCCATCCTTTGGAGGTGTAAAAATTAAAGAATTTTTCGCCTTCGTCGGTGGTGCTTCCTGCTTCTTTAAATGTGGACATACATTCCTCGAGGTTCGGGGGTGTAAACCCCCTATTCTTTTTAACTTGTTCTTTAACTTGTTCTTTAACTGTATTAATAGAGGTACTATTCTTTCCTGCTGCACGTAAATTATTTACGGTCTGCCCGAAAGAATCTTTCCCCCTGCCCGTAAAATTTTTACGGTCTGCCTGATAGGTTACTTTCCTTCTGCGTCCATCGAACTCAATCTTTATGAACCCCATCCCCTGCAATTTCTTGAGTGATTTGGAGATCGTAGGTCGGGAAACTTTGTACTCCTCCTGGATAGTCTCGTTCGATTTGTAGAAGGCCTTCCCTTCTCCAGTGAAGGAATCTATTTCAGCGAGCAAGGCTTTCTCTGTTAGGCTTAATTCCTTGTTCAACCAAACTTCCTTGGGTATCCATACGCCTTTGAATTCTCTTTGCATGGTTCAAAGATGGAAAAAAAGGGGGCTAAAGCGCCCCCTCTTCTTCACAGATAATAACTTCCTCTATGATTTCGGCGTAGTTCGCGCCGGTTTGGTGGCTTATCTCCGGAATGTACTTGAGCATATTCCGAGGGCGCGTACCGCACCAGTTGCGGACCGTCGCTCCCGTTACGTCCAAATGATAGGCGGCCTTTTCGAGTGATCCGTAGTTGCGAATCAAAAAGAGCTTAATATTATTCATAGCGTTCAAATTTAAATGCGCCCCACAGGAACGACTTCTTTACTACTACCCGCTTGTTCTCAATGCCCGCAGGCGCGTTTTGAGGGGCCTTCCTTGCATTATCTACCGTTAGGGTAGGTATACCCTTATGCGGGTCGTTTTCGTTGCGTTTTTTGCGATCTTCTGCTATGACGTAGTACACAAGTCCCGGACTGCATTTGCAGTATTTCGACATGGTTTCTATTTTCGCGTTTGGATGCTTGCGTAAATACGCGCGTATTTTTTCGCTCTTGCTCATAGCTTAGAGATTAAGGTGTTGCGGATCTTCAATAACCATTCAGCCGCCTCGATAATCTTCTCCGGATCGCTCTCCTGATTGATAGCGTGACCGATTGCCCAGCTAGCATCTATACGCTTTTGTATGTCCGGGCTTTGGCTCCCGCCTTGGTTAGGCGTAAACCCGGGCTTCGTCAGCTTCATACGGTCGCCCCACTTGCTAGGCGTTATTTCGTATTCTACTTCGTCGCCGACATTCCAGCGGTCTATCGTCTTCGCCGATACCTCTCCGCTCGCTCCGTCTTCTAGTCCGATTTCAAACTTGTACATTAGGCCGTTACGACCTTCATACGTGCCATTCGGTTGAATGGTCTTTACTTTACTTGTTCCCATGTTGTTTGGTTTTTAGGGGTTTAAAAAAGTGTTTTTTGTGTTTTGCTTTCTACTATGCTCATCATGTTTTGGCGTGCTATATGGTAGTAGCTAGGCTTTAATTCAAACCCGATAGCCTTGCGCCCCATTTTAACAGCTTGATAAGCTTCTGATCCAATACCCAAGAAAGGAGTAAATACTACATCTCCTTCATTTGTGTATAGATGGATCAATCGCTCAATAGTATCTAACTGTAAAGGACATATATGCTTCTCATCGCGGTTGTCTCGTGCGGTTGTGTATTGCAGCGTGTTAGTCTGGTTTATGTCCATCCAAACAGGAGAAGCGTATTTTTGCCAAAGATCAACCGGAAGATCTGTATTCGTTACAGGGTTCTTTCGTTCGCCGTCCTTTCTAAAAACAAGAACGTAGTCCGGGAGACCTACCGCGCTCATAGTGCTATCTTTTTTCACTTGCTTATGCAGCAGCTCTATGGCCTTTGTTCGCTGCATCTGAATCACAGGGTCTTTCCAAATTGTTACTCTAGAATGATAAATAAACCCGTGCTTCTCGAATGCCTCGCGAATCATTCCGGAAAAGTCCCGCATACCTCGAAACCCCTCGACACCTTTCTTTATCATTAAATCCATGCAATGAACTGCAACGTTTCGCCCGCTTTGCGTTATGCGGTAAATCTCACTCACCAGGAAATCAAAGTGAACGAGAAACTCTTCCCAGTTCGCACTGTTTCCCATATCCTCGGCAAAGCTGGAATAAGTGTACAGGTCCGCAAAAGGTGGACTAAACACGCTGAACCCTACGCTTTCATCATCGAGTAACTGTATCAATTTTACGCTGTCTCCGTTGCGTATATCGTACCATTCGCATCCGTCGTCTTCGGTGTTATAGTTAGTTTCTTCTTGCGCGTGTTGCCCGTTTATTACGCTTGTCATTGCTTTGTTCATCTCTTCGAATTGGTCTTGTTTTCGTTTTATAGTCTCTATTACGTTTTGCATGGTGTCGGTTGTTATAATGTATATGTTCACTTCGTTCTTTTGTCCGAAACGGTAGCTTCTTCTAATAGCTTGGTAAAGCCCTTCAAAACTAAAGTCCAACGCCGCAAAGACCTGGTTCTGGCAGTGCTGGAAGTTTAGACCGAACTGAGCTATTTTCGGCTTCGTTATTAAGATTCTAAACTTACCGTTTACAAAATCCATAAACGCCTTCTCTTTGTCTTCGGTTTTATCCGATCCTTTGACCTCCACGGCATCCGGTAGCAGCTTGCGCAATAGCTCGCCTTCTTCGTTTTGACGTATCCAAATAATAAAAGGCTCTTCACTTCGGTTAACAGTGTTCACGGCCTGCTCGATGCGGTCCAGCTTTGTAAGTCGTAGCTCCTGGTTAAAGTTAGTAGCACTTACCGCTACCTCATTAAAGAGCATCCCGTTATTTCGTTGGTCGGTTTCTATTGTCGTCTCGTAAAAATTCAGATCCGGCAAATCGTACCCTTCGTCTTCGTGTCCAATATCTGAAGGCTTGCGAAGCACGCTGGCCCAAGTGCCTACCCATTGATAGAAGTGTTCTACGCTGTGTTTTTTTAACCTCCACTTGTTAGTGTTGCCGCCATCGTGGACAAAGTACATGGCGCTCATTTCGGTCATTTTCATAACATCCAAAAATTCAGAATGATTACCAAGTTCCACGGGATCATTTGGAGAAGGGGTAGCCGTGCAAGCTAGTTTGTATCCGGTGTTTTTAAACTTGTCTATTATTGCGTTCCGCATCTTGCCCTGCATATTCTTTAATATGCTCGATTCATCAAGTACAATTCCCGCAAATTTGCGCGGGTCTACGTGTTCTATCTGATCGTAATTCAACACTTGCACTTTGCCATTCGGGAACTTTTGCGCGTCAATACCGAAACGCTCTGCTTCGCGTATGGTTTGCGCTCCTACTGCAAGCGGACAAAGCAGCAGCACGGGCATGTTTTCGTGTTCCGATACGCGTGCAGCCCATTCTAACTGCATGAAAGTTTTACCCAGTCCACAGTCTGCAAAGATTGCGTATTTGCCACGCTTGAGCGCTTTGTGTACTATGTCGCGTTGAAACGGGAAAAGCTGTTCATTCAACTCTGTACAGTGAAATCCAACATCTCGCAAATTGCGCTTTTTTGATTCTATGAAAGTGTCGTAATTCATCGCTTTCGGTTTGTATAGGCGTGGATTAGATCCGCCTTGAAGTTGTCAATCAATCGGCGGAAGCGTTCCTCTTCTCCGAGTTCTTCTTGCCATTGGTTAAAGTTCTGCGTTGGCTGTACGTGTACGCTAGTCTTAACGCATACGGGTCTTGCCCATTGCTTTTCTTTTGAATTCATTGTTTATATGTCGTTCTAGGTTAGTAATGGCAGAATGTACGTCAAAGATTAGCCGTTCTATTTCTTCGCCTTCGTACTCCTTCCGCGCCCATGCATAGAATTTTTGTACGTCGTCTTTCAATTGGTTCATAGGATACGGGTTTGAAGGTCGTACTTCAGTTGTTTCATGTCAATATCGAGGTAACGGCTTACGTGTATCTCGCTTATATCGAATTTACTTGTGCCTCCTTTGCATAGAAAGACGCGCTCGATAGTGATGGGCGTAAAGCGTGGGCCGTTAATCTCGCTGTTCTTGGATGCTCCTTCGAGCGTGGGTTGATCGTATGCTTTGCGGTAGAAGTAAACCTCTAACGTCATTGAGTCGAGCAAATCAACGTGGACTGATTCTAGTATTTGTTCCATTGTTTAAATCGTTTGTTGAGGCCAAAGCTATACAAAACTTTCCATTCCACAAAATTATTTGGACAAAAAAAGAGGGAAGCCCCGTTGAGCCTCCCTCCCCTGTACAAACGAAAAAACAAACAGGTCAAAACCTAGAAGCGCTAATATACTACTTTTGAGATGAACCGAAGTAATAGTTAACCACCTGCCCCACGAGGGTACCTTCTGCGAATCCGAGGATGTGAAAAAATATCTCTTTATCCTCAACGCCCGACTTCGCCCAGACTACCATAACAATACCTATAATCATGGCGGCCATCCCTACAAAGGATTGCATCCAGTCGCGCCGCTTGAGGGTGCGCACTATCTCAACCTCTCGTTCCCTTGCGCTTGCGCGATCCGCGTTCTCATATTCTGCAAGCATGAGCCGCGCTTGCTTCTTCTCTTCTTCGCTTTCCGTGGTTGCGTCTATTAACGCGCCTATCGCTTTAATCGCGTCGCCTCCTGGTATTACGTCGCCGATAGCCTCGAAAGCCTTGGGCGCTTTGTTTCTAAACCACGCGCCTAACTTAGTGTCCTTGAGTTTCTTCTTCATAGTTCCATTAATACATTAAACGCGGTATGCCCGCCGATGACTACGCCGCACCCTATCGCCTGCTTTTTAAAGTGCTTTGCGTACCCTGCCGCGTAGCTGTCACGGTCAATACCACAACCCACTTGCATACCGAAGAGCTTGAAGTTGTTTCCTACCATCCACTCAACGTAGGCTTGTGTATGGATGTGGCCTTGAACGGTAGACTGGAAGTCGTTCTTTGCCTTGGTGCGGGCGGTGCCTCCTTCGCCGTGGACGTATTGAACTCCATCGTACTCGATACGCTCTACCCAATTCCACGAAGTACCGAGTACCTCGTTGTAGTCCTTTATCCATTCCTTGGGGACTGATGAACTAAACGCCTTGCGCATAATTATACGGTCGTGGTTGCCGATTATAACGTCCGCCTCCGGGAATGCTTGCGACCACGCTTCTACGTGTTCTATGGCTTGTGCGAGTTCATACGCTCCGCCCATGCCGTTGGGGTCGGTCTCGTGATAGCTCGCGTAGTGGTTGTCTATTATATCCCCAATGAAAACGACCTGGTTACAAAGGTGCCTTTCATAGGTGTCTACGCAGAACTCCAAATAACCGTCCAACTCGAACGGGCAATGCAGGTCACCAATTACAAGAATTCGCCGCTCTTTACTCTTTAGGTTTTGAAGCGCTTTGAACTGGCGAGAGGTGAGGCGAGGGCGAGGCATTTAGTACACCCAAATACGGTGCTGCGGTTTGTTAATGTCTAAATCCACGTGCAAGAAATTAGGGGCGATTCCTATTCTCGTAAATCCCACTTCCTGAAGTGCGTCGAGGATGATGTATCGGCTTCGGCTGTCGGTGCAGTATATGTCAGCGGCTAAACCTAAAAGGTGCGAAGAGTTCCTGGAAGCGTTGTAACCCTCCTTTATTAACTTCTTATTGTGTGAAACGGTGCGAAACCCTGACGTTATAACGAACGGAATGCCTGCGCAGTCTCTCGCTTCATCCAGCATTGCGAGAAAGTCGGGATCCATCATCTCTCCGCTGTTGCGGTCGTCCGGAGAATTGAATTCGTCAGAGGTAAAGTATCTCATTTCTTTGCAAGCATCAATTCGATCTTATGCACCGCTTCGATTACCTCTTTCATCATCTGCTTCAATTCGTCTTTGTCGGACTCTACGCGGATAATGCGCCCCTTGAGCTTCTCAATCTCACGGTTTAGGTTTACCCACACTCCCACGATCGCGACCGCGCTTGGGAGAATCATTAGTATTATTTCGGTTGAGGTCATCGAGAAACCTTTTTAGAAGTGTTATGTTTTCCTTTCGGCTCTTTCTCATCCAAAGTAGGCTTTAAGGTCTACCGGGAGAGGATACGTAGTGCCTCCGCTTATGCTCATGCCGCTTTGAAAGTAGTCCGCTGGCTGCGGTAGCATATCCGCGCCCGTGTTAGAATTGTATTCCGGGAACAAACTAAGGTTATTACAGAGGTATTTGTAAAGGCGGTAGGCGTAGAATTGGGCGTTCTGCCGCGCTCTTTCTACTTCGCGGTGCAAGTCGTCCGGGCTTATCGCTTGCGTGTCTTCTGAGACCCTCAAAACAAGCGAGCCGTTATCCATCTTCACGTATAACGAAGGGATAAGCTCCACCATCGTCCACCAAAGAGTAGCCTTGCGAACGTACGAATCCATTAGCGTAGCGTAATCGCCCGATAAAGAAGAGCCGGAAATATCGCTCTTGAGCTTCTCTAGTAAATCCGTCCCCAAATAGAGCTGGATATACTTGTCCTGTGCAAGAATGATAGACGGCACGAGGTAAGCATCCTCGATGCTTCCGTTAATATTGGTAATCCGCTTGATATAGTCCGGATTAACGAAAAGGACTTCTGCTGTTAGTGCCATTTATCGAGGGTTTAAAAAGCCTTGGTTGGGCATATCGGTTGGACGTGTTGCAACTCTGCGATCGTTTTCTTCGAGGCGCTTCGCGCCAACTCCGGCCTCGCGAATGGCTTTCTTCGCTTGGTTTACAGAGATCTTCTTGTTGTTTTTGCGGAGGTATGTTTGCCTCTTCCAAAAATGCTGGCATCTAGGCCCGCCTTTGTAGAGCCAAATCGAGTAAGTATCCGCTCCGTTAGGGCCAAATCCAGGGTTAACGGCGCGGTCTCCTGCGGCTATTATATCCTCTTTTCGGTACACCCTCTTCGCGTTTACCATCTTCTTGCAGAACTCGCGGCTGTCATCGCTGTAACGGTCCGGAGCGTATGTATAGCGTACCTTGATAATCTCCGTGTCTTGTTCGGATTTCGCTTGCGGCTTGGAGCTTGGTACATTGGCAAAGGTCAGCATCGCATCCCGCTTTTCTTCCAGGTCGTAATCAACTTCTACGTCCTCAATGAGTTCCCAATCGTCCCCCATCTCTTCGCCTTGTTCGATTAGCCATTCAGCGGCCTCCACCTTTGGGCCTTCAAAATCGCTAGATAACTGAACATCGGTTGCGAACATCGCTTCCGCCTGTTCCAATCCAAAGCCTAACATAGAAACGAGGATTTGAATAGCCTGTACGCGCGTGAGTTCTCTTGTTTGAACTTTGGCTATAACGTCCACCGCCGAACTAATCTGAACGCCTGTATACGACTGCTCTACATTTGCTTCCTCTACTGCGCTTCCAATAGGTATAACTTGCGGTGAAATACCGGAGGCATTTAGGAGTGTCTTAACGCTGCTAATAATTACATCGCGATAGCCGCCAACCACATTCTCTTCGAAGAGTTCTGAGGCCTCTGCAAGCTCTCCCCCGCCGCCCAACTTGCCCGGCACAGCAACCCCAAACATCTGCGGAGACGTAACGCGGTGGCCTATCATAATCTTAGCGGTGACCTCCTCGCTAAGGAATTGGTATTGGTTATGCGCGTCCGATAATTGGAACGGCTCGAAATCCGGCTTTCTATCGGGATCGTCGGAGTAAGTAACGATGAACTTGCCCGCGTTGCCTGCTCCGCTCAACTGCCTCTCTATATCCATCCGGATGCGGTTTCTTTCTTCCTGCGGAGGTATACCGTTTTTAAAGTGAATGGAGAACGAGGGGCTCATGCCGTTCTGCATATTGTTAATGTGGTAAATCGAAATCTCTTTGTCGAGTTCGATATAGTTAATTGAACCGATATAGTCGGGCTTAGGGTAATAGAATGAACCTGGAGAGAACGGCTTCACGTACATAATCTGTGTAGGGTGGTCGATCTTCTTCTCTACGTCAAAACAACAAATCTCTTCCGGCTCTTGTCGCTTATCGGTCCAGTCCTTAGAGTAGTAATAGTATTCGACTTTCTCCTCTTCATTTACGAAGCCGCTACGGACGTTCTCGAAAGGTAGGTGTGAGACGTTCGCAATCGTAGTGCGGTCGAGGCTCCAGTTGATTTCGAGAGCGAAGCCGCCCTGTATCTTAAAGTCTAGACACGCCTTTCGCAGTTCGTTATTTAGATTCCATTGATCGAAAGCGATTCGGCCTTCTAGGTCTGAAGCGTCGAAGCCTTCGCCGTATATCATCATCGCAATGGAAGTAACCAAAGCGTTGTGAGTGGCGGAGGAGTGGTAGAGGTCAACGAGGTATTGAGGGAAAAGGTTATCGTCCCCATAATTAACAAAGCCCTCGCGGTTGGGCGTTTCGCGATAACTACGCTCCTCGTATTTGCTGAGTTGTAGAATTTCCATTACTGGTAATATATTACGTTATCGGGAATGGTTATGCTCGGTATCGTGTATCCCGTTTCTCCGGTTACCGTAAGCGTGCCGCGTTCAATTAAACCCTCAATGCTTGCATCCGTAGGGCTTAAGTTGGTGCTTGAGTTTTGCCCGTACACGTCGTACGTATACTGCCCCGAATCAGTAAGAAGAACCCGCCCCGAAGCCCCGAGCGGCTGGTTAGTTAGTACGGAGAGCTTAGTATATCGTGCGTTATCTGCATCGACATTCCCAACCATCGCGTAAGTGTCCAGGCTTGCCATGCTCGTAAAGATAACGAGGTAATGAGTAAACGCGTCGAAGTCCTTTTTAGCCTCTTGAAGCGTGAGGTAAATGAACTGTTCTTCCGAGCTGTTGGGTGTGAGTGTAATCATATTAAAAAAGAAAAGGGAGGACTAATGCCCTCCCCCGTCCTGTAACCTTTGAACCAAACAAAAATGAAATCAGCTTCCAGCCGTGAATGTCACGTTTCCGCCTGTTAGGGTAGTAAGGTGAGGGGCTGGTATGGCCTCTTCTGCTGTCAGTTGGATTTGATAGCCGTTCAAGTCGCCCTTCGCGGTCCCCGTTCCGAAGGTTCCCCCGGTGGCTTCCGCTCCGGTGGTGTGCCCCATGATCAGGTAGTTGTCGTTATTGTCTTGAACGATAACGCAAAGACGGCTTTTTAGAAGGTCGTACAGCTCTTCCGAATCGGCAGCTACTAAATTAGGCAAGGTCAACTCTACCACCTGCGAAAAGAATACCGTTCCGTTCTCAACTGAGGCCGTCACGGTCTGCTGAAATGAACCGCTGTTCTTGGTGAGTTCAAATCCAAATACGGTAATCGCAGATGCAGCGTCAGAAATAGCGCCGTTTGCAACCGTTCCCCAATCCGCCGCATCGAAGGCTTTCACCCACACGCGCTTGATTCCTCCGATTTTGTCTTTACAGGGGAAGGAACGCCCTGAAACTGTAATACTACAAGCCATGAGTTAGAGGAATTGTGGGGAGGGATTTAAGGCCCCTCCCCGATTCAATTAGGATGAACGGCGAGAGACCGCGATAGAGCCGGCGTCTACGATTTGCGTACCGCCGCTAAACTTCATAATTACGCGCGTCACGTCGTCACCAGTTACACTTGTTAAATCCAAGATAGACGCTTGGATGTGGTCGGTGAGCAAGTCAGTACCGAAGTACAACTGATTAGGGTTGCACATGATAATTGTATCGTTCGCCATTCCTGCGGGAGCAACTACGGGGAAGCCTAAGAAAGTAGTCGGGCGGGCCGCTCCGACAAATTCAGGTGAATAACCAGCACCGCCGATTCCGGCAGTAGCATCACCGCTAAAGATTCCGATACCCGCCATAGCGCGCTGTAACAAGAACAAGGACTTACGGCTCATGTAGAGAACTGTGCCGGGGTCAGCTTGTACAACTGATGGTGCGTTCGCTACAATATCATCGAGCTTTGTCAAGATACCCGTAGTAGCGTCAGCGTCAGCGGTGAAAGCGCCTGCGGCTAACTTTTCGTATCCGGGAGTTGCATCTACAATGTGGTGGCAGATACCGTCGAATGAAGTGCCGAGTTCGCCTCCACCAGTCAAAGTGCCGTCATCAGGGTCGTAGTTACCGCCCCATAAGTTAACTTCTACGTTTTCAGCAACCTTCGCCGCTACGTATTGAGCAGCAAAAGAAGTGAAGTCCGCAGGAGCGTTCGAAGATTGTCCGCGCATTTGCGCCGATTCCCAAGTGGCGCGAAGGTCTTTGTTACAAACCTGTTCGTTCACTTGAAGCGCAGTCGCTTCGAGAATCGCTTCACCTAATGCGAGCTGCCCCGTAGCCGGAGTAGTAAATTCACAAGTAGCGGCAGAGATTGCCGCGCCGGAGAACTTGCGGAGAACCGCTTTAGAATGTACGTTCTCCAATACAGAGACGTAATTATTTGCGATACTGTCAGCAGACAAAATCGCGGCGGCTACGTAAGGACGTGCCGCTTCGCCGGCGTAAGTGCCGACTCCAACTGTAGCGTTAGCCATTATTTAGAGAATTGGTTGTGGATCGCGGCAACGCGCTCCTGGATTGATAAACTTTTCAAATCGACGGAAACTGGTGCCTCCATCTTTGGAGCGCGTGAGAGGCTCTTAGTAGCCTGCTTACTCAACTCCGTAATCTTTGCGTCTCGCTCTTCGATTTGTGAAGAGAACTCCGCCTTTGTTGCTTCGATAGCTTCGGCAATCATACCGGCCACCGCTTCGCGTGTTAATACCTCAGAAGATGCTTCGACCTCTTTAGGCTCTTCAGACATCTCTTCTTCCTTTTCCTCTTCCGCTTCAACGGCTGGCTCTTCGGCTGCCTCCTTTACTTCGGTAACTGCACCCTCAGCAACGACCAACATAGAGCCGTCCGCTAAAGTATACTCACCATCGGGGAGAGGGATTTGTTCGCCTTCGTCATTTACTACGAAAACAGAAGCACCGACCGCGAAAGAGTCCGCCTCGGTTTGGATTTCTTGCCCGCTGTCTAGCGTGGCTACTGCAAATTTTACCTCCGCATTCTCTTCGAGCGACAACTCTACGCTGTACTTGTCAAAGATTTCGGAGATACGTTCTTTTAGTGTCATCTTCGAGGGATTTGTTATATAACGATTTACTCGCTTTGTTCCTTACTCAACCGCTCCTCCAGGTACTCGAGTGCTAACTCCATCTCTACCGCCGACAGCAACTCAAGCTCTGTAAGTTTAGACTTCGCCCAACGGAGGCCCGCTTTGCCTCCCCATAATAGATAGGAGATAGTCCCGCATTCGGTGGTACTGTTAGGGTCGTAATACTCGCCTGCCCTTGAGAGGTACGAATACATTCGCTTA
>Ga0181400_1000449_pt1 | contig 17676 bp, 25 predicted proteins | sample 23SPOviralmetaG_FD_130129 | JGI IMG/M metagenome (GOLD analysis project Ga0181400, IMG submission 130129) | Marine viral communities from the oligotrophic San Pedro Time Series (SPOT) site, San Pedro Channel, CA, USA - 23 SPOT_SRF_2011-06-22 | ecosystem: Environmental > Aquatic > Marine > Strait...
GATAGAAGAGGAGAGGCCCCCATATGGTGGGTATTTTAGAACACTTCTCACATTCCAAAATACCCACGAAATGGTAAAAAATCACAAAATTACAAATCATACTTTCTAATACTACTTCGGGTCCAATAATTCTTCTATCTTTTTACGGTCACTAACAGAATGGGTTTCGTCGTGAATATAGTTAATCATTATTGCTCTCAATAAAGGGTCACTATTTAGATAAGACTTTACAAGTTGTTTTTGTTGTTCGCCGGTAAGTTCATAGAAATAGTCTTGGAACTCATCCAAATCCATAGTTATATCGTATTCTACACTCATAGTTATACTATCTTAAATATTATTATTTTAAGTATTTAAACTCATTTTATCTTCCCACATTTAAAAACCACCAATTATCGTTTTCTTGTTGTGCTTGTTTTTTCTTTTCTTTGAGTTGTTTTTCATCAATCTTTGATTTGATTACTTGTAAATCTATTTTCATACTTGCTGTATCACTTAAACAACGTTTTAAATCGTCACGTATTTCTCTTAATATATCACGATTATTTTGTTTTTCCATTATACTTATATTTAGATTTTATTTAGACAGAAACAGATACAGAACCATCAAGATTTACATAGAAGATTGCGTCACACATCACCCACACATCAACATTACACGCCGTAGTAGGTCCGCCACTTCTTACAATTTCTAACGACATAGGTAGTGAGCGGTCAGCAGTATTTACACCACTTTCCAAAGCAGTCTTGGGGAACGCCTCAAAGTCTAAACCAAGAGGACAAAACTTGGGGTTGTTAGGTGCCGCTCCACCATTAGCACAAGTATCATCATCAGCAGAACCCTTCGCAAACCAAGTATCGTTGTTAAGCATACATCCACCTTCACTATAATCACCAAGAGTGCCGAATGCTTTACGTAGTTCGCTGTATGCTTCACCCTTATTCACATAACTATTAGCAGACCCGCCAACCGTGCCTTGCTCTAACTTAACACTTGTAGGAGGATATACAACAGAACCAATACGGAACTGGAACTCTGTAATACCATTAGGAATTGAGTTAGATACACCAAACTGTTCCTGTGCTGCCTTTGAGGTTGCTGGTGTTTGTGTGAAGAAAACAGACTTGATTGATTTAACACGACTTGGGATATTCACTACTTCTGTGGATGCCGCCACCGCTTGTGTAGTTCCTGAATAGTGACGGAAAGTAGAACCGGCAAGTTGTAGAACACCACCTGAACCCTCCATAACCATTCTCATCTTATCATAGAAATCACGTTGTAAGTCTATTAAGTGAGCGACATAGCGGACATTAGATAGGGTCCAAGCAGGGTCCCTATCACCAGCAGCAGGACCGTTTGTTTGAGATTGGAGACCAAGAGAACCAGCAATATCTAATTCCAGTTCCAAAGTGATACCAGCGTTCATCATAACAAGTGGTAGGTATTTATCCATATTCATAAGAGCAGATACAAGCGGGACGTTATACTTGTATTTTTGTCCTCCTTTAAACGCTGATGTAACTTGATGTTTAGCAGAGGAAAGTGTAGAAGCACCCTCAATAGTAGCAGCATTCACAGCAGTAACAAGTGCGTCCTTTGTTGCGTTGATTTGTGCTAAAATCTCGTTACTCGCCACAGGATTTATTGCCGTTGCGTTATCAGCAACAGTAATATTATTTAAACTACCCGCAATAGAACCAACACCACCAGTAGTCATAGAACTATCCTGAACGGCACCAACTCCTGCCTGTGCTGGGAATAAAACACCACCATACAATTTACCATATTCTTCTATATCTTCCAAAGTTGTTCCAGCACTTTCTATACGAAGTCTCCTGATGAACGGAACACCAAAGTCAGGTGCTACACCATTAGTATTTGCTGCCGTAAAGTTAAGGTCAAATTGTAGATACGAATGCTGAACGTCTAAAAGACTATCAGCGTTGATAGGGATACGAATAATATTTGGGTTTGCTCCACCACCGGTAGGTCCGTAAGTAGAACCTCCCTCTGGGAAGAAAAGACGACGAGTTGATTTGCTCTCAATAGCGAGAGGAAGTTGGTTTTCATACAAAATCTGCTTCGGTGCCTGACGTTCCATATTTTTATACTTTAACAAACATAATATTTTTGGTATTTAAACTTTTTAGTTTTTGGACTAATAGTTATATCTATCGTTTGCTTGATTATCCGGTAATAACTTAACTTCTAAACAAATCACAGTTGCTTCATCAGCAGCGTTACCCATATCCAACAAAGTAGTCATATCTTCACCTACAATATCAAAACTTAACGTTTTTCCAAAAGGATTATCGCATAATACCCAATTATCACTCAAAGGTCTTCCAACACACGCTGTAACTTGGGTTCTTGTATTATAATCATACGATGCTTGTGATACGTTTGGAATAGCGGCGGTATTTGCTACACTTATAACTGCTTCCGCTCTCGTATCACTATCAAAAACTGCTCCTCGTTGTGTAATAGCACTCGCCGCTTGTAAAGCAGGTAAATTACCGGCAGTCTGTGTTAATATAGCACCGGTTGTAGATAGAGCAGGAACAGTTACTGCTTCTACACCGCAAACTTCCTCCCTACAAAAAGCACCTACTATTTGATTATTAAATCCTATTTTACTACTATAACAATTCTTAACAAAATTACTTTTTACGTAACCAAATCCGTATGCTGCTGCTCCAAGTGGTGTAATAGGCATACCTAAAAACTTTATTCTTACCAACGCTGACTTTATATGACTGGAACCATTCGCCGGAATATTTAGTTTAAAAGAATTATGGGTTCCCAAAACAGCATCACCTCCAACATAACCAACTCTATCTGTATCACTTAAATACAGAGAGTAACAATTTAGTCCTGAATATTTTTCTATTTGCTGATGGTCGTTTATAGCAACTTTCGCACTATTAGTCATCAAAGTATTACTCATAATTTATAATATAAGAAACATAAAAAACTTAAATATTTAACTAAAAACTTTTACTTTCTCCTTTGGAGGTTAGAACCAATACTTCTCGCTTGGGAAACTAAATTACTTGTAGCACCACCCATCTTACTTGATGCTCTACTCATATCACGCATAGTAGATATTAGGTCACCACCAGTTTTCATCTCACCCATACTTCTACCTACTCTTATAATACCTTGTGCTGCTCCACCAACCCTTTCAGCAGCACCACCAAGTCCTTCTAATCCAGCACCAATTCCTTTTGCCGCCATAGCACCCTTATCTACAAGTCCAGCAACAGTTCCTACAATTGGAATACCACCTGTTACACGAGCAGCAATACTTGTTACTTTACCAACAGCAGAAGCACCGTGACTAATAGCGTGTCCTACTTGACCCACTTTATGTCCTATTTTCTTAACACCACCGGCAATTTTTTCACCAATACGTAACGCTTTTGAGTGTGCTATTTTATTACCTAATCTTTTTACAGCACTTGGAAGTCCTATGTGTTTCGCCGCAAAATCAAACAGTCCCATATTTTATAAAGTATAGGATATTTAATTTATAAGAGGTATGGGAATATCTTTTTTAGTTCTTCTTATATCAACAGGGTTCTTTCTTGGTCTTCCACGTTTTTTAGGTTTTTGTTCTATTCTTAATAATTCATCCGGTTTTACACCACTTATTCTTCTATCAAGATTTCTACCGTGTTTTATATGGTCTATCAAAAGTGTTATATTAAAACTTAATCCGTTAAGGTGTAATAATCTATCTCTATCATCTGTTAATCTTATTGTAATTGTTTTGATTACTTTTTGTTGTATTACTATTTTATGTATAGCGTCAGCAGGTCTAAAAAACACAACACCACCAAAATTAACATCAATAGGTATAGTTCCCAAAATAGTAGAAAAACTTTTAGTGTGACTATCTATACAACCTTTACTTGTTAAATTAGTTCTTATATTTAGTGAGTGTGTATCACCATTCACATCAGGAACATCCGGACTAATAAAATCATAAAAAGCAGTCGCCCCTCTTTGTATAAAAGAGTTAGTGTTACCATCATAATTTGTTGGTAATCCTAAACATACTTCCGCTCCATCTTTTGTTCCATCAAAAGAAAAATACCAATCAACACTTCTACCTGAACTATCTTTCTCTGTTTGTGTATATTCATATTTCATAGTAATTCTGTTAAAACCAATAGTTGTCGTTGTATCTGTAAAATTATTAGTAGTAGAATTAAACTGTGTTTCTAATTCACTTTTTAGAGAGTTTATTGTATAACTTCCTTCCGGTATAGTAAAAGACCGTAAAGTAGAACCACTTTCTCTATCTAATCTATAATATACTTTATCATTCACACCAGTTCTAATATTGTAAAAAGAATAAGGAACAACTGCTGAATACAAACTTACTAACGTATCTTGATTTTCAGGTGTAATTATAGGCGTTTCTAAATCATACTTTAAAAACGCTCCTTCACTACTTAATTCGTGTGTAGCATCTGTGCTTGTAATATGTATAACTTTACTATTTTCATTACCAGCATCCAAAACATAACTCATAGTATTTACTTATACTATATAAATAAAAAACACAGATATAAAAAAGAGTATTTACAAATCAATCTTGGTAAGTTTCTCAATTGGAATACTTAAATATTGATATTTCTTTCCACTTCTATCATTCCTTTTCAGGTAGATTACTTTAAAATCGTCCATATCCTCAAAGTTATATTTCCAATAATACACACCATCCGTAAAGTTAAAAACGAAATAGTGGTCTCCCAAGTGTTCTTTTATTTGGTGTATTTTATACATACCCACAATTGTAGTTGGATATTTATTGTATGTATTCCTTCTACTCTTTAACTCAATCTTAATTTTATCACCTACAAAATCAAAAGGGTCCCACTTATCCGTTTCTTCTAATTCAGTATCAAAGTAACTCTCTAATAAGGGTTTAAGGTATTCTTCTTGTGCTAATCCAAACGCATATTCTTCTTCATCAGTAGGCATATTTTATACTTTAATAAACATAATTATTTTGAGGGTTTAAACGCAATTTTTAGATACTTGATATAAATAACAATATTTCAGGGGTCCCCTTTCTTTAATCAATTGATGATAGTAATTACTTATATCCTGTTGTTTCATATTTAAAACATACGATATTTCTTTGATTGTATTAAAATCCATAACTTTTAACAAATCAGTTCTTTCCTTATCATAAAACATAAATAGTATCCACTTTTTAGTCATATATAATAACACATATAATATTACACAATCTTTAAAGTCCCGCTGTCGTTGTAAATCTGTCCCGACCCTAAACCAGTAGCACTTGTAGGTAGGTTTCTAAATATAACACTTCCTCCATCACAAGTTATATTACCACCTGTTCCGGATTGTGTCCTTAAATTAATACTTGTTCTTGGAAATTGTATAGTTTCTTGATTGTTTCCTTGTATATTCGCAAAAGTTCCATAAGCAAATTGTATATTACTACTTGTTCCACCACCAATACCCCCAGTTCCAACAAAAAATAGATTTTTATTAGTATCAAACGCCATATCACTACGTATTGCTATTTGTGTTGTTCCACCTGTGTTACTTTGTATTGTATCTGTGCTTAAACTTCCACCACAAGATATATTACCACTTGTAGTTTCTATATTACCACTTGTAGTTCCTATATTACCAGTAGCACTTGTTATAGCACCACTTGTAGTTCCTAAATTATTTGTAGTTAATTCCAGATTTCTATTTACAGTTATATCACCTACTACATACCCATCAATAGTATTTGTTTCCAAAGTTCCACCAGTAGATATGTTACCACTATTTGTAAATATATTACCACTATCACTTGCTATATTACCGGATGTAGTCTGTATAACACCGGAACTTGTTGCTATATTACCACTTGTAGTATCTAAATTATTAGTTGTTAAGGCGAGGTTTCTACTTACTGTAATACTACCTGCTACAAAACCATCAATAGTATTTGTTTCCAAAGTTCCACCAGTAGATAAGTTACCACTATTTGTAAATATATTACCACTATCAGTTGCTATATTTCCTGTTGTGGTTCCAATAGCACCACTACTCGTTGATATATTACCACTTGTAGTATCTAAATTACTTGTAGTTAAGGCAACATTAGCGTTTATATCTATACTACCCGCTTGACTATTTACAATTGTATTTGTTTTAACTGTATTGGAACCTAAATCAAGATTACCATTCACTACTATATCGTTACCGGTTCTATTATCAAGAGTATCTGTTCTTACGGTTGAGGCACAATCAATATCATTCACAATAGATAATCCTATACCTCCTGCGTCTCCTGTAAATTGTGCTGTTCCTGTGCTGGAAATATTTATATTACCAGTAAGTTTTGTTCCATCAATACTATTATCAGGTATTACTAAATCACTATATACAAGATTGTTACTTGCGTCTTTTTTTAAATATTGATTAGCATTCCCTGCTTGTCCGTCTGCTTCTAACACAATAGTATTTACAACGTCAGCATCAATCGTGTCTTCTGCTGATAAAGTTTTTTGTCCTCTATTTCTGCTACTCATAATATTATACTCAATATTTTATTTCTACCAATATTTAAGATTTTATTAAAATTAAAGTTTAAACCAACGAAGATTTTTTTGTTTCCATAAGTATAAATATGGAAGAAGTAAGCGAACAACCTGATTTGGATAAGATTATGGAAAGTGAGAGTGATATTAAGGAAACTATTACGGAACAAGTAGCAGAAGAGGAAGAAATATTGGATACACAGTTAGAAACGAAAAAACCTAAAAAAGAACGAACAGAGAAACAAAAAGCAGCGTTTGAGAAAGCGAGAGCAAAAAGAGCAGAAAACCTCGCTAAAAAAAGAGCAGAAAAGGAAGCAAATAAAAAACCACGAGGAAGACCTAAAAAATCAAAACCGGTAGATATACCACCACCTGACCCACAAATAGCAGTAAATCCTTATGAAAGCAGTAGCAGTAGTGAAGAGGAGGAAATCATATTTAAGAAAAAACCAAAACCACCCAAGAAGGTAAAGAAAAAGAAACAACGTGTTATTTTTGTTAGTGATGATAGTAGTGAAAGTGAAAGTGATGATGAACCCACGCAGATAATACAGAAACCACGAAAGAAACCACAGGCAAGGAAACCAAAACAACCAGTTTATGATGATGAATATAGTGATACAGACGAGTATGATAATTATGGTTATACACCTCCACAAACATATACAAGTATGTCTCAATTTTATAATTTTTCATAATTAAATATCCTTAAAAAATATATTTGTTAGATTATAAATATGAATAAAGGAAAACTCAATATTACAGAAAGGTTACCTGAAAAGAAAATTGTTATTAAGAAGTTTGAGTTTAGTTGTGATGATTTGGATGAAACCATACCCAAACCGTTACCACAATCTCTTAACTGGTTTTTTCTTATATCAGGAAGACCAGGTAGTGGAAAGACGACTTTGTTACTCAATTTAATTTGTAAAAGAGGTAAAAATTATAATAAGAAGTTTGATAGAATATACGTATTTTCACCCAGTTTAGGAACTTTAAAGAAAGACCCTTTTAGTGATTTACCGGAAGAACAAAAGTTTCAGGAGTTGGATGTAGATACGTTGGAAGCAGTATTGGAAGAAATAGCAGACACAGGAGACAAGGTCCTCCTCCTGATGGATGATGTTGTGAATGATATGAAAAAATCTATGAAATTACAAACTTTATTATCTAAAATCCTTATGAATAGGCGTCATCTCGCAGGGCAGGGTGGTTCTGTATCTGTTATTATTACTACACAAGTCTATAATAAGATACCAGCACCAATTAGAAAAACCGCAAGTCATATTGTGATTTATCATACTAAAAATAAAACTGAATTAGAAACCATCTTTGACGAATTAGTGTTAATACCCAAAAAAGATTTCTTTGAGTTGTTAAAATATACTTTCCAAAAGAAAAACGATTTCTTATATATTGACGTGAATAAACCTTTTAACAAGATGTATCATAGAAACTTTAATCAATTAGAGTTTGGAAATCCGGAGCAAGATTACTCAATTTCCGTAAATCAGGTTAGGGAATAGGTGGTGTAACACTTGTTGTAGTCTTTATTGTTGGGTCTCTTATACACGTAGGAGGGCATAATTTTATTTCTTTACACTTACTCTTTTGTATTGCTCCACAAACTAATACAATAGCACCAGCACAGGTAGTTACAAAAATACCTAAATCACTCATAGTATAACCATCCATCTTTATTTATAGTAACTATTTTTTATATACCCTTGTAGGAGCGTCTCTTAATTGTGTTAGATTTCCTACTGCTTTATTGTATTGTGCCTTCTTTCTACCTTCCTGAACTATATGTCTAATATCGGTTCCTCTTGTAGAAATAACAGGTTTTACTTTTCTTAAATTAACTGATACTGATTTTGGTGAATATAAATCGTTTGGTCTTCTAATATCAGTTCTCATAATATCTGCCTGTCTTCTAAATTGCTCTCTTTTACACTTCATCATATCTTTACTATCCATACCAGGAGCAAACTTAAAAGCATCCGTTACACCTCTCATATTTATAATACTTGGTATATTTTATTTCTTCTTTTTACCTTTCTTACCTTTTTTAGGCATACTCTTTTTCTTTTTAGGCATATCCTTCATCTTCTTCTTTACAATCGCATCCACAAGGTGTGCTGGTAATTTGTTATACTGGTTTTGAGTAATAAGTCCTTTCTCCAATCCTTTCTTTCCTAATTCACTCGGCATAGTTTTATACTATACAAAAGATTATTTTTCTGTTGGAATAGAAAACTTTACTTTATATTTTTTAGTTACACCGTTTTCTACTTTTCTTATTGCTTTTCCACCCATAATATAAGCATATATACGAGCATACGCCCACGAAGAAGCAGTTTGATTTGGTCTGCTTCCGCTACTATAATACGCTGCTTCACCCTTCTCAAATATTTCTTTTAACGCTTTAAACGGAATACCGGTTACCTTCGCAATATTTTTTACAGATTTACCACCTTTCATATCCTTTAATTCTTTTCCATATTTATCGTTAAATTGCTTGGTCCAACTTGATTTACGTTTTTTAACTTTTAATTTAGGTCTATCTTTTCCCTCAAATATTGATTTAATCTGTTTCTTTCTTTGATAATCGGTTAAACTATCAGGTAGATATCTTTTTGGTATATCCCTTGTTTCACCCTTGTAAGTAACCTTTACCATATTTATATATATACTTATTTTTTAAATTGAGTTCCTGATTTTGTTTCTTTTATAATATCTTTTACACCGGCACCTACTTCTTTCAGTTTTTCCATATCTACACCGTCTCTTGTTGCTTCGTGTGTTTTTACTTTTAGTTTTAATAGATTTCTCATAGGGGCAAATAGTGTATCTCCGGCAACTGGAATATCACCTAACATACCTTCTAATTTTTCATATCTTTTATGTCTTGCGTCTGCTTTACGTAACCTTCTTGCTTTATCTCTAATCGCTTTTGGGTGGTCGTCCGGTAAAGACCAAATAAACTTACGCCTTACTTTATTCCTTTTACGAGTAACTTGATTATCACCAGTTAAAACCATATTTATAATATATTGTATATTTTTATTTGATATTACCGTTTTACTTGTCTCTTAATCTCTGTTCTTGTTTAGCAAGTTTGTAGTATTTTTTCCTTTCTTTATCACTCATATCTTTTATCTTTTTACCTAATCGTCTTTTAAAATCTTGGGATGTTTCTTGATTATATTTCCGTTGTTGTTCTTTTGCGTATTCTTTACGTTTTGCTAATCTATTGTATGCTCTTTTTTGTTCTGCCGTCATACCCTTAATACTTACACCTAATACCTTTTTTAGATTTTCGTTATCTGCTCCTCTTTCAGGTGCTATACGTGGTCTTCCACCTTTACCTTTAAAAAACGCTTGTGGTATTTCTTTGTATATCCTTGTATCCGGTTTTTGTGTAACTAATTCCACTTGGGTTAAATTACCTTTTGTATAGGTGCTTTCACCTGATTTTAAATAAACCATAGTTATAGTATATAGGGATATTTTAATCAAACGTTATCAATATAGGTCCTTTTTTTATTTCCACTTTAAAATTAGTAACTCTACCACTTTTCTTTTTCTTATAATCACTACTGTATTTCTTTAATCTGTCCTTATTTTGTTGATAATATTTTCGCATATATATTCGTTGTGCTTCTTTGTCTTTCATATTTATAATATAGTAAATATTTTATTTTTAAAGAAACCTAAAAGATTTGATTTTGTGGGCGATAATTAAATATCCATAAGTATATAAAATATGTATAGAAGTATCGGTGCGAGGTCATATCTTGATAGTATATTAAAAAGGGAACCTGAAAGACCAAAACCTGTTCCTCGTGATGGTAAAAAGAAAAAGAAAAAAGCGAAGAAACCAAAGAGAAGTGAAATAGAAAGATTAAAAGAACGATATGGTAAAGACTTTATATTGTCTTTGTTGTTGATGATTTTAAAAGGTAAAACACCTGGTGAAAAGAAACAGAAAAAAGAGAAAAAAGGACGTAAGATGAAACGAGCAAAAGGTGGTGAGTTTATGAGTAAAAAAGCACTTGCTAAACAAAGACAAATAGCACAAAAAGCAGCAGTTATAGAAAAAGCGAGACAACCACAACCAGGAGATACACCTGAAAGTATTAAAAAGAGAGTATTAGAAACTACACTATCACAGAATGACCCCACAGGACAATTAGGTTTAATCTATCAACTTACAGGTGGTTTTAACCTAAATCAAGGTAATTATAAAGGAAAAGATTTGAGAGGTTCAGTTGCTTATATAGGTAGATTAGTGAAAGAATTAGAACAAATTGATACAAAGGAAAAACAATCACCAGGTGATTTTTCAGCAGAGGATGCTTTAAGAAGAAGAGGGTTAGAACAAGAAGCGTTAAGGACTATTTACCAGTTTAGAGGAGAAGCGTTTGATAAGATTTATGCTCCAACTGGTAAAGGTAAAAGAAGTAAAGTAGTAACAGAAGGTGTTAAATCAGGTGGTGATTTTATTACAAAATTGTATAAAGAGATAGGCGAAACTGATGATTTAGAAGTTATACAACAGGCGATAAATAGTGAAGGTTGGGAAAATCTTGTGAGTGGAGTATCAGCACCTGATATACAACCAAAAGATAGGGTTGATTTATTCTCTAAACCACCAGCAGTTCCAGTTGGTGAAACTGATGTAGAAACTGATGTTCCTAAACCTACTGGAAGGTCGCCCAAAGGACCAGCGTTTGTTAGAGAAGGTGATAAAAAATCAGGTAGAAGTAAAGGTAAAACTTTTACAGAAGAGAAAAAGAAACCGGCACAGGGTTCAGCACCAACGTTACAAGAACTACGGTCTATTCCAGTTGAGGAAAGATATAAACAAGGTAAATTAACGAGAAAAGAGTTTGCGGAAGTTTTAAATAATAACGATAAATTAGAATATTTAGAAAGGATTTCAGCAGAAGCACCTGATGGGTTACGTAGAAGTGATGGACTTTTTAAGGGATGGTTGGATGATGATGGTTTCCCTATAACGCCAAAAGATATTTATGAGGACTTTTATTTAAAATACCATCCTGACGTTAGTGATGTATTACCACCACAAGCAAGGATACCTGATGAGTTTTATAGAAATTGGAAAAAAGAAAGATATAGAATAAACGGATTAATAGGACCCACTTACTATAAAGCAATTGAGGAATATTTAGGAAAAGTATTGAGTTTCGGTTTTAATTCAGTTGAGGAAATACCTGATGAATATGTAACAGGATTTACGTTACCATCAGGAGTAAGAGGACAACCAAGAAAACCAGCACAACCTGATTTCATAAAATCTTTGGGTCAGGAACAAAGGGAACCTGAACCACAACCAGCAGAACCTTTACAATCCGTTATTGAGGCAGTAGATACTGATGAAGGGACGAGTAGTGAAAGTGATACAGGAAAAGGTGTAGGATTTAAACCACCACCAGGTAAAGCACCAGCACCAGGATTTCCGGAAGGATTTGTAACAGACCCAAAACCACCTCCGGGACCACCACCTGACCCTGAAACATCAGGTATTGATACGGAAACGGCAGAGTTTCTTAAAGGTATAGAAACAGCAACTGATGTGGAAAAAACAAAAACTACAAGAAGAGGTAGAAAAAGTAAAGATAAACAAAAAGAGATTGATACTAAAACACAAGAATATACTGAAAAGGTTAATAAACTAAACTTAAATATTATCTCACAATTTGGATTGGATGTGGATAAAGAGAAGGATGAAATACTACAACGATTGGTAGCAAATATAAATCAGGAAACCAGTTCTAATCAAAGAGGAAAACTAAATAAACAATTACGAAAACTAACAGATAGATTATTAACAGGTAAATCTAATATTGGATTTGGTGTAGCGGAACAAGAGGGATTAGCAACAAAAAGGAAACCAAAACTATCAGCAAAAACAAGGTTACAAAAAGTAAAGGATGAGGATGGTAACGTTATTGTAGGTTCCTATAAAGATACACAAACAGGAGAAGTATTTAACCTAAAAGATTTTTACCCTGAATATGAAGAATATACTGCCGAACTACAATCCGGTAAAAAGGGTTCTAAAAAGTATAAAAAATTACTCAAACAATTAGACGATGATTTTTTATGGAGTTTAAACGATAATGTAAAAGAACTTGATGATATAGGTAAAAAAGGATTTACTGATGATTTAAGTGTAAGTAGTATTGGTGATGCTGAAAAGAAGTTTGGATTTAAATTATCACCGTTTTATACAGAACCAACGGATGCGAGACGGATACAGGGTGATATTATAGGTGCTGGACCCAAAGGTATTACAGTTAGAAATAATAGAGGTTATTTAAGGTTTGTTGAGTTTAGTAAAGAAACTATACCCAAAGAGGAAATAACTACTACACCGGTTGTGACTTCTCCTGCTCCTGAAACAACGTTTGTTCCGGATGTTAGTAGTAATCCTTTATTTACACCCGAAGGAGAATATATTGGACCATCAGGATTAACAGATACTGAAACGTCACCTTTTGGAGGACAATATGCTTTTTCATCAAGTGGTGATGATTTCTTTTCTGTTGGACCTTTACCTGGTGAATTAACTGAATTAGAACAATTACAAAAAGTAAGACAAAAACAAAAGAAACTTAAATCTACCGAACAACGTAAGGCAGCGGAAGAAAGGAGACAAAAAAGAATACAAAAAGAATTAGAACAAACTGTAATAAAACCTGATAGACCAGGAAGAACAACTCCTGCTGATATACAACAACAACAGTTTAGCGATACAGATAGTGGAAAAGAACAGGAGTTTATATTAGGTGGTGAAGAACTAAAAGGTGAAAAAGTAACGTCAGTAGATAAAACTAAACTGAATGAATTAGAAAAAGATTTAGAAGAGAAAAAAGAAGTTGTTAAAAAGAGAGGTAAAAAAACTACAAGAAAGCAGTTAGCGAGTGTTAAGGTTGCTGAAAAACGATTAGAAAAGGAAAAAGAAAAACTCGCAAAATTAGAAAAACAAATACAAGAAACATCAGCACAATCTCTACAAAGATATAATATTGAGGATACTTATGGTATATATAGTGAGACAGATAGTAGTGATACAGGTGTTGGTAAAAGAATACCTGTTAGAAATCAAGCGGAGTTGGATGAACGAGTAAAAAGAAAAATAGCAAAAGGTGATTTTAAACAAAAAACAGCAACCAAAATTGTAGGATATACAGAAACTGGTGAAGTGAATAAAAAAGGTCACAAATTGAGAAAACCTATTTTAGAGAAAGTATCTATTGGTCCAAGTGTAGAAGAACAGGCAGAAAAATATAAAACTAATTTTTACCTTGATACTTTCGCACAAGAGATGGAAAATCAAAAAAGACAAGCAGCAGGAAAAAGGTTACTTCCAGGTCCAATATTAACACCTTCACAGATAGCGAGAAAAGAACTAAAACAACAACAGAAAGCGTATAAGGAACAGATGAAAAAGATATATGAAGGTGGTGAAGATTATGCTGGTAAATTAGTAGCAGATTTAGAACAAGCAGGTAACGTTCCTATTGCTGGTGTTAAATCAACTGGTGTTGTAGCGGAACAAAGAGCGAGACGAGCAAAAGACCCAAGTTTAACACCTGCTGATAGGATAACTGCTAATATTAGAGATTTAAGAACTCGGGAAGAAAAAGATTTAGCAAGAAAGATATATAGTAGTTTTGCTGATAAATTATTAACACCTCAAAAAAGAGATTATACTTTGGAAGAAGAAAATACTATACAAACTGAAATTGATTTAGCAACAAAACAGTTACGTAAAAGTGACGCAGATAGAAAAAAGGTTGTTAAAAAAGGTGAAACAGAAGAACAGAAATCACTTAACCAATTTAATAAAGAGTTTAAGGGGTTGTATAATATTAATAAGGATGCTTATTTTAAAAGGAGAGAGGATGTATTAAAACAGTCACAACAAGAAGACGCTGATGTAGAATTAGATGGTGGTTCAGCAACAGCAGAGGATAAACCTAAACCTAAACCTAAATCAAAACCTAAATATCTATTTGAGGGACTTGGAAAACCTAAAAAACGTGACCCTGATGCTCCTAAAACTGTAATACCGGGTCCTGATTTAGAGTTTGATGAAACCGACTATGGTGATATTTCTTTTCCAAGATTTGTTGAGGCAGTAGATACTGATGAAGGTGATTTAACGGATACCTCTATACAAACCGCTCTTGATGCTGCTAATATTGTAGGGGATGCTGACTTGGAAGTATAAAATATTATCTATAATATAACTATGGTTAAAAAGAAGACAATAAAGTTTGATAAGGTGATTGTATCAAAAAGTGATAGAGATAAAAAGTTTAAAGCAGTATTTACAGGTAGTGATGGTAAGGTAACACGTAAAAAGACAATCCACTTCGGGGCAAAAGGGATGAGTGATTATACAATCCATAAGGACGATGAAAGGAAAAAGAGATATTTAGCAAGACATAATCCATCAGTAACCAAAGAAAATTGGTCTGTTCCTGATACTGCCGCATCACTTTCTCGTTGGATACTTTGGAATAAAAAGAGTTACAACGAAAGTTTAAAAGATTACAAGAAAAGGTTTAAGTTAAAATAATATCCTATATAGTATAAATATGAGTGCGGACCCAACTACTCTTTTAGGAACTCTTGCGTCTCTTGCGATAAAACAACAAGACCAACAGGAATTATTAAAACAGGAACAGGAAGAAGATAGACAAAAGAAAAAATATGAAAAATCCCAAATATTAGAGGGTGGTTACACAGATTTTACAGATTGGAATAGGGTAGAAAGACCAAGAACAAGTAGTTTTGGTTACGGTAGTGAAGGTAATAAGTATGTATCGGCACTTGCTATATCCGGTGATGATTTTTTAAAATATCAATCAAGGTTAAATCCAAATAGAAGATTTACCGGTGCGTTGGTTAAACCTGAAAAATAAAATATTTGTATAAGTATAATGAGTTGGTTAGAAATTGTAAGTTATGTAAGTTTAGGTGGAGTTGTTGCTACTTTATCAGGTTGGAACTATATGATGTGGTGTGTTAAGAAAAGTGAGGAAAAGATTAGAAAGTTTGCTGATGATAAGTGTGATGAAACTGAAAAGGAAGCAATTATTGGATTTTTAGAAGAGAGTTTAAATAAGATAAAATAAAATATTCATAAGTAGTATAAATATGGTTGCTGGTAATTTAGAAAAATATTGTAGTGAGGAACAAATAGAGGAATTAAAAAAGAAAGCGTTGGAACCACACATACAGGAGGCAACTGAAAGTTCTTCTGTGTTTTTAACTGATGACCCTAACTTAAATTATGTTTGTGGTAGTAAAGGTGATGATGAAGATTTTAAAAGGTTAAAAGAAGATATAGACTATATATCTACTGACGATTGTAAATTAGATTATAGTATTGTTCCGGAAGAAGAAACAGAAAAGGATGAAGTTAATATTGATAAACGGAATACTTTGAGTTTTATGAAAGTAACAACCGTAGAAGAAGGTATTGAGTGGTATAGAACAAACTTTCCAAAGGTTCCGGAAGAACTATTAGAACCTATGGCGAGATGGAACTTTGGTGATTTATCCCAAGTTACTAAAAAAGATATTAAGAATGATAAAAAACGTGTTATGAGAGGTAAAAAACCAAAAGTAATACAAGGACTACAAATTAAAAAAGGTCCCATAATAGTTAAGTTTTAAATAATCTCTTTTATAATATAAATATTATGTTCTCTAAACTGAAAAGGTTTGGTAATAAATTAGTTGGTGGTGTGAAACGTTTAGGACACAAACACAAAGGTAAAATAGCAGTTATTGGGGCAATTGGAGCAGGAGCAGCAGCAGCAAAATATCAGGATGGAGCAGAAGATAGAATACGAACCCAAGCAGGTAAGGATGCTGAAAGAATTATGAATGCTCTTGCTGATGAAGAACAAAGGGAAGCAGAACAAGCACACGAAAATCTAATGAGTGGAGCAAAACAACAACCGGTAAGAGGTGGTAATATAGGGCAATCAGCAAAAGAACCTGGATTAACTCAAATAGCAAAAAATATTCCTTCTACGTTACAAAAAGCAGCGAAATCAAGTAAAGATATACAACAATCAAGTTTATTAAAGAAAGGTGGTAAGATAGAACAAGGGGCAGTTGATGTATTAGGTGAAATAACTAAACCAAGTAAAAAAGAACAAAAACGAGTAGCGGAAGAAGAAAGATTTTTGAGTGGTGAGATGTCTGCGAAAGAAGCGGAAGCGTATATAGCAAAAAAGGCAGGACGTAAAGCACGTAAGAAATCAAAGAAAGCAAAGAAACAAGCAGATAAGAGACGTGAAAAAGAGTTTAACAAAGACCCTAAATATAAGAAAGGGTTATATGATTTTTAAGTTTAAACAAATATAAAAAATATCTTTGCGTTAATATAAACTATGAGAACAGAGGGAGCAAAAACAAAGAAAGATTGTTGGTCTGTAAGAATTACACAAGGTGATATTGTGTTACACGATAATAAATATAAAACGTTACGTGATGCTGGTAATGAATTAGGATTAACGTATTCTCAAATATGCGAACTTGGACCCAACGGTAGAAATAAAAAGAAAAGTATAAGATTTAAGTTTATGCCGAAAATTGTAATTGAGAAGATTGGGGCAATAGATAAAGAATATGAAGATATGAAAGAGAAGGAGGAAGACCCTGATTATTTACCTTGTCCTCCACCCGGTGCTGATGGCGGATAATTATTAAATTAGATTTAGTTTTTTGGAATAATTAAAAATACGCTTTTTCACAAATCTTTTTTTATTTGTATAAGTATAACAAGATGCCGAAGAAATCCAAGTCCTCCAAGAAAGCGAAGAAAACACCAGCACCCCAAGAACCCGAAGACTATTTTAACCCTGTTTTATTTACAAGTGGTTACATCCCAAAAAGAGGGAGACCAAAGATGAATAATCAATATTTAGATAGTTTTGCTGATGTAGTCCAAATACCAAGTTCGTTTTTTGATGAGAAGAAAGGTGGTGGAATTAAAAAGATAGGAAGACCAAAGAAAAAGAAAATTGTAATCAAGATTGGTGATAA
>Ga0181400_1000453_pt1 | contig 17626 bp, 17 predicted proteins | sample 23SPOviralmetaG_FD_130129 | JGI IMG/M metagenome (GOLD analysis project Ga0181400, IMG submission 130129) | Marine viral communities from the oligotrophic San Pedro Time Series (SPOT) site, San Pedro Channel, CA, USA - 23 SPOT_SRF_2011-06-22 | ecosystem: Environmental > Aquatic > Marine > Strait...
CATTTACCTCATTTACCTCATTTACCACATGCCGAAACGAGACATGCGCTTCTTACGGAGGCGGTAGGCACGACGGGCCGCGATAGCAGCCTTGGTCATCTTGAGCTTCCGGCGCTTCTTACGGAGCTTCTTGACGGCACGGCGAACGCGGCGCTTCTTTGGCGAGAGAAGGTGGCCACGGCGCTTGAGAACCTTCGCATCGATGTAGTGACGACCAGACTTGGTACGATAGTAGAGACCGCCGTTGGCACCGCGGTGGAGCTTGCGCTTGCGACCGCGAACAGTTACGAACGCGCGCGACTTTGGTAGCGACTTAACGTAGTGACCGCGCTTTGGGCGGCGACCAGGCGACTTCTTGGCCTTGCGCGCACGGCGCTTCTTACCGAAGAAAACTTCTAACAAACTCATATTTATTTTAATATAAACAAAAGAAAAAAAATAAAATTAAATTCAAAAAAATTAAAATAAAATTTTAATAAATTTTGAAATAACATTTTCTTTAAAATTGTGCAAATTTAGAAAATCCAATAGTATTTTTTTGTCTACATTAATTTTTTCAAATTTATTTGGGATCTCGTAATCAAATTCTTTGAAAATTTTTCTAGAAACGATGTAATTAAAATTTGGCGCTTCTTTATTTAAGGCTTTAAGAATTTCTTCGATTGAGTCGTGCTTTTTGATTAAATTAAATGCTGTAATTGGACCTATCTGTGGTATAGGATCGGTATAGTCGCAACCAGAAAGAATACAAAAATCCACAAAAGAATCACGGGTCATTTCAAATTGTTGCAAAATTACATCCGTATTTATCTCTGTTATATTTTTATTGATAGATGTCTTAAGGATTATAGGACACCCAAATGTACTAGCATCTGTATCATCAGTTACCGTATAATCTACAAGACCGTTTTTCTGTAAAAATGCACAGTATTTTTCGGCGTCCTCTGGGGCTGTACAATAAGGAATCCCAGATTTTTCAAGAAGTTCTTTGCTTTCTTCGACATGTGATTTTTTAATTACAATTAATTGAGACAATAGTTTTTCTATCTCTTCTTTAATAGTTTTATTTTCTTCTTCGGTTTCTGGTTCTTTTGCTCGAAGCTCTTCCAGCCTAACATACATTTTTTCTTTTGTAGCTTGGCGTTTGTCAAGTGTTACTCTTTTTGCTTCTGGCGGGATTCCGTCAAATACGAAAATTGGCAGTATACCATTCATAAGATAAAACTTAATTCTATTTGCGATTCCTATGAGATGAGAGTTTTCAACCCTCGATGCATATTTAAATTTATAAAGAAGAATACTGCAGTCTATAGCAACTTTTGAATTTCTGTATTTTGAGATGTCACAAGTCTGGATGGCATCTGGTGCCCACTTTTTAATAACGGTATTTAGTCCGCGAATACCCATTTTATTAATGTAGTATATTCTATTCTTTTAAGTAATATCTTTTTTTGTAAAATATCAACGTATCTTTATTCTCTAAATGCATAGTCAAGTAGAATATTTTCTTCTTCTGGTTCATCAGATGTTAAATCAAGAGTTCTTTTTTGCTTTGGAAATTTTGGATGTAATTTAATGTCATTGTTTCGATAGTGTTCTACTTCTTTCCAAAACTCTTGTAATATTGGTATATTTTTATCCAACCACTTTTGATCTCTATATACTCTTACTATATTCATTGTATCTGGTGGGAGATATTCTATAAAATCTGCTACCCTAAGATCGCAAATAAAAAGATTAAGCTGAACTTGTGGTAAATAATACTCAGGAATCTTACCAAACTTAATTTTTCTTCTATATGGACACTTTACTTCTAAAAGAACTGGATCTGCTTCATCATTTGTTTTAGAGATAGCTATTCCATCGGGAGACCCTGCCATCCAATAATAATCTTTATTATGATACACATCTTCGTGTGCTATAAGGCCAAAATTATAATTTACTTGTCCGGTAAGTTCACAGTATTTATCTATGGCTTCATCTTCGTATTTTTGTCCATGTCTTGTAGCAATATTTCCAACAAAAGGCTTTGGATCAAAACCACATTTCTTAAAAAGAACTTCGTGTGGTTTTTGATACGGATTAAGACCTAAAACAGTACCCGCGTCAGAACTAGTAAGTTTATTTTCACGTTGTTTAAACCACATATCAGACCTTTGTTCATATTGAGGAATTTCTAACAATTTATTAATTTTATGCATTTAAGTTTACTTTTATATATAAAGTAACTTTAAATTAAAATGCGAACTATTAATAATTAAAAAATAATTTATAATTTAAATGGACGATCCCGATATCTTATACATCATTATCAAAAATAGAACTTTACATGATAATGTAAACTTTTGCAATGTAAATAAAATGTTTTATGAAATAACTAAACTTATCAGTTTTGAACAAATTAATAAGTTATTTTATTTCAACAGAATGAAGAAAAGAACATTGTTTCAAAAGAAAAAAAAGATGAGACATAATTATTACACACTAAAGAATATGTACATAAATAAAGAAGATCAACCTATTTTATTTTTTTAATTTTTTAACAGTTACGCTTGGGGTATTCTTTTTCTTCAATTTCTTTTGATCGTATTCTTCTACTGTTTTGGCTTTCTTTTCATCATAATTTTTTTGACAATACTTCCAAAGCTCTTTTGATCCTATTTTAAAATTTCTATTTGGTTTTGCTCTGTACCAGAAAACGCAATCTTGAATGTTATTACTTTTTGATGTATTATCCAGAACTAAACAGTCGTAACCTTCTGTACAACTATTTAGTACATCTTGGAAAATGCTTAAGTGTGGAAAAATACCAAAGAAATTCTTGTAAATTTTTTCTTGATTTTGAATTATATTTTCTCTAAGTATAAAAACGTAGTCTATATTTGCTCTTAAATCCGGTGGCAAATCCATACAATATTGCATAGTAAGCATAAAAGTTATACGCCAATGTCTACCATTCATAAAGATACCTCGTATATTAGTATCTCTTATCATTCTTTTATCATACATACAGTCATCTAAGAGTACAAAAACATCTCCGTCTGTATTCTTTTTATTTCCATTTATTACCTTTTTTTGACGAGTTATAACTTGTTGAATAATTTCTGGTTTATACTCAGAATGTATTAATATATCTGGTATAAAACTTGAATAATACGCATTACCATCTTCTGTAGCCGATATTGCTACACCGGCATTAATTCGTCTAAGATGATATAATATATCTGCAACTAATGTACTTTTACCAGTTCCTCTTTTTCCAATAAAAACGCACGTAGCGGGTCCAGAACCAGATAGTCGTCTCTCTTCAATTTTTTTTGGATTGAATTTTGATAACGATATCGACATATTATATTACTGTATAATTATTTTAAAAAACGAATTAGTCCCAATAATTTGTTTTTAATATTTCATCAGGTTCTATAGTTACATATGAATAAAACAAGCTTACAATTATTCCAGATACTATAGACACGGATATATTAAATGTGAAATTATCATCTTTTTCTTTATCAATGTAATTCAAAAGCATAAAAACAGTCAATGCAATTAGTAAAATTATAACTAATGTTGTAAGATCTAATGTGTAAAAATCTAGTGCTGTCATTTATTATAAATGGATATAATTTAAAATAACAATTACAAACTTAAAAAAATACTTTATATTAAATTAAAATGGGAGTTACAATCAAAGATCTTTCTAGTTATAATTCTATTAACAGCATTAATTTTGGAGAAAAAGTATTATTTTTTAAATTTGGAGCAGAATGGTGCATCCCTTGTGTAGAACTTGATAAAATTCTTATGTCTATCCCAGATAGTATGCTTTATCATATATCAGTTGAAAATGAAGACTTTAACTCTTTTTTTATGGATAATAAGATTTACACAGTTCCGGATACAATAATTAAATATAAAAATAGTACTACAAGATTTCAGGGAGTCAGGACACTAGATCAAATTCTTGAAATTATTGAAAAACTAAAAGAAGCTGCGGCCTAATCTCGATGCAAAATTTTACAAAAAAATAATTGGTTTAAAAATTTAGTTCATTTTATAATCAGTTATCATGGCGGAGAACTACAAAAAGTATTCGCAAATAGAACATGTTCTAGCAAGACCTGGTATGTACGTCGGTGATACGAAGTGCACAACCGGTGATTGCTGGATAATAACTGATAATAAAGCTGAACTTAAGACTTGTAAATGGAATCCGGGGATTTTTAAAATCTTTGATGAGATCTTGGTAAACGCAGCAGACGAAGTCCAAAGGAATAAGTCTGTTAAATGCATCAAGGTTAAAATCGAAAATGATGAAATCTCTATTTTCAATGATTCTGGAATTCCTATTGAGATTCACCCAGAGTATAAAGTTTATGTTCCAGAATTAATCTTCGCCAATCTTCTTACGTCTAGCAATTATGATGACTCTCAAAAAAGAACAACAGGTGGTCTTAACGGCTTGGGTGCAAAATTGACCGCTATCTTTTCTGAGTACTTCACTGTTGAAACAGCAAAAGATGGCAAAAAGTATACTCAAACGTTTGAGAACAATCTCAGCAAGATCAATAAACCAAAAATTTCTACTTCTAAGAGCGAGTACACCAAGATTACATTTAAACCAGACTTTCAAAAGTTTGGGACAACCGGTATCACCGACAACACTCTTGATATACTATCAAAGCGCGTATTTGACATTTGTGCAATTACAAATAAAGATGTCAATGTGTACCTTAATGATAAAAAACTAACAATCAAAGACTTCTCCGAATACATTTCGGCTTACATTGGACCTAAGAAAACTTGTCCACGGGTTGTACAAGAGACTTCTCGTTGGCAAGTTGGTATAGCTCCGTCAGATTCTGGTTTTCAATGCATATCGTTTGTAAACGGAGTCAGTACTTATGACGGAGGATCACACGTTGATCATGTAATTAATCCAATAATCAAAAAGGTAACAGAAATTATTCAAGAAAAACACAAAAATTTAACAATTAAGCAACAATACATCAAAGATAATCTTTTTGTATTTATAAACTGTCTCATTGAAAACGCAACTTATTCATCTCAGACAAAAGAAAAGAATATTACCAAGATTTCAGATTTTGGTAGCAGATTCACGGCATCTGATGATTTTATTACATCAATTGCTAAAATGGGAATCGTAGAAAATATTCTTGCTATCGCAGATGCAATAGAAAAGAAGTCTTTGAAGAAAACAGATGGCAAGAAAACAAGCAGAGTTATCATTCCAAAGTTGGATGATGCAAATAAAGCAGGAACCAAAGATTCAAAAATGTGCACTATTATTTTTACAGAGGGAGACTCAGCAAAGGCTACTGCTATTTCTGGTCTTTCTGTAGTTGGGCGTGATACATATGGAGTTTTTCCACTTCGAGGTAAGCTTCTAAATACACGAACAGCTACTTACTCACAGCTTTCTAAAAACGAAGAGATTAATAACATAAAACAAATTCTTGGTCTTCAGAGTGGTAAGAAGTATTCTTCTGTTTCTGAACTAAGATATGGTAAAATTATGGTTATGACAGACGCAGACACAGATGGTTTCCACATCAAAAGTCTTATAGTAAACTTCATCGGAAACGGTTGGCCAGAACTTCTCAAGACTGATTTTATTTCATCTTTAGTAACACCTGTAATTAAGTTGTCAAAGAGATCTCAGATCATCCCGTTTTATAACGTAGAAGATTATAAAAAATACAAGAGCGAAAATGACATCTCAGGCTTCAAGGTGAAGTACTATAAGGGTCTTGGTACTAGCACTTCAACTGAAGCCAAGGAATACTTTAAAGAAATGAAAACACTGAATTATAAAAATGAATCAAAAGAAGACGAAGAATATCTTAATCTAGCATTTACTAAGACAGAAGCAGATGCTAGGAAAAAATGGATTCTTAACAACATCAAGAGTCCCGAAACACTAGATTACAATATTAAAAAAGTAAATATCAAAGATCTAATTAACAAAGAACTTGTCCTATTTTCTATAGCAGACAATGTAAGATCCATTCCGAGTCTCGTGGATGGTCTAAAGCCTTCACAAAGAAAAATAGTATTTGCCTGTATCAAAAGAAAACTTTATTCAGAAATAAAGGTGTCTCAATTGGCTGGTTATGTTTCTGAAGTTTCAAGTTATCATCATGGTGAAGCAAGTCTTCAAGATACTATTATAAATCTTGCACAGACATTCACTGGTTCTAACAATATGAATCTTCTTGAACCAGTTGGACAGTTTGGAACAAGACTTCTTGGAGGCAAAGATTCTTCAAGTCCGAGGTACATATTCACACAACTGTCTAAGAACTTCAAAGAACTGTTCAATAATGATGACCTAGATCTACTAGATTACCTCGATGACGATGGTCAATCTATAGAACCAAAGTTCTATGTTCCTACATTGCCTATCATTCTAATAAACGGGGCATGTGGTATTGGAACTGGTTTCTCTACGGATATCCCATGTTTCAATCCAGATGACATCAAAGATCGTCTTCTAAGACTTGTAGAAGATGAAGATTCAGACATCGAAGAACTAACACCGTGGTATAAAGGTTTTACAGGAACAATTAAAAAGGTTGAAGAAAATAAGTGGACAACACATGGTATTTACGCAATAAAAGCAAATGTAATAACTGTTACAGAGCTTCCAGTTGGAACATGGACCGAGGATTATAAAACATTCCTAGATAAACTAGAAACAGAAAATACAATCTATGGTTACAAAAATATGTCTACGGAGTCAGCAGTTCATTTCGAAATTAAAATGCCACTAGAGACTGTTTATGAATGGAAAGATAATCGCGAGATAGAAAAGAAGCTTAAATTAGTAAGTCATGTATCTGCTAAGAATATGTATGTATTCAATGAGAAAAATGAAATAGTTAAAATGGAAAGCCCAGAAGAAATAATATATCATTTCTGGAGAATCAGGAATGAATACTACATTAAGAGACAATATAATCTAGTAAATAAACTAAAATCAGAATTGGACATCCTAACAGCAAAAATAAACTTTGTAAATGATGTAATAGATGAAAACATCAAAGTATTTCGTCAAAAACTTGACCACATAAATAAACAATTGGAAGATAAAAAATACATCAAATTAGAAAATAGCTACACATATCTAACAGACATGAAAATACACACATTCAGTGAAGACACGATAGAAAAACTTACAAATAAACAAAAGGATACACAAGAAATGTATACAAAGATATCCGGTTATAAACCGAGAGACTTTTGGATGAACGACATTAACTAAATAAAATAAATATTATAGTCTCCTAGGAGACAAAAATTCATTTCATTTTAAAATAAAATATTTATAATAATTAAAATAAAATGAATTTCTTTATGGCTTTGATTGTTGCAGTATCAGCCTGGATGACTTTTTCGGTTCTTAATGAACTAGCTGCCGCAAAGGACGGTAAGGGCTGCTGCCAGTCGAAGGATTGCGGCGAAGGACTAATCGCTTCAAGCTTGTGGTGGATGAATCTAGCTGTAGCTCTAGTATTTACAATTTATGTACTAATGCAGGTTTATGACGAGTATGGCGGTGTTGTAAAATCCCGTGCCTCTGCTCTCGTACGTAAGAACCCTGTTACAAAGGGTGTACAGATGGTTTTCGGCAATTAAGGTTGTGTAAAATTATTTTTAATTTCTAATAACACTGGGGCATGGTCACTGGCCAAGGGTAAACTTTCGTTATTTTCACCGATGTGTTTTAAACATTTACTGGCAATTTGATTAGAATTAAAGTTCTTAGTAAAGAAATAATCAAGTCGCCAACCTTTGTTTCTATTTCTTGTAGCAGCAATTCCATTTTCTTTGCGAGCTCTTGGGTCCCACCATGTGTAAACGATGTCATCATCTTTTATAGCGTCTATGTATCCAATGTCTTGTAAATTTGTGTAAAATTCAAGTTCATGTTTGTAATACCCAGGACCTTCGGCTACTAATGTTTTATCAAAATGTGTTGAAACTGCAACATTGAGATCTCCGCAAAATACAACAGGTCCGTTTATATTATTTAAATAATCAATCATAGCCTCCGTAAAATAAATCTTGTTGTCAAAATTAGTACCACTGTTCGGTGCATAAACTGTAATACAAGTAAAAGATTCAAATGTAATTGTTATAACTCTACCTTCTGGGTCTTCGTATCCTGGAAAAGTTGTAGAAATTTCTAGAACGTTCATATTTTCTCTATAGAAAACAGCAGTCCCCGAATATCTATTTGCAGCTCTAGCCCCGTCAAGTTTAGATTCATTGAACAAAGATTTATAACCGGGAATAGATATCTTTTTAGCATTTTCTAAACCGCATCTAGTTTCTTGTATGCATATTACATCTGGAGAGTAATCATCTATAAGCTTTTTCATAGGACTAGATTCTTGTGGACAAATTAGTTCATTCTTCTTGAGTTTAGAACTAATTTGTTCATTAAAAATTCGAGAGCGAATACCATTGACGTTCCACGTAATAATCTTCATGTTTAAATGTAATTAAATTATACATTATATACTTAATATTCATATTTTTTCGCAAATTTACTTTACAAGCCTGTTTGACTTGAAGAATAAATCAACTTCATTCTGAGACTGGGTAAATTTTAAAGGCCTTTGTTCAGGAGGGTTCCATAACTTAGTTATTAAGTTGTAAGCATTTTCCCATTTTTCTGATCCTTCTGTCAATATGCTTATACAATGACAGTGTTTAATTATTAGATCGTTAAGATCTGTTATTACTTTTATTAGTTTAATGTAAGCAGGGAGAGGCAATTCATTTTCTTTTTTACAGATTCCAAGATTTATAAATAAATAATAAGTTAAAGAATTGTCTTTAATGTATAACCAAGTGTTGTTAAAATATTTTAAAAATTCTTGAAATCCTTCTTCGTCGTATACTACATCCGCTATTAAATTAACCGTGAACATCTCTTTCTCTGGATTTAAAGTTATATTATAACCTTCTCTTTCTAATATAATTATTTCGTCCATTATTATTAATGTAATTATAATTTAAAAACTAAATTATTGCGCGCAAATATTACGTTTTTATATTATTATTAAGATATTTCATAAATTATGTAATCGTGAATACACTATTTAGTGATGACAGACATTCTACCAGAAGACATTTGGGACCAGATTTCAGATATGCTAGAAAAAGAAAATACTAAAAATAACATTTCAGAAGAGTGTCATCATTTAAATATCTTGCGTGATCAAAAAGAGGGTAGCGAAATTTGTATAGATTGTGGTTTAGTTGTAAATAGTAGAATTTGCGAATCTTGTGAATGGAATAATTATAAAACAGAAGATGGAGCATTTAGTGCTAATTCTCAGAGAGCAGATCTTTACGTATCAGACAACCCTTACGAAACAGGAGGAAGTATTCCTGGGTTTTATAAAAACAGTCTAATAATGAGAATACATTTACAACAAACATTTAGTCATAAGCAGAAAACATTCTGGAAAATATCAGAAAAATTGAATCATTACATATCTGTAATAGGTATTCACCAAAGTGTGTTACCTAGAGCTAAAGACATGTGGCATGTTTGCATGGAATCTGGAAAACTTACGAGAGCTTCTGTAAGAAATGGCCTTATTTCGGCATGTTTATATTATGCTTGTATTCATAATAATCTTCCAGTAGATCGCCAAAAAGTTATAGACAACACAGAAGGAAATCAAAAAGGATTTCTAAAAGGTGAGAAAATTTATCTGGAGATAATGGAAACTCATGGGGTTTATAACTATCTAGGAAAACAGAAAATAGACATTAAAGAAAACGACACTTTTGTAAAGTTTTGCAACGCCCTTGAATTACCTTTTAAAACTATACACACGTGCAACAAAATATACACCGACTGTTTAGATAAATTAGACTCAGTTACACCAAAGTCTATAACAGCTGGGATATTATTCTTTGTGGTAAAACATAAATTAAAGCTAAAGCAACCTTCAAAAGCAAAGATATCCCAAGTTGTAAATGTTTGCATACCAACTATAAATAAAGTGGTTTCAATTCTAGAAACAATTTCTAAGGATTAATTAATATGTTTCTTATTATCGCTATTTTAAGTTTTATTGTACCATTGCCAAACAATGTAGTATATAAACCAAATGTACCCGCAAGAGCTAGATTATTCTTGGATACGGATTTGATACATTCATTAGAACCTCCTTCGGGAGGTTCATTAAAACTTTTAACCAATTTAAACGCTGCCAGCTGGTCTTATAATTGGTTAATGTACATATCAGCGGAAGATACTCCAGAATTCGATGAACATTATTACATGGATTATTTTAATATGAGAGGACTTTCTAATATTTATACTAACGCTAACTTTTTCTACTTAGGGTATTTCCCAGATGGACTGAGGTGTGACGAAGGACCCATGTACATCTCTTTATTTGAGCTATTACATTCTAAAAGGGTATTCAACTGTAGAATAATAATAGAAAATCCACATTACATAGATTATAATTCTACTCTTAAAGAGTTTAAAGAAGAAGTAAAGAATTTAACGGACACTGCGTATGTATTTTTTAAATATACAGACCTTAATACCCCGGGTCAACTAAGGTACTATCTAGATTGGAATTATGAAATTAATTAAAATATATGTTATTTATTAAATGGTAACTATAGATTTATACAACGCATATATTAATAGATTTGCTGGTTATAATATACTGCCGGACTTTCCAGATGACCAAGGATGGGATTTGAAGTCACAAACAGCAGTGCCTTCAAAAAAACAGGTATTTTATGGACTTTTAAGAATAATATTAGGCTGCGATGCGGCACACGATTTTATGGCAGCTCGCGGTAGAGATCTAGATGACAATGAAAAGAAATTATTTAGAAAAGGTATGTCAGCTGCAGTTACATTAGATTTAACACGGGTTATGCCAGGATTAGACGGCCTATGCGAATCTTTAATAAATTATTCTGGTCATAGAATATCGGGTGATAATACTTACTTTAATTCAGACACAATTGCTAAAGAAACAGTAAATAAAATATTAAATTATCTAGGACTAAATCTTGTACCACTTAATGAAATTGGTTATGGAGATTGTACCGGGGATTATGGCATAACAAGAATGGTTAAAATAATAAATTTTTCTAATACAGGTACAACAACTATTCCAGGTATCGATTTTATTCTAAAGGTAGACGCAACGCAAAACCCTATTGATATGATACCTATATATAGCAGTCTTTTAATGGAGGCAAGATTAAAAAACAGTAATTGTCCAAATACATACGATATCAAATTAGACGAAGATATATCAAGTATTTATGATGCAGCAAATGATGATAAATTACAAAAAGCTCTAAAAGAAAATAAATTTTTACGTTCAAGTATAAACGATACAACTTTTGATGTAAAATGTGATATTTATGATGTAGTAAAATGTTCCTTGAAATTAGTACCCGATACTTCAGCTGTTGTAAGATTAAATGTATCCAAATATTTTACACAGGACATTGACGTATCTGTGACAAATGAAAAAGTAGGAAGCACCGCCAACAATAGCGTTAAAGGCCTTGTTAATAAAATGAAAACAGAATCGTCTTTGGCCGGCGTTAATAAAATGGAGATAATATATAAATATTCTATTGCTAAGACCTTGGGAGATTTTTTACAAATAATAAGTTACTTAAATATACCTACAAATCAAAAAATATTTATATCTGCAGACATTTTAAGCACTAAGATATGCTCCCTGTTCAGTAAAGCTTCGTTTATAGAAAATATAGGTACAAAAGAAAATTTAATAACAGGTATGGGAGTATATATGACTAAATACGAGGCTGATAGACAATCCGTTGCTGGTCAGTTATTAATAATGGCTGGTCAAAGAAAACGAGGAAGAAATCAATTTGGTAAAAAATCTAACAAATTAAGCAGTATGTCCAATGAAGAACTTAAAAATAAATTAAAGAGCGTTGGTATAAATGTAACAAAATTAAGCTCTAAAGGAAAAAGACTAAATTTAACACGCAAAGAAATGGAAAAGAAAGCAAATTTATTTAAGAATCTGCAATTACGTGCGAAGAAAATAGGTATAAAAATTATGTATAAATCCAAAAGTCGGGGGTATATGTATAAATCTTACACTCGGTTAATGAATGAATTAGAAAGGATAAAGACTAAACACAGTTCTAAATTCGGATGACCCTCGAAGGAAGAAGAGTCTCGTTTCGGATGAGGCTCTCGTAGAAAAATGTAAGTAAATTACAATTACATTCAGATTCGATATGAAGAAATACAATTAAATTCATATTGTATGTCTGAGAAAAGAATCTAAACATAGGTAAATTTTTAAAAAATAAATGTATATTCATAATAATATAACATGGCTTGTTTGCAATATTATTATGAAAATCCAGAAGATGCTGAAAAGTATGCGATTAGTTGTGATAATAAGACATTCGAAAACTTAGATGATGTAGAAAAGTTCAATAATAAAGAACTTTTAGAATTTATAGCACGGGAATACTCCAGCGAAGCTTTTCCAGAAAATTCTCCTTTCGAGTTCAAAGACGATTACATACAATTATCGAATAATGAAATATGTAAAGCTGTAGAAATGTCTCTTGCTCCTCAGCAAAAATTTATGGGACAGATTATGGGACCAAGTTCTAATTTTAATAATATGCTTATCTTTCATGGTCTTGGTTCCGGTAAGTCTTGTACATCTATAGTAGTTGGAGAAGCTTTAAAAAATGCAAGCAACCAAAGACTTTTATTTGTTGTACCAGCGCCTCTTGTAGATCAATACTATGAAGAAATAGCAGGGGAAATTAGAAATGGTAAATTCTTCTCTTGTCCTTCTTTTTGTTTAGTACGCAACGGAGGTAAAGTAGAAAGAGACTTTTATGTATCACAGGCTCAGAATTCTATACTTATTGCTAGATTAAGACAATATGAAACAGAACAAAATAATTTAAACAATATCCAAGAAAGAATTGATTCCGGAGACAGCACGCCTGCTACAGCAAAATTATTTAGAGATCAAGAAAATAAATTAAAAGTACTTAAAAGAGCACTTGACAACTATCAAAAAGATCTTCGTGGTAAAATAATTAGAACATTTGAAATAGTAACACATCAAACGTTTATAGAATCTATTTACAAAACTGGAAAAGATGGACAGTTAATAAAGGGTTCTAGACTTTTAGAAGATACCGCATTATTTCATGAAAACGGTCTTCTTATAATTGATGAAATTCAAAGACTTGTGAGTGAAGGAGGTATATTCTATAAAAAGTTATACAACGCAATAAAGTATTACTTTCACCCAAAGTTAAGAATAGCGGTTATGTCCGCTACTCCTATTTACGACAATCCTTATGAGCTTGCTCTTACAATAAACTTACTTAGACCAAGAGTACCATTTCCTATAAATAAATCAGACTTTTATAAGTTCTTCGTTGGACAATATAACGGAGATGATTGTGTACAAATAAGTGGTAGTAAAATGTGGATATCAGAGGACTCTTGTATAATTAATAAAGACCTCATTAGATACATTTGCTCTGGATATGTTTCATATTTCAAAGGAGGTAATCCAAATGCGTATCCATATAAAAGACTAATTACGATGGAACATACATTTTCAGCTCAGCACAAACTAGAATACATCGGTGCTCTTAAGTCTGACGTTTCTAAAGATAAAAACTTTGGAAAGAAGGCAGACGGTCTTGGTACTTATGAAAACGTACTTTTAGGTAACTATGAATCTGAATCAGAAGACAAAGTTTCTGGAATGTATGTTACTACACAACAATACTCAAATATATTTCTTCCAAAAATAGGAGAGGTTGTAAATAAGACATTAGCTGAGAAAAAACAGGCCTTACAGACATTTAAATCTAATTTAATAGGTATGAAATTTAAAACACCTACAGAGGTCATTAACTATGTAAAGCTATTTTCTGCTAAATTTGCATCTATAATTGAATTAACACTTAATAGTTCGGGACCTGTTTTTATCTTTTCAAATTGGCTTACTTACGGCGTAGAACCTCTTGCTATAATATTAGAAGCTTGCGGACTTACACAGTTTGATAGGGAAGATCGCGGCAATGGTAGATACTTTATCTGGAGTTCAGAAACTAAAACTAAAGACCGCGATGGGACACTTATAAAGAAAGCTAGAAATACATTTAATTCTAATGCTAATTCAGACGGTAGCCAATTAAAAGTAATCTTAGGAACTAGATCTGTTATGGAAGGCGTTTCTTTTAAAAATGTAAAGCAAGTACACATTACAGAACCATGGTGGAACGAGTCTAGAATAGAACAGATTTTAGCCCGTGCTTCGCGTTATTGTAGCCATTCTAGCTTACCCGTAAATGATCAATACGTAGACATTTACAGACATTATAGCGTATTACCTACTACATCAGGTACACGCGACGAGGATGTTGCAGCAGTTCTAGGAGAAATTGGAAACCCAGATTGGCAGGGACTTTCTACATATGGAATAGATCAAAAGATGCTTATGTCGTCATTGAAGAAATATTCTATAAACAACGAACTAGAATTAGTTTTAAAAAGTTGTGCAATAGACTCTGAAATTAATAAAAATGGAAACATAATTCGCCTTGAAGAACACGTAATACCATCTGGCTCCGGTTTATATCAAATATTCTACAAAAATCCTTCTAACGGAAGAATGTACATTCGAGAAGGTATTCCAGAAAGTGTAACTTTTACACAAGTATACAATAGAGATTTTAGTTTTCCGAACAAAGATTTCCCTATAAAATTCACCGAGTCTAGTCAAGACGAAACTGGTAAATTAATTCCGTATCCAGACCCAGAAATACTTACCGAACCAATGATAAATATAGATCTTAATGTTAAAGAAAATATAGAACCTTGGAAATCTCCAGATACATTTAAAAACTTAGAAATATCAACCGAAATCAGGGAATACATAACTAAGTTGTATCAAAATTATTCGCTATTGCCTGTTCTTCGTAAAAATTATTTTAATGAAACAGGTGCTTCAAAAATTAAATTTAGAGAAGACCCAGTTAAAAGAATGAAACTAATTAAATGTATAAAACAATTATCAGTACAAAATTTAGTGTCTAGCTCAGTTAAAAGAGAAATAGCACAGCAATTCAATAAAGAATCACAAAAGCAAAAAATAAACGCAAAGGTATTAGATTTAATTTATAGATATAATGTTTATCCAGAGTCTTACCTAGAAGAGCTACTTGAAATTGCAGTAAATAATCCAGAATCTATAAATCAAACATTAAAAACCGTCTCCGGTAAAGGTAATTAATTTATAAAAATAAAATGTAATGATAATTATAAAATGAGTGCAGAAACTTTAAAATTTTTTGAAGATAAAACAACTGAGGAAATCATTAACTGGATGTTAAGTAACTTATCGGAAGATCAAATAAGAAGTTGTCTAGATCAGTCTGGTATTCCTGATACATCTGTAATAAAAGGCAAAGAACCCATAGCCGCAGCAGCCGCAGGCGGAGGTCCAATTCAAACTATAACTTTACCCGATGGTACACAAAAGCAATTACAACCAGGAGAAGGTTCTTCTACTGATCCTTTTCCAACCGGTGCTGTAAGACCTGCACCGGAAAGACCAAAGAGAGACACTGGTAAGATTTTCTTAGATAAATATCGTAAAAAATGTAATGGAACTGGTTACTTAATAAAGTCTGTTTCAAAGGATGGCGTAGAATACTATGAATTCAAGGAGATAGAAGACGATGATACAGCTGTTACACCGGGTGCTAATGTAGGAGACGTAGGTTGGGTTAAAAACAATGTAGCAATTTCACAATTCAAAGATTTCTGTACAGATGAAGATCGTGAAATTTTTGAGTTTTTAAAGGAAGAAAATATGGAAACTTTCTTAGGAGCTCCGGCTGAAGTTGTAGAAGTTGCTGCAGATTATCCGTCCAGTGGATTAGTATCTCCTTTGCCAATTACAGCACCCACTATTGATATCACGCCTGAACCAACGCCGGTCGCAGCGGGTTTAGACGAGGTTCAGATAACCGAACCAATGTTAAAAGCTCTTAAAATTCAACAAGGATCATCACAAGTTATGAGTACAAGTTATCCAAATTTATATTCACGTGGATTAACGATGTATCCAGTTTTTGTTTATGCATCCGAGGGAGACTTAGTTTTACATTTAACTACAGTTGTGATAGATGGCAGACTATCATTTACAAAAGACTCAACTAATAAAAAATTATTAAATAGTAAATTTAAGAAGATAACGACTGCGATACAGTCTGCAGTTGAAGCTGGTTTATATACACCAACGAATAATATACAAGAAGAATTAAATGAGGCTCTAAAAAGTATTTCGCAAGATATAACAATTAGAATAAGTAAAATCTACGATCCAATAAGACTCGAGGGTTATACTTATTTTGGTACACTAGATGATGAAGAACCAGATTGGTTAAAAGAAGCTGGACAGATACTTCCAGATTCTCAGGGAAGTTTTGACGTAGTTGGATCTCAGGATCTTGACGAAGATATGTTACTTGTCCCAGAGTTAGAAGGGCAGTCTAGTCCCGTAGAAAGATTTAATATGATGGACATTTCTGACACAACAAATGTAGTTTCTAGTGCCCCGAAGAGCAAGAAAGTTTCTGATATGTCAATCCCAGAGATAGAAGAACGCATGAGAATTCAATTTGGAGAACAATATGTAAGAGATTATAAACCAGAAAAATATGTCAATTCTCTAGGAGTAACAAATGTAAGATATGTAAAACGTCCAAATTGTCCACCAGAAGATAAGCCAGTTATGGTTTCGCGGCCTATATTTTCAGAATTTCAAGGTAAACCATCTGTAAATTCAGGTCCGGGAAGATTCGGAGAAGCAGACTCTGATTCAGATGAAGATTTGTTATTTGATTAGTTACGTCTTTTAGATGGTCGCTTTTTGGATATACCACTAGACTTAAATGATTTTGTAAGAGAAGCTATACTTCCAGATACAGATAAATCATCTAGGTCGCTAAATAATCTTTGCGCATCGTATTCGTCGGCCATTTTAATCATTTCGTTTTGTTTTTCTAATTGTAATAAAAGATCCATATTGTATTTATCATTGTAATGTGATATGAGTCTTTTAAAATTTTGTTTTAGTATATGACCCCATGCTTCATTTATTTTATTTATATAGCCGTGAAAAACTTCTTTGTTATGAATGTTTTCCTGTAAAATTTTTTTAAAAAAAGGAACTTCTGTTCTTATCTGTGCGTCAACACGAGGGACGTCAAAAATATTCTGTTCCATAGAAGCTATTATATTTCTTGCGACTGTATCCATGATACTTTGGTATAATGTAATTATTTTTTTTAAAGATATTTATTTTTAGTAATTATTGGGTTATTTCATTAAAATAAAATATTTTATTATAGTAAATGCCAGTGTTTATGCACCGTCCAGTAGTTGTTAAACCTGAACCTGAACCAGAAAAAGTACCAGAGCCAGAAAAAGTACCAGAGCCAGAAAAAGTACCAGAGCCAGAAAAAGTACCAGAGCCAGAAAAAGTACCAGAGCCAGAAAAAGTAC
>Ga0181400_1000457_pt1 | contig 17583 bp, 5 predicted proteins | sample 23SPOviralmetaG_FD_130129 | JGI IMG/M metagenome (GOLD analysis project Ga0181400, IMG submission 130129) | Marine viral communities from the oligotrophic San Pedro Time Series (SPOT) site, San Pedro Channel, CA, USA - 23 SPOT_SRF_2011-06-22 | ecosystem: Environmental > Aquatic > Marine > Strait...
CTATAGAGCCTACAACTTGAACAGTGGCTGTTGCACCATTTGCATAGGCACCATCTGAAATGCCAATATAATTAGTAGTCGTCAAATTTGTAGCTGTGTACGGCGTAGTCAAAACAGCAACTTTTCCATAATAATTGTCATCTTGATCAACATATGGAACAACAACTTTATTTGCATTTGAATCAAAAGTCGGCCACTGTACATTATAAATGTTTCCAGTCTCAAATACTGTAGGAGAAGTAAAGGTTACTGAAGTACCACTAATAGTTCCAGTAACAAATTTACCTTTGTCGCTGTCATCACTGTCTTCATAAGCAATAACAATTTTATCGGCATTACTGTCATACACAAGACCCATGTCAGAAATACGACCGTTGGTTGTAAAAGCAGTCTGATTACCAAAGGTAATAGTACCATCGTTGGCATCAAGAGTATTAGTTACAGTGCCAATAATGGCGGCTCCACGAGATCCTGTTGGGTTAGTACCTTCGTCGTCCCAAGCAATCGCAACTTTATTCGTGCCAACAAAAACAATTTTTCCCTTTGCTGTCACATGAGTAGCCCATTGGCCAATAGATCCAGCCCAATACAAACCATTACTATTAGTGGAGTCTACTTGACCAACTCTGTAATATCCCTGTTCGTTACCAGTATATCGTTTCCAGATAATTATCGAATTCTTACCCTGAATTGCAATGTCGACATCTCGAACACTACTACTTGAATCAAAGGAGCGATCTGTACCAACACTAATGTTGTTATTATTGCTGTTTAATGTAAGTGTTTGGTGCTGGCCCTCCCCACCGGATTGATTGTGGTAAGCAACAACATGGCAATCTTCATCAGCACAATAAGCTTGAGCAAGGTATAAAACGTTGGAACTTCTGACTTGTGCAGTTGATCCGGTATTTACAGTATCAGTACCGCTGCGGTAAATAACTGTTGCATAAAGATGGCTGCTGTTATTAACATCTCTGTAAGAAACAAGGAATTTATCATGTGTTGAATCATAACTAACAGCAGTCCACTGAATATATGAAGATCTAAAAACTACAGGAGTTCCAAACGTAATAGTGGTTCCAGATACAGAACCAAATACAGCAGTGCCGTGATTACTGTTGCCGGTATCTGAATAACACACAAGAATTTTACCGTTTCCAAAAACAGAGGCAATATGAGCAGTATTGCCAGATTCAAACGTAACAGGTGTCGCAGCAGCAGCGGTTACGCCTGATTCAGCAACTGCAGATACAGTACCGTTTGCGTTAATAATTACAGTATCTCCGTTTGCAAGAGTCCCAGACGCCGTTGCTTCAAGTACACCAGCAGAAGCCGGGATAGTCCCGTTAGCTGCACTTGTAATACGACCCTGTGCATCGACAGTAATATCTGCAACGGTGTAGCTGCCTGCGGTTACAGCAGTGTCAGCCAGTTTAGCTGCGGTTACAGCTCCGGTAGCAAGTTTACCTGAAGTAACAGCATTACTAGCAATTTCACTTGTACTAATCTGTCCATTAGAAGCAGCCGTAATACGACCTTGTGCGTCTACAGTAATATCAGTAGCAGTATAACTACCAGCGGTTACAGCAGTGTTAGCCAGTTGATCAGGACCAATACCATCGTTAGCAATCTTTGTGCCTGCAATCGCTGCACTAGCATTAACCTCACTATTAGTAATACTAAGAGCAAGTTTGCTTTGTGCAATAGCAGCAGAGCTACTAACCTTAGCATTTGTTACAGCACCGTCCGTAAGTTGTGCTGTGTTGACAGAACCAGCACTAGGTGTACCGATATTAACAGACGAACCGACAGTAATGATAAAGAAATCAGAACTTGAAGCAGGTGCTGCAGAGAAGATAATATCAGCACCGTTAAGAGCAAAACCTTCAGAAGGTTGACTTGTACCAGAGTTAGGTTTTTGTACAACACCGTTAATACTTACCAGCAACTGTGCTGCGCCGGTAGGAGGGTTGCTAAGAGTAAACCTGTAAGCAGAACCGTTAAACGTAGCTGAACCACCACCAGTAGCACTAGATGAGCTAATAGTGTTAATAAAGAACTCACCAATAGACTGGACCTCTTCCCATGCTGTATCAGCAGCATCATACACCAACATCTTATTAGTGGTGGTGTTGAAGAACAAATCACCAGCATCATTGTTAGATGTAGGGTTACTAGAACCAACACGATAACGGTTATTAAAATCGTTAACGTCATCCGACAAAGTAAGGATATCTGTGTCTTTAGGGATTAGTTTGTGGAAAGTATAAGTATGTTCAGTAGATGTAGTCTGAACTTGTACACCAAGACCAGCCGCCAGTGTCGCATTATACATATGAGACGGGAAGCCGTTAATGGTTACAGACGTGCTGTTAAGGGTTGCACCTGTTGCAACACCAGAACCGTTGATAGCAAGACCACCAGCATCAGCAATACTAACAACAGTTCCTGCACTATCGGTAGGATCAGGATGGCTATTAGGGAAACTAGTTTCATTAGTAATAGCAACAAAACCACCAAGAGCATTAAACAGGTTAACAACATAGCTGTTAATAGCAGAGCTAGTTGGGATGTCGTTAGTGTTAGCCGCAGTAAACGTAGTTGTAACAGTTTTACCATCAAGCTGGTTTAGTTCAGCAGTGTTACTAGTAATACCAGTTAGGGTGTTTAGTTCACTAGTAGATAGTGTAGCACCATCAAGGATATTAAGTTCAGAAGTTGCAGAAGTAGTAAGACTATCTACATAATTTTTAGTAGATGCATCTTGTGCACTAGTAGGTTCACTAACACTTGTAATACGGCTAGAGTTTACGTCAACTGTACCTGTACCAGCTGGATCAAGAGAAACATTACCGTTAGGTGTAGCACCAATAATCTTGTTACTATTGACGTTAAGATCACCGAGAAGGGTACGAACAGACAACGCACCAGGTGGGATGTCAACAAAACCAGTGCTTTGGTCAACTGTAAATGTATTACCAACTTTAAAGGTACCTTGGTGATCAGTAGTAGCAGCCCATACTTTACCGTTACTTAGCTCTTTAATTTGGTTAGCATCAACTGGTACACCACCATTTTCAGGCAATGCACGATAGTCAGTACCACTACCAACGTATTCCATTGTATGACCGCTAGAAGCAATCATAGAACGTAGGAAGAATTGCACAGCAGTGCTACCTGCTACAGCACCATTAAGACCTAAATTTTGTGTACGATCATTGGTATCAGGACGGCTAACTGTAACAGTCCAACCACTTCCAGCAGCAGTTGCAGAAATAACAGGATAAGTATTACCACCAATATCTACAAGCATGTTGTCTTGTGGACGAGTAGTAGAACCATGCCAACCTGATGCAGCAGTAGGTGCACCAATAGTAAAGGTTGTAGAACCATCAGCAGCAGTAACTGTAGTAGTTGCCGTAAAGATTGCACTAGTAGAACGACCAGCAGCGATCAACGAAAAACGACCAAAGTCAGAAGTTGATGCAGCAAGGTTAGCTTGACCACCATTTAAACATGCAATATGGAAATGGTTAAAGAACGCATAGCTGCTCGTACATTGAGCGTAACCATTGTTAGTAACAAAGATACCAGGACCATCAAGCCCTGTATGGGTATAGCTGTCACAAACAATAGAACGCAGAGGTGAGTCGTTATGAGGTGTAGAACCATCAACTAGCAGACCACCACCAGTCGGTGCAGAATCAAGGTCACCAGCGCGACCCTTGTCTTCAGTACCTGCGTAAAAATTTAGATTACTGTTGTCAATCTCCGAATCAGAAAAGTTAGTACAGTTCTGAATATATGGAGACTTGTAGATCATTGCGTTCGGGTAGAACGAAACGTTCCAACCTTGAGTTGTTGGAAGACCATAAGTAGAGTCTTCCCATAGCGATCCAGATGCACCACGAGTACCGCTAGCCTTTACACCAGTAAACGTCATGTTATTGATGTAAGTACCACTGTTCACACGGAACAGACTGTTTGTTTCAGTAGCTGCAGTGGGGTGTACAATAACGTTACGGACGGATTCACCAATGATCGCAACGTCACGTTTTAGAATATCAATAGGTGCAGTTTCCTGATAAATACCAGGAGCAACTAAGACAATACTACCATCACCAAATGTTGCATCGTTATTAATGGTGTTAATAGCACCTTTAATAGTTTTCTTAGGACCACTAATACGGTGACCTTCGTTGTTATCATCACCGTTAACAGAGTCAACATAGATAACCTTATCCAACTTAGTAAACGTACCACCAGAGGTTACAGCTTCCCAAGCAGAACCATTCCACATGTAGACGGTTTGGTCATCATTATTTTGATACCAAGTCTTACCAGTTTCCCAGTTAGAACCACTAGGAATAGAAGTCTGAATAAGAGTGTCAAAACGACGGGCTGCAGCAAGAGCTGTGAAAACGTTAGTATCGGCTTCACTAGTACCAGAATCTTGTTCTGCTTGAGTGATAATATCACTGTTTTTAATACGATCAAAATCGATAGTATCAGCAGCAAGACCCAAAGTAATAGTACCATCACCATCATTAGTTACAGTAATACCAGTACCATCAGTACCAATATCACTAGTAATAGCAGTGTCAATTTTGCTATCTACGCGGTCATCAATAGCTTCAGTAGATGCAATCTTGGTGTCATTACTGACCCAAGTATTACCATCATATAGGGTGTTATCGTAACGATCCCAATAGTAAGTTTTTAGATAAGCATCTACATCATCAGGAATACCTTGACAATTAGCCTCTTGAACAGCATAACGCAGCTGCTCAAAGTTTTTGTTTAAGTCATCTGATCTAATAGCTGAACCAGGATTAAACAAAGCTTGAATGTCATCAACTTTAGTAATCCTTCTGATCTTTACATTGTCAACAGTAGGCTCACCTGGATCTGTTGGGGCAGTAGGAGTTGGTGGTGCAGTACCAGTAAACTCTACAATAGTAGGGTTAGCATCAGTAATACGCCACGGGTAGGTGCCATCTGTCGTAAGTTTTTCGTCGTATTCTTTTGTGACCACGTTCCAAAAATAAACGTGGATTTCAGATTTAAAAATATACGGGAAGTCAAAAGAAAATTGTGTCTTTGTCCCGTTTCCAGCTTGAATTGTTTGTACGTCAGTGCACGCCATGTTGTTTAATAACGATTAGTTGGAATGGGTGAGATACCTTGTTCAGCTCTTTGATCGTTGATCTTTTTAAGCATAATGCGTTGTTCAATAGCGTTACGCATTTCAGGTGTAAGATTGTTAAATGCAAGATCTTCAGCTTGTTTTTGTGCGTCTCTCAGCATCATATGGACCTGATCGTACTTACCGATAGGAACATCTTGTGAACCTACAAATGTACGACGCATTGTCTTAAGCTCTTTAATTGTTTGACGGGATTCAGCAATTCTAGAAATACGATTAATTTCGTCTCTAAAATACCCCATTTTACCCATCTCAACGTTTAATGAATTACGCTCATCAGCAGAAAGTTCTACACCACTGCGACGTTTAAATGCAGAGGATACATCATACTCAATGTCATACAGAAATTTCTCTTCCTTTGTCATAGATGGATGGACTTTTAAAGGAGAATAAGCATTCCAAACACGTTGTAGCATACTATATTTATTAGGGGCTTCACCACTAACAGGACTAATAACAGTAGGCAGACGGTTAGTTTGATCAATAAGACCAATCATTTGGTTACGGTTTTGTAACTGCTCAATGATGTTGTTGTTAAAATCTTTTAGACCACCATCTAGGATTCGACCAAATTCGTTACGCATACCGGCTAGTGGACCCATAGCGTTAATTTGACCTGCAGCCCAACGATTAGCAGCATACTCATTACCACTTAAAACTTCAACCAAAGGACGCAAAGCGGACAGAGCAGCCGCGTCAGTCAGGGCAGCAGCTAGAATAAAGCTAAGTTTTTCAAAAGCATTTTCTGTAGCAGCTTCCCCAAGCATGTCAAAATTGTCTGCTGTGTTAGCTACAGCCGCAACCCAATTACTTAAACCAGGACCAAGTAGTTCGCTATATTCAAAACGATTGCCACCAGGACCAACGATTGTACGTGGTTTATAGTTACTGTTTTTACGTCGTGCTGTGTCAAGTTGACGGTCAACAGAACCATCACCAGTAACGCTAAATAAACCATCACCAAACATTTTATCCTTAACTACAGTACCAATCACCATAGAGGTAACAAAAGTACCGACAGCCTTCCGACCAAGCGTCCGGTTTTTTAGGTCAACCAAAGCATTGATCTTTGCAACTTCATCCATCTGCTCAATTTTATGCCCACGAGATGCAAGGATACGCTCCATAGATTCGGGGTTTTCCATAAAAGTTTGGACAGAAGTATAAGAAAGATCATTAACATCTTTTTGGAAAGACTTAAGAGGTGCAGGAACATAATCATCCGCCACCCGTACAATGTTCATCATCGTTGTAGGGAACGTGAGAAACGGAGTTAAACCAGGCAAGGTTTGAAGAAGACCATCAACCTGTTTACTGAGACCAGTATCAAGGTTTAGTGCAATATCAGCATTACTATATTTAACAGCTTTATCTGTGATAATACCGTCAGCACCAAACATACTGTTGTATTCCACATCAGCAAGTTCTTTAACCCTAGCAGGGGTAGCTACTTCTCCTAGTGTTTCTAGCTCATCCATAGCACGAAAACGTGCTTTAGAATTAGCCAAGGTTGCACCAGTCCAAGCGTCAAATCCAGTAAACAAATTAGGCACCAGACGGAACACAGGATCAGCAGCCATAGCTTGCATTTCCTCATATTGTTTTACAAGGAATTTAAAACCATGCCTACCTTGTTCAGACTCTTGTTCAGCAATATAACGGTATTGGTCTAGCTTGCTTTCTTGTTTAATAACAAGGTCAAGACGAGACTGACCTTTAACAGCATTAGGGTTCTGAGATGCTTTCATAAACACTTGACCCGCATACGGCAGTGCTTTCTTCTGTGTATCGAAGATTGCACTGTAAGCCATCCAACCACGTTGCAATGATTTCATATCTTTACGAAGCAATGCTCCACCAAAATATGACACAGGTTCAGATACAATACCACCAAGGTTACCATACAATGCTTTAGCAGCAGTACCAACCGCAGAAAGTAGACTGTTGTAATAGTTAGATCTTACAGCCTGTGCAATAATGTTAGGTTGCTCAGGATTAGGGTCATAGACAGGACGGAAGTTTGTAAAACTGTTAAGGATGTCATCGTTCATCTTAGCAATGGTGTTAATACGACCATCGCTTAGTTCATATAACTCAAGGAATGAGTCAAAAATATCAGGACGGTTTTCCTGTAGATACTGCCAACTTTCAGTAAACTTTTCGCTGTCAGATTGGATCTGACGTAGGGCAACAGGGTAACCTTCTTTAATGTCATTAGCAATCTGCTCAGGAGTTTTAAACATGTTTTTAGCACGCTCACCGAGCGCAGCAATACCACGTTTCTGAGTAGTGAAATAACGAGTAGAACCAACTAGTTGTTGTAGGAAATTAATTTTATCTAGAATTTGTTCTTGAGCATTTTCAATAGCAACAGAACCACGGTTAATACGCATACCTTCAGAAAGGTCTGCAATTTGACCAGCCATAGACGTAGCTGTGTAAGCTTGAGCGCGGGCAACATCCATGCCTTTGTATTCTTTTACAAGAGAGTTAACAGAGCTAAGCGCATCTACATAACTGTCTTGAGTAAGAACTTCGACACCAAACTCATTTTTAGTAATTTGAGGATCTAACATCCGCCGCATATCTTCGATATTAGCAGTAGGATCAAACAATTCTAGAACAAGTTTGTCACTTGCTTTGGCTACTTCATCAGCAGATACAGCAAAATCGTCTGCAACCATGCCAACACGATCAGCTTCTTTTAGTTGTTTTGTTAAACCAATAGTAATTTCTTCAACACCACCAGCTGTTTCAGCACCGTATTTAAGAGCAGGACCACTAATAAAGTTACCAAGACGACCGTAAACAGTACCTTTGTTACCTTGAATACGTGCAGCGTCAATACTAGCGCCAACAATACCAAAGTCATCTACAGTACGGAGACCAGTCTCTCGAAACTCATATAGGTCATGAACACCTTTAAGAGGGATATTAGGATCAGCTGTTTTACTTGCGTTGTAATAACCAAGTTCATCCAGTGCCTCATCTTGCTTGGCTTGGTATTCAAGCAAAGCTTCTTCAGGTACATCACTGGTAGGTTTTGGTTTATTAGCTGCAAGATATTTTACAGCCTGATCGCTTTCACCAACAATCTTAGGGGCATTTTTAAATACATCTTTTACTTCATTAACAGCGTTGATAAATTTACCAGCAAAGCCTACCATAGGAATCATAAATCCCATAGCTAAATCTTCGTTGATATTTTTAGCACGTTTAACGTCAGGTGCATCACCTGCCATTGTAGCCCAGCTGTCAGGAATAAAGTCAAATTGAGGTGGGATAATTTGTTTTAATTGACCAGTTAGGTTTTCACCCTCATACTCAGAAGATACAGCACCTACAGCAACAGAAGCACCAGCCTCTACGCCTCGGGTACCAACAAACTTCATAAAAGCTGTGTTACCTAGTTGGTTAATTTTATTTGCTGCACCTAATTTACTAACAGCTTGAGCTTGTCCTCGTAATGCTAATCCCATTCCAGCACCTTGGAGAGCCATGGTAGGGAACAGGACAGAAGATACACTTCTAACAAATCCAGCTACTTTGTTTTCATACTTAGTAGCCTTTGGGATTTTTGGAGCGCCTGTAGGCGACAGTAAAAAGTTAAGGCTGTCAACTGCAGTATCAGCGATACCCGTAACTGCTGCCATATCAAATTCAGCGCCATGTTTATTGATCTTATCGAAATCAATGTTACCTTCTGCATCTCTGTATGGACCTTCCGTAGAAGGCGCAGAAGTCTCTTCCTGAGGTGAAGCTGACGCTGCCATAGCAGCTTGTGTGGCTTGTTGCTCTTGCGCTGTAGGCTCCTCTTGAGGGGCTTCGAGTCTCCCTTTGATCTCTTCGATCTGTTCGTTAGAGAGTTCGGTTTGGCGCTCTTGCTCATCCAACACAAAATCTTCACCTAGGTTAGAGTATTCTGTAGGGTCTTTCATCTAATTAAAATCCAAGCGTAGGGATAAAGGTTCTATTAAGCTGCCTGCGTTTACCTCTAACTTCTTCTGCAGGTCTTTCATAATCTGTCATAAAGGCATCAGCTGCAGCTACAGGATCAGCGTAGGGAGTAGCAAGGTATTGCGGTCCTACATCATCTTGTAGTGCAAAGTCAATTTGACCTTTCCAATTTGCTTCCCAATCAGGTACTGCCTGCTTTAACTTATCAAATCGATCAGCATGATGTTGGAAGAAACCACCAGAAACACCACTATCACCAACGGCTGCAGGATTAAACGAAGATTCTCCCTGAATGTTGGCTAGGATGCCTTTAGCATGGGTATCAGATACACCTTTAGATCGAATGTAATCATACACCTCCCTTGCAGTTGGTTGGCTGCTTTGTTGAGTTGTCACAGGAACCATACTAGGACGAACCCTGGTTGACAACAAACCTTGAGCTTGCACTACACCACGTTCAACTTTTTGATCTACATCAGATAAAAACAATTTTCTAAGTTTAGGAGATGCTTTATCGATAGCCACACTAGCAGGTGAAGGAGCCAGTAAAGGTTTAGGTTCTCCGGTCACAGCATTGTTAGCAGAACGTTGGGCATTATAAACCTCTGATGGTTTAAATCCAAACTTATCTGCAAATCTAATAACACCAGCTGGATACTGAATAACACCACCTGTTGATGCTGAAGAATAAGTAGCATCCATTTCATTAGGATCTGCTAATGTAAACGGTAGATCTACAACACCAGTGCCGTTTTTAATTATTAGTTTATCAATATAATTATTCATCTCCTGCCGTTCCCTAGGAGAAGACTCAATGTTTGGAAAGACCAGCCTATTGTTTAGACCGGTCTTTACATAAAAGGGGCTAGAATTATTAGTAGTACCGGTATCAACCATTTTGTTGATTTTTTCAAGAGCGAGAGTTGGATCATTAGTTAGTTTAAGTTGTTTAAGGTATTCACTTTGAAGACGTGCATGAACCAAAAATGTTTGAGAACTACCTTGGTCTTCGTTAGGATTTATTTTAGTAAGAGTTCTAGCTTTAGACAGCAAACCTTTTTTAATACCAAAAGCTTCCTCACCATACTTTGCTATCTCTTGTCTTTCAAAAGCCTCCATCGCATTTTTTTGAAGTGTTGGGTCAGCAATACTATTAACAAAAGTAAGGTCTAAATTACCAAACCGAGTACGTTCACTAATAGCATGTTCTACAAGATCTTTATGCCTTTTAAGTGCATCAGCTTCAATATTTTTAATAATAGGAGGCAGTGTCATACCTTTGCTATGATACCGTTCTAAAGCAAGTCTGGCAGTCCCTTTGGGATCTTGAATGTAGGCTTCTCTAATTTCATTAATATTAGAAGTTACCCATTCTCTATCTTCAGCTTTTTTAAATTTTTCTTCAGCTTCTATTTGTTTAGTAATGTTTTTATTACGTTCCTGTATCGCCGGGTTCCAACGGTTCGGCCATTCTTCATCATAAGGTTTACCACTACCTGTAGGGCTAACTTGACGAAGAATATCAATATCAAGATTCGGGTCTGCAATTTTCTGCATATGTGTATTATGAGCCTGAACCGTACCAAACATATTTTTGTTTTGGTGAAATGCCTGCGTCGCACTGTCTAGGCTATTACTACTATAAAGTGTATTAATTTGATCTGAAGCCTGTGCTTCAACTACCCGTATTTCAGCAGTGTAAGATTTGTTAACGTTACCTTTATCAAAATTTATTTTCTCTCGATACGCCTCAGACATATATAACCTCTTAGGGTTACCCATATACATCATCGTATCTTTCCAAGTTTGCTGCTGCAACTCCATCATAAGTTTATGATCTTTCATCACTTGGGCGCCTGTATATTCTTGCCCAGCAGCTGAAGTATATTTTCTTTTATTATCTAATGTACGGCTTCTAAACAAGCGTTCGTAGTAACCATATGCATATTTATTATCAATAATACGTTTTGTTTCTCCAGTATGAACAGGGTTAGTAAGGTGACCTTTCAGTGTATCTAACCGGTCTTCGTTAGACTCTATACCATTAATCGCTATTTCTGTGCCGAGAACTTGACCAGCTTGTAATGCCTGCTTTCTCGCTTTTATAGTTTCCTCTACTTCTTCGGTAGGGTCATATTTATATTCATAGTCTCGTTCGTTATTTAATGCCTCTTTTAAATCAGCAGCATCTTTGTTTGCCTTGGCTTTTGCAGCAGTTTGACTAAAATCTGCAATAGATTCTAAAATATTAAGAGGTGCCTGAGCGAAAGACACTGCCTGCTTAGCTGCACCTTGGATGTCAGCCATCTCTTGCTTATACTCATTCTCAGTATTACGCAGCAGGATCTCTTGATTTTCTCTTCGAATGCCTCGTGTGTACTCAGCATTTTCCTTCATTGCTTGAAGGTCTTTATCTCTCTGCTCTTTTTCAGCAATACGAGTACGTTCCATGTGCTGGACAATACGGTTGCTTTGCTCCCGCATCTGAGCAATACCCGCCGTACTTAGTTGTTGTGTTTGAAAACCTCTCCGCCGTGCGGCTGGACGGTATTGCATACGTGCCATAATAATTTAAAGAATAAGTTTAGCTGAAGACTATCCTGAGCTTGAGCTCAAGGGCCGAAGGGTTGCCACCCCAGCCCAGCAGCAGTTGAAGCATAGCTGGCGACAGTGCTGACACCAGCTGCAAATAGGTTTTGTTGATGTGCAGGTGGTACATAACCAGGAATAGCCTCCATACGATCAATAAAGATACGCTCAGGTGGAAGCTGTGGCTCTGGCTGATATGCAAGCTTTTCTGGTTTTAGCATTGTATTTGCTTTAACGTTAAGATCAGCAACCTGACGATCAAGTTGAATTTGTTGGATATTGCGACTTGTTTGTTTAATCTCACTTTCAAGGTTAGCTTTCATAACCTCTTGATTAAATTCAATTTCGTCATTAGCGTTTTTAACAGCATTTTCAATCCTATCAATATTTAAACCAACCCCCTGTTCTGCCAAACTAGCGTCTACATTAAGTTGAGCTAACTGAATAGATGCTTGTTTGTAAGTACCTTCAAGTTCAGATTGAAGCGACATTAAACCCCTAAAAAGAGCTGCTTTATTGGATTGTTGTTTTTTTGCTGTAGATGTACCAGCTTGACCTAATGCAGTCTTACCTTCAGCCAATAGACCTTCTACTAAAGCAGTTTCCCGTTTCAAAGCACCTTGGGTCATAAGAGTATCCATCTGCGTCATTGAACGCATATTACCAAACCTACGGTTAGATTGAATGCCTAAAAGTTTAACACCCTGCTCTTTACGATTAATATTTTGTTCAGCATAGATCTGTTTAAGATCCATCAAGTTACTTCTAAATTGAAAATCTTGGGCAATAAAAGCATCATCTATTGCAGCAGCTTCGTTCTTTAATCCTAGTGATTCACCCCTTGCATTTAGTCCATATTGACCAGCTGCAATTTGATTACTCTTTTCATATTCTTTTAAAGATGCGTTGTATTGATAATCTTGGATCAGATTATTATGATTCCAAGTTCTTAAATCAGTTTCATACGAAAAATCACGCATCGTTTCGTAATTTATACGATCTGTTGCATCTAATTCATCGTTATATAAATTAGTACGATCAGCAACTTCTTGGTTAAATTCCTTCTGACCTTGTTCCGCGTCTCTTGCAGCATCGTTAGCACTACAAGCACCACCGGTAAAAACATCACAGAGCAAATTATTTAACTCAATACCGGATGTTGCAAGCTGCTCTTCTAATAGATTATATTTTGGATTAAACATTAAGCTCTCCTATAAAATCGTGGGGAATAGTTACCTTCCCACATCATTGATACCAACGATACAGGGTATGGGAAATTGCTTTTCACTTTAAGTTCAAAATTAGTATTACGTTGGTGGATTGGTACGACAAATTGTCGTTCAGATTTAATAGGATTACTGTCAGCTGCATAATAATCAGCATCTGTAGTAGACTCAATAGGTTTCCATAGGTTTGAGCCATCTGCTTTTACTTCAAAACTAACTGATCCAGTTCTACCAACAGAGAATTTAACCCTGGAAATAGTTAAGGTAGCAGTAAAATCAGTTTTATTATCTTCTGGACGGTAATAAAATTTAGGTAAAGTTACGTCAAATTCATAGTTGTAACCTACAACAATACCGTCAGCATAATCTGTAAACTTACCTTTTACTTCAAAATAATGATACCCTGTTCCAGACTCAATACGCTCTTCAGCAGTAGCATAATAACCTGCATCAGCATCAACAACAGAACTAGTACCTACATCAGCTTCAGGTACTGTTAAAAGCATTACAGCTTGTTTACTATCAATAGGAGTATATGGTACGTAAATCTTAGTGATATCATTAGTCACATCATACACAACTGCATCTACAGACGCATGAGGTTTGACAGGACGTGTTGCCATATCTAGACAAGGGTTACCTGTAGTGGTAGTTGCTTTTGCAACCACATCTCCAGTAGGGATTTGGTCTAGAGTAATTTTACTAAGAGTGTACTCATCTTCGTGTTGAGAAACAATAATTACATCTTCATCAATAATTTCTGCAGCTTGGATTGTAGGCGTAAGGTACCACTTTGTCCAAGCTTGGAATAGATCTTTTTCACCATCATTGTAGTACCTATACAAGTACATATAATGTGTTGATCTATCTACCAACATGATGACAGAGTTTTGTGGACTGACAACCAATTTGTCAATAGTGTTAGGTATCCATTCTAATACAACTTTACTAATATCTACAACAATAGGACTCTGTTCAATTTCCCGTAGCTGTAATGTAAACAGTTTAGCATAACCAGGGACTGTATTAATAAATGCTGTAGTAATACCCACATCAACAGGTGGGATGTTTGCTGACATTTCGTAGTTAGAGATAGCTCTAATTACAGTTGTACTAGGTGTGAGCGTATTTGTACTAGAAGAGTACACTTGAAACTGCTGACGTGCACTAAACAATAAGAGACCTTGCGGTGATGGTAGTACATCAGTCAGGAAAACAGGGCGCACACTAGCAACATTCAAATCAATAGGATCTGATTCTATTTGTGTTAAGGCAGATCTGTTAAAGAAATTAAATGAGTCATTTGCTACACCAAAGAATACATTGTCCTCCGACAAAATACCAAATCTGTTGTTGTAGAAAAACGTAGAGTTAATTTTAAAACCAACAAAAGATGGATTAGGATTTGTGTTAGCATCACCAACCTGCCTACCTGCATAAGTAATAGGCTGAAGTCTTAGTGTAGTTGGTCCTAAAATTTCCAACTGGTGTGGCATTGTAGCATTGTTTAGACCAGGTGAGGCATCTCTTGCTAATGACTCTTGCCAGTAACCTTTACCGCTGGTACCATTAAAAGCTACATACTGTAGATAATAATCATCTTCAGCACTGCTAGTGTTTAAAACCTTTACGTTGTGACCATGGAATGATTCTGTAGGTACATCGTTAGAGTCTTGTACATCATCTTGAAACGCTTCAATACCTAAGTTAGCAGGACCACCACGTGCACTAATAGTAAAGGCAACAGCGGTACCTGAAGGTGTTGAGTAATCTGTAACAACAGCATTAGACCCTGCTGTACGTCTAATTGTAATACTATTAGAGTAAGATTCTAGGGACCATACACCACTAAAATTAACGTTATTAGCAGCCTGCTGTGTTTCAATAAGATTTTTAATAGCGTCAATTAAATGATGATTATTATTTATATCACTTGAATTGTAGAAAAGAAATTCATCAAATGTAGTTGAAGTTTGTGATGTAACTGATGCAGTCTGTCCTTGAATAGTTACATTATAAATGTAGCTACCTGTCAAGTTAACAAGTTTAATAGTACCTACAGAGTTAGCCGTAAAAGTACCTAAAGCTTGTTGAGCTACTGTAACTGTTTTGTTTGTAATAATGGTTACATCTTGGACACTACGAAAATGATAATCAGATTGTTTTGTGCCAGTAAGGTAAGACCCACCATTATTAGTTACAGTACAGAAGGTGCCTTCTTCTTTTGTCCATACATAGATATTGGAACCTTTAATGGCACCTACATACGATCCAGCTTCGTCTCGATCAATAAAGAACCATGCAGCATCAGCCAGCTCTGTTTTACTAAAGGCGGTACCGTCGGCTTTTTTTAGAACACTGGTGTGCTCCATGCCTGGTCTTTTAAGCAAACCATAAGTAGGATCTGGATAACCATTAACTATTTCAGTTACCTGATTAGATAATTTTTTGTCGTCATTTTGACGAGATACACCGCCAAGAAAATTAGGAGTTGTCTGAGTTATTGCTGGCATTAGCGTTGCAAAGTATGGAACGGTTTGTAAGGTTGATAAAAGTTACCACCATCAGGCGATCCAAAGAAAGAGTAATCACCTTGGTTGCACTCATATTCATTAGCCTGAGCACGTGTAGCAAGTTCTTTTTGTTGTAATACTTGGTACTGATTGGTATCACCAATAATACGGCTAGATACAATAGCAGCAGCACGGGCAACAATATGTGCTTGGATAGGAGATGGGATATTCCCCCACTCAAAGTACCACAAAATATCTACATATACAGACTCAGCTGTCCATGTATAACTGTGTTTCTTTTTATCGTAAAGTTTGCCGCCACGGAACACAGCGTCTTTTTCAATGTTTTCAGGGTAACCCTGGTTAAGGTCCATTTGTAAAACATCGTCAGCAATTCTGATTTCATTATTAGAATCAGGTGTAATTTTATAATCGTATTCTGTATTAAATGACCAGCCTTCACTCTGTACTTCACGCGACACTTCTCTCAGGGTGTTGAGTGCAATCGCAACGTCCGGGTTGGTTTGGGTTTCAACTCTAGTTGTAACTTTATTTTGAGTTAGTGCACGCTCAGAAACAGTCTGTGAAATATTAACAGTATATGTATAAGTCACAGGATTAGTTGACTGTTCGACACCAGCAACCGCAATAGAAGTACCAGTAGTTACACCTGTACCACCAATATATGTACCAACAGGAATGTTAGCAGTTTGAGTGGTTAGAGTAGTACCTGCAATGGAACCAGTAAAACGATCTACTTCATTAATTACAATAGTTTCTTCAGTTGTCAACGTGGTTACAGGGGCCTGACCAACTGACGCCAGGATCTGATTAACAGCTTTAAGCTCAGTGGAGCCAGTAGATAGGTAAGGCATAGTTGATAATGAGTATTATTCTCAATAAAATTTAAAAAAAAGGAGTCCCCGAAGAGACTCCCATATAACTGCAATTAGAAGCCAGCAGGCTTGGTAGCAGTACCAGCAAACAGTTCTACAGAAGCAGCGGGATTCAGGTAGTCTGCACCCATGGCGAGACGACCCAGGATCACGTCACCCTGGTAGATTGTGGATACGTCGCCACTGGTGACTTGCACCTGAGGAGCGATAGCTTCCACACAGCCAGCAGCTTCACGTTGGAAGATGAGGCCACAGCTGTTAGCGAATTCGGTTTCTTCACCGTACTCGTTGTTGATACCAGCCACATCGGCAGCAGCATCTTCAACAGCTTCAGACACGAAAGAACCGGTGTTACCAGGATCGGTTACACCAGGGTTCGTAGCAGAACCAGTACCATACTTAGTACCGTACTGAGAGAAGAACGGAATGTTCATCGACTTAAAGATTTTGATACCAGCAATCTCGACGATTCCTTCAGCACCCTGCAGAGCAGAGCCTTGAGCGTCGCGGTTTACCAGACCATTACTACCGACCGCTTGGATCAAAGAGTAGTATTGGCGAGGGTTTAGAATACCGACCCTACCGTCTTGGCTAACACCCTTTTCATCGAGTGCAGCAGCGGCATCATAGAATGCTGTTACTAGCTTACCAGAATCATAGGCATCAGAAGCAGCAGTACCGGTAGAACCAACACGGATCTGTGTACCACCTGGCTCAACATAGCCAGACTTAGTGATCGGAGAAGCAGCACGTGCACCACGAGTGATGGCACGGAAGATCAGACGATCATATTTTTGTGCAAGAGCGTAACCGATCTTACGGCTGATCTCAGAACGCATGTCATAGTGTGACAGGGTTTCATCGAGATCATACAAGAATGCAGAGCTGATCAACAGGTCATCGACCGTGATGGTCTTCTCAGCCACTGGAGGTGCATTATTGCTGTCACCCAGAATGCTGTTTCCAGGAGTATGGAATTCAGCTTTGGTGTGACCAGTGTAGATGAACTGCAAAGATTTGCCGTTCGTCAAAGTACGACGCATAACCAGATCCCGAGCGATAGCATTATGCTGGAATCCTTTGAACATTTCTCCACTGAACAACTTCAGATAGAGAGCGCGGGCGTCACCCGTGCTATTAGATTGACCCGGGCGCGTAAGTTGCGCGGGGTTTGTAGAAGATTGAAAAGCCATTTC
>Ga0181400_1000459_pt1 | contig 17547 bp, 27 predicted proteins | sample 23SPOviralmetaG_FD_130129 | JGI IMG/M metagenome (GOLD analysis project Ga0181400, IMG submission 130129) | Marine viral communities from the oligotrophic San Pedro Time Series (SPOT) site, San Pedro Channel, CA, USA - 23 SPOT_SRF_2011-06-22 | ecosystem: Environmental > Aquatic > Marine > Strait...
ACGGGGTTTGAATGAGAAACGAGGATCCTGTGCCATGTCTTTGTCACTGACTGCAAACAACGCGATTGTGTTTTGGGGATCAAAGTTGTCTGTAATTTCAGTTGCTTGGTATGGATTTTTTACTTGTACCACACGACTAGGATCAACGCCTGTAAGCGCCATCATTGCTCGCTTCTCATCAAATGTGAATGGGGATTTCGGGGGATCTACCTTGTTAGAGGTAGCGATATAGACACGATCTTTTCCAAACCGTTTAACAAGAGTATCATAAACACTCTTATGACCTTTATGGAACGGGTGAAAACGACCCGGATAGATTACTACTGTATCCATTGTTAATCCCTAAAACACAGTGTATTTATGCGCTATAGGTTTTCAAGTAACCAAATGTAAATAGGTGTAGAAAATTTTAGTGTAGTTTTGCCGTTCCAAGAAAGTTTAGTAGCATCAAATCCATGTGTGTCTGAACCTTGTGGATCAATTGATTCATATTTAAATGTTTCACTATCTAGCAGTTGAAAAAAGTCTAGTTCAATATCGTCAAAACTAATGCTATTAATTTCAATACGCTTATCTGCAACTGGTACTTCATCTTCACCTAACACAACATCGTGTATTGCATCCTTGTTCATATACTCAATAGTTAAGAAGTTTGTAGTGTTATCTTCAATTTCAACATCAATATCAATTACAGTATCATTTTCACAAATTTGTCCAAATTGAGGATAGCCATTAAGACTTAGGTTTACAAAGGGATGTTCTTGAACTGCATCATGTGTAATAATACTTAGATCTACTTTTATATTAATTTTTTCCATTATTCATTGCTCCTAAATCTGGCATAAATTTATGATAACCTACATGTGCTAGTGCTACTGTAGTATCTGCATACACAGTACCTCCTAGTTGTCTCCAGCGTCTACAGAAACTCCAGTCCTCAGTGAGATATTCTCCGTTGCTATCTATAGTGCAGTTGTAAAAATCATATGCTATACCACCTGCATCTTTATATTTTGTCGCGCCTTGGTCAATTATTTTTTCAAATACTCCGCGCTTAATTAACATAAAGCCAGTACCAATTGTTCCTACTTCCAATAAGTTTCCCTGGCGTTTACCTGTGTCAATTGTGTTAACAACCATACGAGGTGGCAAAGTTTTTTGTGGGTAAATACCACCTACAATATCCACGTCGTGGGCAATAAGTTTTATTATATCGTTAGTTTTCCATTGTATATCTGCATCTATAAACATTAAATGTGTTGCATCTCCTGCTAAAAAACGTGCAGCGCAACTGTTACGAGCCTTGTTAACGTTACTTTCATTAGCAAGTGTATCTATATTGTGTTGTATTCCATTATTAACTGCGTATGTTGTCCATTGCAAATAACTATTAAAACATGCTTCTGTAATATTGCCACCATAGCAGGGCGTCATAAAATGTATTTTAGACATGATATTCCAGTTTGTTAAGTAGATTGTTTATCCTGTGTACTTTTGGCATTAGAAAATTTTTCTGATTATGCTCCAGTGTGTCTGCAATTATACTTTGTATACGCAAATGATGTTTGTCACTAAGGTGACACAAATCGAAACTCATTTTCAATAGACTGCTCATGCGTTCCTTGTGATCTTCTTCTAAATCATAGGTTTCTCTTATTACTTCTGCAAACGTTTTATATCCAAGGCTTTCTAAAAGTCTTAGACTGTAAGGGTTGCCTACTATAATAAAAGGCTGTAAGTTAAGTATAGGCTTAAAAGTTTTTTCTGTCAAGAAACATGTGTCATTATCAAAGTGTGTTTCAACAACAAAATTCCAGTATGCATTTTGAAAGTAGTCTTGATTAACTAACTTGTGATTGTTATGATCATTATCTGATAGTTCATCACATTTTATAGGAGTTTTCATTTCAAAACTTAACAAGTCTTGTGCCAGCGTATCATCATACTGTTCCCACTTGGATAAATCATCAACGCCTTTGTGACTTGTCTCATACTTGTATCCTGTATAACTAAAATATCCCATACTAGTTACATCAAGTGAGTGCAACATTGCTGCATATATTTTTCGCCAGGCTTTGTCAGCACGGATCAAACAAGTAAACTTTTTATCTCTGCTCTGTAAATTATGACTTTTTACATAACTATTTTCTATTACATGCAGGTATCTATAGTAAAGTTCATCATCTGGAAAGTAAACAAAAGGCAGCGTATCTTTAAGTTTGTAGTTTGCAATTACAAAACGTATACTATCCTTGCTTACATTATGTGTAGCACACATGCGATCTAAACTGTTGTTAATTTCGGGGTTAGGATTATCACCTTCACTGTAATAAAATAGGACACGGAAGTCTCCACTTTTAAAACGTTGTAGACTACGTTCGTCCATAAGTCCAATGTAATCTATATCAGGATCAAAAAAGTTTAAATTAATTGGATAGTATGCACTTGCTGTTCCTGTTATATAATCATTTACAAGTGTGCAATGCTGTATTACCCCATCTAGTTTACAATATTTTAAGAAGCGGAAGTCATACGAAAAAGGTGGCTTAATACATAAGTCCCACCATGCACTGGTATTAGGTTCCAGTGTTTCGTCTTTTATTAGGTTCGGAAGAAACCCATGCTGGTTCCTTTTATCGAACAACCATTGTATCATCGATTGTGGTCCTTATTGACCGGTTGCTTCTACTGTAAAATCTTCTATATGTGTTGCAAGACTATCTATAATTGCCTCTACAACACGCTCATCTAAATCTTCTGCTACACTAAATTCTATACTCTCGCCTAATTCTGTACTATAATATGTTGCATCATTGTCATCATCTTCCATACACACTGTTTCTGCAAACATGTTTACAGCCGTAGCAATTGTTTCCATTTGCTCTTCTGATAAATTTTTTGCTGTAAAACGTATGTAACTCATTAGTGTGCCATAAAGACGTTGTTGATAGTACCAGCAGTAAACCCACTTACTGCAATTCGTATCCAAACAAAATTGCCTGTAAAGTTATTAAAGAAACTATTTGTAATTGCAGTACTTCCGTCACTGGTGACCACACTTGCAATGTCAACAAAGTCTGTATCTGCTGGATCTTTTACAAGTGTACCCTGTATTTTGACTGTGCCAATCAATGATGTAACACGAGTTTGTATTGTGTGTACACCGTCACTAAATCCATAGTAACCATCACCTTTAACTTTATCACTGTTAAATGCTGTTGCACTGCCATCATAGTTACCTGCTGATGTACCATGCGCTGTTGTTACTAATAATGTAGTGCTAGTTGTTGCTGGCATTATTGTTCCTGTATAAGTTCTACTATTTTACCTGGGCCTGCTAGTTCGCCTATTACTGCTTCTAACTGACTCATTATTTCTGCATCAAGCGGCGGCTTTGCTTCTTGATCGTCTCTTAATAGTTCGCTTACTTTAATCACGAACATCTGTTCATTGAGTTTAGCCATTTTACATTCCTATTAACTTGCGCCAGTAAACGCCATTACGCCTTCAGTTGTCAGTGCGCCTAAAGATCTAACTGGTAGTACATCTGATCCACTAATGTCAATATCGTTTGGTCCAATACTAGTAGTTGTTGCACCATCATCTTTTCCAATTAATCTAATGCGGGCTTGCAAAGTTGTATGGTCGTTAAAGTTCTTGTCCATAATTAGCATTACTGTTCCTGCACTACTGTTTGTAATAAAGTATGCAAGCGGATTAAGATCCATAATAATTGCTTCTACTGCTTCATTTACAGCATCATCTTCTGCTCTAAGGTCAATAGCACTATTACTAGCATTTTGCACTGTTAACAGATAACAGTGGCATCCTACTTCGTGTTGTACTCCAACTGTCATATGACTGGTGCCGGTAGTTCTTGTTACTGTTGGCATGGGTTTGTATCTCCTATATTAATATAGTATATTTATGCCTATGCTTGGTTAGTCATTATTAGGATACTTAACTTGGTTTTTATCCCCCTTGCTAGAAAATTGTCTGCACAGTGTAGTTGTGTTTGATCCCAAACTACTGCACTGCCGGGGTTCCATTTATATATAGTTTCTATCTCTAATCCTTCAGCCCAATCATAGGGCATGTGACTCATATATGTGTTCCAAGTTTCTTCGTCTATCTTATACCCATCACAGCAACCTTCTACATTACTTTGATTTATTGGTCTTTTCCAACTAGATTGATTAGTGTTGCCTGTTTGTCCAGTGTTTGAATTGGCGTTGTTTCTTAAATAACTACGCTGTTTAAAGGTAATGCTATATGTGTCTGCCCAGCCCGTTGCATCAGCAATTACATCAAGGGGTATTAATATAACTTTGTGTGGTATCTTATCTTCATACCATCGTAGGTCAGCATGTATTTTCCATGGCTTAATTGCTTCTTGCCAAGCAAAAAAATCTAACTTGTGGTCGCCTATTTCACTTACTAACTTGTCGTGAAATATCTCTCGCATGATAGGACCATAGGGAGGATGTTCATAGGCACTTCCGGCATACTTACTTGTGCTGCCATGTTCTGGATATTCAACTGTATCAATAAGTCTGCGTAGCTCAGTCAAATCACTACTACTAATTAAGTCATGTATTACCCAAGAGCCAGAATCTGATTCTTGCATTCTAGCAATTTGTTCATCTGTATAACTGTTATCCAAATAAACGTGTTGCGACATCTTTTGGTTTCCTTCCACGCTTTTTATGTTCTTTGTAAGTGCCGTCGGGTTTAATGTTATATGCTTTAGCAAAACGCTCTGGAATCATACCCTCAATGTCGTTAATTGCTCCTGCAGGCATGCCTGGATACCAATACACATCCTTTTTGATGTAGATATCTTTTCCACCTAAACCTTTACTTTTAACATTAGCATATACAAGTGTTTCCTCTGTTACAAGTTTGCGCTCTACTAGTGTACTTAGAAGTGATTGATTCATCATTTATTTGTTTTCCTTATTTGATATTCAATAATTTTGTTTACTTTTGACCCAAGTTTAAATTGTACAAGTTGTAATAATTTTTCATTGGTTACATATCCAAGGTTTTCACCGCACCATGTTCCCCATCTGCGTATTAAATCACTGTTGTTGATCTGTATATCATCTGGATATTGCTTTGCCCAACGTGACCAGTCAGTAAATTCTTCGAATGACATACGTTCGCCTACTATTTGAAATTTAAATTTATTATATGGTAAGCGTTTTTTTCGATAGTGTATGTTACGATCTAACATTGTGCCAGGAAAATAACGCACACTTACAAGTTCAAGTATTGTATCAGTAATATCCGGCTCTTTACTGTTAAGACGATTTACATACTTAATAACCTGATCTATATTATCAAGGTCACTAGTATAGTAATTAAGTGTTGTTCTTTCAACACGCACTCTATCATCGTGTCTTTTTGCAAAACGTCTTATTGTACCACTAAAACTTTTTTTTATTTCTGTATCAACTTTGTATCCCCACCAGTCTACGGTTCTCACCTTCATTAACTCTGGCACACGGTACTGATACATTAATACTTCAAGACGATAAAGATACTTGCCGTAAAAAAGTCTATCGTTATGCTTTAACGCTAGGCTGTGCTGATTGCTCAGCGTCTCCAACTTCTGCAGTTGTTCCATCTGTGTACCTAAACTTTATTAATAGACTATTGTTTGAATTTCTAACTTTAATTTTACAGCCATTTGCTGGTTTGTCAACTAATTTCTTTGCAATAGGCATGCGTAATAGCGTGTCAATAGCACGAGCCATGGGTCTTGCTCCCATAAGTTCATCATATCCCTGTTCAAGAATAATATCAATACTTGGTTCATCAACGTGCAGTGTAACTCCTTTGTCTTTTAGTTGCTGTTGCAATTCTTGTATAAACTTTAGTGCTACTTTACGTTTAGCAAGTTCGTCCAATGAACTAAATGCGCAAACTGCGTCAATACGATTGCGGAACTCAGGAGCAAAGAACTTTTTATAAGCATCTTCTGCTGCACCCTCAACACGATCTCTACCAAAGCCAATGGCATTCTTTTCGCCCTCGCTTGCGCCTAAGTTTGTTGTAAGAACAACAAAACAGTTACGAGCATCTGCACGTTTGCCGTTTGATCCTGTAACAAAGCCTTCATCCATAAGTTGTAGTAGTACATTACTAACATCAGGATGTGCCTTTTCAATCTCATCAAACAATATTACTGCATGTGGATTACGTTCAATGTCACGAATAAGTAATCCTCCACCTAGATTGCCATCTTCAAATCCAACATATCCAGGGGGTGCACCAATAAAACGTGCTACAGTATGACGTTCTTGATATTCACTCATATCATAGCGTAGTAGTTTCATTGAATTTGCGTCAGCAAGTTGCTTTGCAAGTTCTGTTTTGCCTGTGCCTGTTGGTCCAGTAAACACAAATACACCCAGTGTTTTATCACGCTTGTTAAGACCTGCTTTAGCAACCCATACTTTATCTAGTACTTTGTCTACTGAAGTATCCTGACCATAAACTTTGCTTTTGATTTTATCACTAATTGCATCTGGTTGTATTACAGATTCCTTCTTTTCACCTAACTGGCTAATAGGAATCTTTGCATACTTGCTGATTTCTTCTACAATATTTTCACTATCAATTACTGGATTTTCTGTGCCTAGTCTGCGCTGCTTTGCACTTGCACTGTCAATCATATCAAATGCTTTGTCTGGTAGTCGTTTGTCTGTAAGATAACGCACACTTAGATCAACTGCGTCTGCAACTGCCTGTTTAGTAATCTTACAACCGTGAAACTTTTCGTAGTATTTCTTACTATTCATAAGAATCTTTTTAGCAAGTGCAGGTGTTGGTTCGTCCACAGTAATGTGATAAAATCGTCTCATAAGCGCACGATCTTTTTCAAAACTACTGTTGTATTCCTCCCAAGTAGTACTTGCAATAACTTTAAGTTTTCCTCTGCCCAAGTAAGGCTTTAACATATTAGCAAAGTCTGTGCCACCATTTCCACCTGAGCCTGCACCTTTAAGAGTGTGTGCTTCGTCAATGAATAGTATGCTATTTTTCTTTGCAATAAGTGCTTCAAGCACTTCTTTAACACGTTCTTCGAACTGTCCACGATACTGTGTACCTGCAAGCATGTTTGCTACATCTAAATTATAAACAACGTGATCTTGTAAATATACAGGCACTTCTTTCCTTACTACTTTTACAGCAAGTCCTTCTGCTACTGCAGTCTTACCTACGCCTGGATCACCTACCATAAGCACATTGCTTTTATTACGGCGTGCAAATGTTTGTGTAATGTCATCAATAATATCGTCTCTGCCAATTACTGGGTCTAGTTTTTTTGCTTGTGCTTGTTCATTTAAATTTTCACAATATTCATTGACAATACCATCAAGATACTGTTCGTGTTTTTGGCTTAACTGGCGGTGCTTGTTATTGGTTTTCATAAAACGCATAAACTCTTCTTTGGATACATTGTATTTCATCAAAAAGTAACTACTGTGACTGTTCTGTTCACTAGTAATGCTAATAAACAAATCCAATAATGTAAGTGTTTCTCTGCCGCTAAACAACACACTGGTCATTGCACGATTGAACACACGTTCCAAGGATTGCGTTTTAATTTGTCCTGTGCCATCTACAGATGCAAATGCATCCACTAGATGGCTTTCTATATCAAGTTGCAGTTCTTCAAGTTGAACTCCAAACTCCAGCATATAATTTGCAAACTCTTTATTTTTTAATATGGCAAGCAAAAAATGTTCTGTACTTAGGTACTGATGTCCATATTTGCTTGCTATCTTGCCAGCAAAGGCTAGTGTTTGATCTACTTCTTTAGCAGTTTTCATTTATCATCCCGTAATTTCTTGCATATATTTAATTGTTGTTCAGTTAAGTTTTCAGGTACTTTAACCAATACTTGTACAAGCAAATCTCCTCTTGTATTTGACTTGTTGTACATACCATGATTGGGTATTTTCAGCGTTGCACCGTATTGTGTGCCTGCTGGTATATTTAAGTTAAGTGTTTTATTTTCGATTGTATGTATTTGAACTACTGTACCTATTATAGCATCCCATGCGCCTATTGTCAAGTGCATTTTCAAGTTGTCATTGTCTCGGGTAAACACTTCATGGTCTAACATATTAATTGTAACAGTAAGGTCACCAGGACTTAAATTTTTATGTATGTGATCTCCTAGTTCACTATATTTAATTTTTGTACCATTGTTTACTCCACACGGTATTTTTAAGTTTACAAGATGTCTTGATCCGTCTGTGTGTCTTATGCTTACTGTTTTTTGTTGTTCACTTAGTATTTCTTCAAGTGTGCATTCCACAGTGATGCCCAAGTTTTTATTTGATTTTACACGTTGGTAATCGCGTTTGCTTGGATGAAATCCTGCACTGCCAAATACAGTAAACATATCATCATAAACATCACTAGTGTTTATCTTAATGTTTTGTCTGCGACTGTTGCGATGATCAAACGCTGCACGTTTATGTGGGTCTTTAAGAACTTCATATGCTTCAGCAACCGCATGAAAAGTATCAACATCTCCGCCACTGTCAGGGTGATGCTGCTTTGCTTTAGTGCGATATGCTGATTGTATATCTTTAGGACTACATGTAGGTTCTAGTCCTAGTACATCATAATAGTTCATAACTGTAATTATACTATACTAAGACTGTCATGTAAATTACTTTTTAGGTTTTGCGCCCATTGCTTGTGCGCCAAAAAATGCTGCAACAATAGCAGCAACAGATACAAAATATACTGCAGCCATATCACCTAGTATCTTAGCAGCCTGGTCAACACCAACAAGCACTGCAATTAATACAATTGCTGGATACAGCAACATACCTGACAGACTAAACCAAGCCATCTTACGCTGTGCATCACGCATTGCATCTGCATCTTCTAATTCTTTACGTTTAAATTCCAAGTACATTGCCTCTTCTTCAGGACTAACTTTTCCATCACCATTGCTGTCTGCTGGATGGTATGCAGCTCTTGCTGCAGCAATATCTTCTTTAGTTGGCTCAGCCATTGATTTATTCTCCTGCTCTTTTGTATATTTATAAATACTACTATAATCCCCATTAAAAGAAAGAGTATATATGATTAATCACAGTGATAGTTCTGGCATTATTTCTGAATTTGTTTATACCACTGAACTATTAAAATGGGTCAGTATAATGAAACAGTTTGAAATTACTACACAGTATCAACCGCTGAATATCGGCCCGCCGAATAGTCCCCCGACAAAATCTACAATAGACATAGGCGAGTGTCATGGCGTAGATAAAAATAATATAAAAGGATTTATCCTTTTTGAAAAGGTAATAATGCCAAAAATTAGAGAGCATTTTAGTAAAGACACAAAATTAAATTTTGCGCATTATTTGAAAAGCACAACTCCTGTAAAAATGCACGTTGATGTGTGGGACAAACCACCTTATATTAGTTGCCTTATTCCAGTAAGTGTAGATGATAATATATCACTATGTAATAAGTCTAGTACTATCGTAGATAATGTAGAACATATATGGAAACACGGTGATTTGATTTGGTGGGATAGCACACTCCCACATTGCAGCAATGATTTTACATTGACAAATACAAGCAAACAAAGTATAGTAATCCATACCTATGTATGATGTAAACCAATTACAAACAGATGGACTAAGTCCACTAAGCGATAATTTTACCCAAAAACTACGCGACGAATGTGCTATTGATATTAATGTTGATTATGATGATTTTAAAGTTAGAGCAAGTAATTGGTTACTAGCAAGTAATCATAGAAAAATACATGGCTTGGATAGTTTTCCTAAGTTAGACATTATTATGGGATGTAATCATTTTATTGACAATATTTTAATAATGAACGGAAAGAACAACGTACAGATTTTCGAACATGACTATGGATATTACAAAAAAATTAGTCCTGATATTAATTATGTGACTGTAGAAACATTGCAAGCAGATAAACCATTGCTTATGAGTTTTCCATTTACAGGCAGTTTGGGTATACCCAAAAACTTCCTAGAGATCGTGGAAGCATGCAATCAGTTAAACATTGACTTACACTTGGACGGTGCTTGGATGCCAGCAGCATTTAATATTGATTGTAACATTGACTTTCCATGCGTAAAAAGTTTTGCAATGAGTTTTAGTAAAGCAATTGCTATGTCATGGAATAGAATAGGTGTAAGATGGACTAGAGAATCTAGTATTGATAATGTTACTTTGTTTAATGATAAACTAATGATCCCACACTGCACACTAGGTGTTGCTAATTATGTTATGGATCACACAACAGTTGATTATTTTATAGATAATTATCATAGCAAGTACATGGATATTTGTAGATCACTAAAATTACGACCTACCAATATTATTCATGCAGCAATGAGCATAGATAGAAAACGTTTATATGGACTTACAAATCTTCTAACTTCTTGATTCGTGCTTCTAAATCATCAATTTTATTTGTAATTTTTGGATACTTTGTGCGCCATGCATTAGGATCATTTTGTAACCAAGTCCAACCCCAACGTAATGCTAGGTATTCTAGGGTGCTATCAAACTTGCCTAAAGCCCATATAGCCATGCGTGTATCTTTGAACCAAAACAAAAATGCTGCGCCAAAAAGTGATCCTGCTATTCCTGTATATATCCACAAGCGATCACTCGCCATGTTTGAGATCATGTCCCACATTGTTTTGTATCCTCCAGTTCATACGCTCCACAGTGTCGTCTCTGTCCACTACTGGTTGCAGTGTTGTATTTAACTGTTTGGAACTACAAATCCAATTAATAACTCCGTGCTGTGGTCCAAATACGTCCACAGTTTCATGTTTAAAATTATTTGGGTTGAATGTTGGAACAGGCAACCAATACATGTAGTAGTCAAATATAGTTAAGTAATCATATATCTTACTATATGCTGTTTCATCCTGCATTTCTATAAGCATGTCAGGCTGTAAATGCGTAAGTGTATATCCCATGCCCTGCAGTATTCTAAACTCATAACCTTCTGTATCCAATTTTACAAAATCAATTTTATCCATACTATAGCCGTCAAGAGTTTTTGATCTGCGTGTTTGTGCGCCAGGTTGTTCTATAAATTTAGTCTTACCAAAATCAAATTCTGTATAGCCAAATGCTTTATTATCACTTATTGCTTTGTGCGAAATAGTAATATTTCTATGAGGTTTTGTGTTTATACCTAAAAGATTAAAATTGTAATCGTCAGGTTCCCATGCATGAACTTGTTGTACATAGGGAGCAATGCTTATACTATGTGTGCCTATGTTTGCGCCTATATCCAAATACACAGTGTCTTTGTTTACCATGCTTAGTATCTGTTCAATTTCTGGATGGCAGTATTCGCCATAAACTTCTAAACTACGACCAATGCTTGGATCATCTGCATAGTAAGTCATAGGCCCATAACGTGTACTAGTCGTTTTGGTCTTTGTTGGCTGACTCATCGGGCTTCATTGCCTCTTCGTAATAGATTATAATCTCTTTTTGTTGATTGATAAAGCGGCGAAGTTCCGCTACGTTTAGTGCTAAATTTTCGTAATCTTTAACGCTGAGTGCAACAAAAGCCAAGTCGCCATTCTCTGCCTTAAAGTCCTCGATAAACTTTTGTAGGTTTGCTTGGTTGACTACATATACACGGGTGTCAACTAAATCAATTGGCTTTGGTCGCGTCGCTATCGGTACTGTTGTTTTCACCGTTTGCGTCACTACCTGGATTTCCGGCTCCGGCTGGAACCGACTGCAACCACTTAGGAAGAGGACGGCTACTGCCATCAGTGCTACCGGTCTCGCCCATGATTTCACGCCAAAGTTTTGCTGTTGCGCCATTCATACGTCCTTCTAGATTTGCTGCATCTCGTAATGCATCTCCAAGCAAGTCCAATTGACGAAGTTTTTTGCGTAAATTATCTCCATACGCTTCTGCTTCTTGTAACTGTGCTTGCAAGTTTTGTTGTAGTTTTGCGTTATTCGCTGCTTCTGCTCTTAGTGTGTCTATACTTGCTTCACTGGTTTCAATCGCAACTTCTAGTTTAGCATTGTTGTCTCGCAACGTTGCTATTTCTGCTTGCGTTGTGTCGTAGTAATACTTGGCACCGTAACCTGCAATGCCAAGTATTCCTAATAGTGCAATTAATGCATAGACTTTAAACATTTACTCGCTCTTGTAAATTGTCCATGCACCGTACCCAATAGCAATATACGCTGCTAGTTTTGCAAATGGTCCTGCAATAAGAATTACTAATCCCAGTGCAATAAGCATCGCGCCGTCCCATGAGGTACGTTCTTCAATTCTACTGTTAATCCATTTTTTAACCATCTTGATATCCTTTTTCGCTACATAGACTGCAACGACATGCATCGCACACTTTTATAATGTTAAAGCCGCCGTCATAGTCTCGTTCTTCACGCCAATTTGCAGAACCGCAATGACTGTAATCACCGCAGTTCTGGCATGTAGTTGGTTTGTATTTTATCTGACTCAAGTTGCCTCCAAGTCTGTTATGCTAGAGCCCTCATGCGATCAACAAGACGTTGTGCTCTATTAGTAACTTGTCTATACCATCCACTGTCAACCATTTCATCTGCAGCATCGTTCCAATCGCGATTATCAACACCACGCTTCATGCCTTTGAACTTGCTTAGTCTTGGACGGCCCATATTAAACATCATATTAGCAACAATCAACTGTACTTCTTCTGGCAAGTCATCAAAGTCTGGATAGAGGATTTGACAATCTCCTAGTACAATTTCACAATCTTGTTGGAAAAGTTCTGTAACACGTTCCTCTGTTACTGGAGTACCGACATCAGCACCATGCTCGGGGTCACTTTCAAGGATAAGATGCCCAATGCCAACAGTAGGCAAACCCAGATGATCCAGGTATACTTCATATACTACGCCTTCGTCAGTCGCGAGATCTTCTTGTAAACGCTCTAAATTCATTGATATCTCCTTTTGTGCGAGGTACTCTCGCTGTGTTCAATATACTTTCAATAGCAATTGCTGCTGTTTTTGTGTCTCTGTATTTCTTTGGACTTAGTGGAATACTTGCTGTTAGTGTTTCTATGCTCATTGCTTGCACTGCATTTTTCTTACTGTCTGGCTTTGCAAAATAAACCATGGTCCAATCTTCTACATCTGTGAGATTGTTTAAATCGCTGATCATGCTCATAAACTTTTGCGGGTAACTGTTACGGCGTTCTGCTTCTACAAATACTATGTAACGACCTTCGCTAATTTCTCCAGCACTAGTCTCTGCATCAATTACCCAGTCATATCCCATTTCAATAAAGTTCTCTAGATCCTGTGCAGCCTGCTTTCCAAATACTTTAAATGTAGCAACAATGACTGCATCATCTTTGCCCATCTTTGGCTTGTACTCGTCGAAGTGTACTGTTGCTTCTATTCGACCTTCAAGGTCTTGTGGATCAAGCGCCATCCTGTTGTTCCTCGTCTGTCTTAACATCCATAAGTTCGCTCTGATCTAAGCCTTCTGCATAAGCATCATCAATTTCTTGTAGATCAACTTCACTGCCTTCAATTTCCAAATATCCATCTTTAAATTCTTTAATAAGTTCGACAGGAAGTTTAACTTTTACTAGCCAAACAGGATCTTCACGCAATTTAGCCTTTTTTGTACCTGGACGAAAATCACTATAGTCTTCAATTTTAATTGGTGTACTAAGTTTGCTTTGCTCATATGTGACTACAGCATTGTAACCAAGCAAACGTTTTGCTCCGTCTGGATCAGGCATTGCTTTTTTGGGCCACATAAATGTTGCCTCTACCCAGTGTTTTTTACGGATAGGACCTTCAACAAGTTCGCCTTTTTTCCAATTTTTAAAAGCATACATGTCTAAACTATCCATAACACGCTCTATGTCCATCATAGTTTCGAGACTGCTCTCACTCATATAAATGGTTTTTGTATTTTTGATGATGTCAACAACGTCCATTACACTATCCTATCGTATAACATATTTATCCATTCTATATGTGCAGACTCAGTAGGATGAGTAGTATAAAACTCTTGTTCTGTTCGCTTTGCCCAATTAAACATGCCTTCATCATGTGCAAACCAGTTAATACTCTGTCTTAGTGTTGTTAAACTAGTATCCATTGGAATATTACAAGCAAACAAACTGTCATCTACGTTTAGAAATGCATATGGAATGTCTTGATTATCCAAATAGTTTTGTAACATAACTATTTCACACCAACTTGTATATAGTTCCCAATACTCTGTCTGTGCTACGTTTTGTACATAACTTTGAGCAAAATCAGTTATACCTGTTGCTTCTGCATTTAATCTGTTTGCTTGTTGTGCTTCAAGAACTGCATCATCTTTATTAAAAAAATGTTCTTCAAATTTGCTGTCGTCATATGTCCAGGGGTTAATACTATACCAGGGTGTATCAATATGTCCAGTATCATATGCAAAACGAAATTCATAACGATTAGGAAAACTCCACATTACAGCAACAAACAAGTCTAAATCCTTGTACTGATTTACTGCGTTCATTACATTGCGCCGTATACTACTATTACTTGCCGCAGGTTTAGCAGTATTACAAATGTTCCAGCCTTTACGCTGTGCAACTAGGTTAGCCCATGCATGTTCCTGACTGGGTAACTCACTTCCATATGTAAAACTATCTCCTCCAGCAATTAATACTGTCATAGATTTTTATCCTCTGCAAAATGTTTTGTAAAGATATGTTTGTCATCTTTAATAAACTGATCCAATGTTCTGCTGTCTAAATTAAAAACACGTTTAAGATCCAGACTTGCATGTGGTGTCCAGTTTTCAGTTACATACCTAGCACCAAGTGTTTTCATTAGTGCAAAATCATGTGTATAGTTTTCCATTGCAGTGTGTGACTTTGCATACTGTGCATTAACAATTTCAGTTACAGGAAATCCATTTGCAATCATAGTATTTGCTACTTGTTCAATACCAAGTTGCACTATGCCTGTGGCATTATAGTTTTTGTAATAGTGCGAACTATCAAGTACACATGCTTCAATCGCAGTTGCTAAACACACAGGATCAAGATAGGGTGCAGTGGCACGACCTCTGTAGTTGTCTAATACACCATTATTGTATTGCTCTGTAAAAATATTATTCATTAGTGGAGCAATATCAAAACTTGTATAGGGTATCCTTGCTTCACGCATAAATGATTCTAACTGATTATGTATAAGCCTCCATGGACCAAGACTGCCTATTTTAATAATGTGTTTGATATTGCTATCCATTACACTAAGCATAAAACGCTTTGCGTCATCCAGTACGGTTTCAGTTTTAGGCAGTATAAGAAACACAGCGTCACTGTCAAGCAAGTCAGACCAAGTGTCACTATTGCTTATGTCGTAACTAGTGTACAGATAGTCACCTGTAAAATACTTGCCGATCTGGCTGTTACACCCTGTAAATGTTATTTTCATATTTTAAATATAGTATTACTGTTGCTGTTTGCTAGTATTTCTCTAGTACGTTCTGTTTTCAGTCCAGTCATTTGTAGCACTGCACGAGGATGACTGCTTGCATTTGCTGTACAGTGCGGAACATTACTCCAGTCAAATACATGAACTTCTCCTGCACGCCATTTATCATATATGCAGTTTCCATACATATAAAAATGTCCTGGCTTCCAATCATCTAACATTATAGTTATACGCACAATACGCTCCGGATCATCTGGACATCTATCCCATAGTTTATCAATGTGCATGTTAAACATCTGACCAGTCATTTGTATATGTGCTTGCCACTTAACCAAACTAACACCATCACTGGTTAGTTGAAAGTAATCCATCATTTTGTACAGTGTTGGGTAGTCTGACCAATCAGAAAAACTATTTTTATTGGTAAGCATTATGCCTTTTGGATCGCCGCCTGCTTGTGCAATATCATATTCTTCTGCAGATAGCATAGGTGGGTCCTTTTGTTTCTGTGCAAAATGTTTCCGAGTTGCCCAGTTTACTGGATGTGTTGCTTGTACAAGTCTATCACGTTCCTCTTGCCAGTCGCCTTCAAACCTGCCAATTACGTCAAACCAATCGCCTTGCTTATCTTGTATGTTGTTGTCAAAGTGATACTCACTGTGAGCAACAGTCCAATCCCAACTACTAGGATAGTTGTCAGGATTGGCTAATGTTTTATTCCAAATAGTTTGGTGTTTCATTTATTTTACTAGTTCTTGTTTATAAACTGCTTTGATACCAAATGCTTCTGTATTGAATTTTACTAACGTTTGTAAAGCATCTTCTGTTACAAATTTCATCAGTGTATCTATTTGTGCATTACCTGCATCACCTATCATCCAGTCGTACTTACCAACTTTCTTTTGAATCTTTTTAATTGATTCTGGATTAGTTGAAACTTTCTCAAGTGCGGCTACTAGTTTATCGCGGTTAGGGTTGCCTTTGTTTACCCACAATGCTTTTTGCAGTCCATCACGGAAACTTTTTACAAGTTTGTATGCGTCTGCTAGATCGCCTGTTGGATCTGCTTTGTACATTTCTGAAAACTGTTTTTCCATTTGAATACCTGGATAGTTTGGATCATCTGCATGTGTACCGTCAGGCTGTAAAATGCCATGATGGAACCATAAACGTGCCTCGCCTTTGTCAATTACTGGCTGCACATGCTTTTTAAAACTTGCAGGATTTTCACGAGTTCCGTTTAGTTCACCACGCTTAAATGCAAGACGTCTTTCGTTGCCTTTCATTCCTTTGATCCAGTTTACTTTCTCCTTAAAACAAGCAATGTATGCATCTGTATTTGGCAGGTTGCCACACTTTAGCAGTGTTATTGCAATACCTTCTGGGATCTTGCCGCTACCACCACTAAAACTAGTTTTGCCACCATTGTATGGATCGTGATCTCCATGCACTGCAGCGATAATGTTAAGGTTCATAAGTCCAATGCTGTCATAATCTTTGTAGTTGTAATCAACTTGTTCATTAAGAAAACTTACACCATTACCGCCATGACTTACCATAATGGTTTTATCATCAAAACGTAGTTCATTGTGAAACTTATTAAAGCCAGGAATGTCTCTTGCACCACGGATATGCTTAAGAACAATCTTTTCACCATCCAAGTACTTTTCCATTTCAGTAGCAACAATTTGTGCCCACTGACTTGTACCGCCGCCTGGCTTCTGTGGTACAATCATTGTATAATCAGCAAGTGCTGATGTTGTAAATCCTAGCATCAGTGCTAGTGATAGTAAAAGTTTACGCATAATCTATTCTTCCTTTTCTCATAATACTGTATATGAATATTCCAATAATGCACACTATCAGTGACATGAATATTGGTCTTGTTATTAGTGTTTCCACAGTGTAAAGTCCTGTGATCTGAAGCGTTAGTCCTTCAACTTTTTCTGCTAGTATATAACCAATTAACATAGCAGGTCTACTAAACTTGTAATGTCGCATTGTAAATCCTATTACAGAAAATACTGCTAACATTGCAAGGTCTTCCCATCC
>Ga0181400_1000461_pt1 | contig 17518 bp, 17 predicted proteins | sample 23SPOviralmetaG_FD_130129 | JGI IMG/M metagenome (GOLD analysis project Ga0181400, IMG submission 130129) | Marine viral communities from the oligotrophic San Pedro Time Series (SPOT) site, San Pedro Channel, CA, USA - 23 SPOT_SRF_2011-06-22 | ecosystem: Environmental > Aquatic > Marine > Strait...
CCCTTTTGTTGGCATCAACGGCATCATATTAGCACCGCGGCGTGTAGCCCGTACTGTTTTCTTTTTAGGTTTTGCTGCTGCTTTGTTTGCTCTAGCCATGTCTATCTCCTCACTGTTATAAACAGTATATAGTCATTTAATTTAAATGTCAAGTCTTTTAGATTTTTTCGCCAACTTCAAATCCTCTAAATGTTTTAAAGCGTGGAAAGCGTAGGCTGTAGGTGCCGTCTTGGTTTTGTGTAATAGCGTCTGCTCTTACTTCTACAAGATTTCCTTTAACACTGTCGCGGTGATTCCAAAAATCATCACGATTAGCATCAGTGAAACCGCTGCCGACATTAACAGCAATATGTCTGTCATCGTCGACTCCTTCGCAGACAAACGCTCCAAGGCGCCCTTCGTTGCGACCAGTACCTTCTTCAATGTCAGTCACCTCCAATGTTACTTCAATAAATGGTTTTGCTTTAAGCCAGGCATGTGTACGCTTACATTCGTATGGTGCATCAATGTCCTTAATCATTACACCTTCGTAACCGCCGTCTACAGCCTGCTTATTTAACGCTACAAAGCGTTCTTGTCCTTCTGGTGTGTCCAAGTCAACATCTTCCCAGTCCAACGCTTGTACGTGCTCTAAGAGGTCTTGATTCTCCAATACCCAGTACTTAACTAGATTGCTACGATATGTTTGTGGCTTATCCCAACCGCCTTCTAAAAAGTCTTTCAATGGAATAAAGTCAAATAAGTGTAGCACAGCATCAGTTGCTTTCTTACCATCTTTGCGTTGCAGTTGTTTCATAAGGTCTTGGAAGTCTGCACTCATTACTTCGCCGTCTAGTACACAATCATAAGGAGCAGGCTTTGCCGCAAGTACTGCTTCAATCTCTGCAATGATGTGATCAAAGTTATGAAACTGTTTTCCGTTGCGTGAAAACAGTTCTACCTTGCCACCTTTGCATACTGCAAGTACTCTTACGCCATCTAGTTTAACTTCGATCTGCTTCTTGCCTGCCATCTTCTTTTCGTGCTTGGCACTATCATGAGCAAGAGCACAAGTAAACACAGGAACAGTGCCTGGTGCAATCTTGTTTACAGTTTTTTCACTTACACCACAACGTAGGTCTTTGATTAAGATACGTCTGTAAAAGCCATTCCACTGCTCAACAGTAGCAACACTCATGAACAATTCAATAGCATCACGAGCAGCGTGGCCTGTAAGCTCTCTATTGATTAGTTGGTCTGCAAGCACTTTGAAATCCTTCCAAGTAAGACCTTGTCCTGTCAATATATCACTACGTTCAGGTACTGCCTTTACACCAAAAGTAACAAGTGGATCAAGCGCCATACGCAACCCATCAAAGAACTCTGGCAAGCCTTCGTTGAATGCTTCTTGTAGTATTGCTTCTTTAGCAAGACGTGAGTTGTCTGCTTCTAACTTTGAAATAACTTCTTGTGGTTGAGTTCTCATTATATCAACTCCTCAATGTTTACAGGTTTATAGTATGTTTGCTCGACACAAACACACTTGTATGGTCCTTCTGGTGAAGGATTAGTGTGTATGTGTCCGTGAACGTTCAACAACGGCTTATCGCCAAATCTATGACTCTCAGCAAGAGTACTTTCATGTTGTGGAGTGTGACTAAACAACAAGCCTTTGTCGCTCATGTCTATCCACATTTGCATGTCTTTGAAGAACGGTGCAAGATGCTTTGGGTTATCGTGGTTTCCAAGAACAAGTCTTTTCTTACCAGGTAACTTTGCAAAGTTTGCAGTTAACCAATCAACTTTGTCAAGACCAAACAATACGTCACCACAGTGGATAACAGTATCTTTTGGACCAACTGTATCGTTCCAGTTGTCTAACATACACTGATTCATTTGCTCTACACTGTCAAACTCTCTACACGGCTTGCCGATGTAATCCTTGAAGTCGAGAATCTTAGAATGGTTAAAGTGTGTGTCGCTTGTTACAAAAATCTGTGCCATATTGTTGTGCCCTTGTTTGTATTATGTATAGCATGTTATTTCTCAGATGTCAACCTAAAATGTCTTGGAATAATATTAGCCCATGCTCTATGTGCATGTTCTAAAGGATGTAGTCCAGGGCCGAGTTCAAACTGTTGTCCAACAGAGTATTCATAAAATCCTTGTGCAGGGTTAGTAGGAATGTAGTATATATTATATTTTAATATACGTTTGATTATAGCGTCTGTGTACACATCTCCTAAGATTAGATTAGGATTGATATCGCATCCAAACCCAAAACATTGTACACTTTTTATACGATGTAATCTCAAAAACATATTAGTTGCTTCAATATCTGCCAACGATTCATACAAATGATTTATTGGCTCATTGTGGTGTGTGTATATTTCATCTGCAATAGTATTCAAATGATTGTCTTTAAGTATAGTTTCTCGTTCAGAACTGTTTGCCAATTTACCAGTAAGCTGATTTAGTCCTTTAGTAGTGTCGCTAGGAAGTAGTGTAAAATATTTGTCGCCTCTATCAAGTTTAGGATCGGCCAACAAAAACTCACGCCTATATATACTGGTCCACATAATAAAAACCAATATATTATCACTTTTATATGTTTCTAGTAGTTCTAGTATATTGTGTATTGTTCTTCTGCGAATACCTCTGTTGCTAGTGCCTGTTGTTGCTCTAGTCATTTTTTTAGCATTTGGATAATATTTGTTTTTAATAATGTCAGTCCAGGTACTATCACAGTTTTCAATACCATCAGGGGACATTTCCCAACTGTTGTGTTCTGCGCCTGCACCTAAGCTACATCCGTCATTGTAGATCATTTTAATCATTATAGATTCCTAAACAAAATCAATATTTCATCGTCAGGTCCGTGTGCGTATGCCCACTTGCTTATTGTTTTTCCAGTTCTACGCTTAACTTCTGCATTCATAGCAGAAACTTTTATTTTAGCTATACTTTTATCAACAGGTTTTTCAAACTGAAAATATATTTTATCTTCAGTAATATCTCTTAATAGTTTTCCTTTGATATGATATTTACTAGGCAAATCATCAAGATCGTTATAGTCGATAGTTTCATGAACGCTAGGTGTTATAAGACCATTGTCCCAACAGTTGATATGCAAGTTATTATAAATGTTAACACCTTTTAGGGATGCTACTTCGACGAAGCTATAGCAAGTTTCGATGGATGGCACAAGAATACAGTTGATGCCTTGCATTTGCACAACTTTTAATATACGATGCATACCTTCGATAACATCGTTAAATCCCAAACAAGTGTGTGTTTCAACAGCATCATTCATTAATGCCGGCAGCATAAAGTCTACAATCAGCTCAGGTTGAATATCATATTTTGTGTGCAGAACATTTCCTTGTACAGTTATTGTTGGTATTTTTGTTTTACCTATTACTGTCGAAGTTCCTGTTTGTATATATTCTACAGCACTATCAAACTTATGATCAGCTAAATCATAATAACTATAGTTTTGATACTTGTCTAATCCTTTGGTATCTAATATTGAATCTGGAAGGGTGTGTATTAATAAATCAGGATTTGATGCAACGATGTTTAAATCAAGTTCGGTAGCAGCCAATATCATTGCAAATGTATCAAATCCACTTTGATTCATATAGAACATTATATTATCAAATGGATTGAGTTTTAAGAGATTGAAGTAAACATTTTTCCAATAATCAATACGAGTGTACAATGCTCCTATTTTTACAGTTTTTTCTTCTGGAAATCCTAACCGAAAGTTAAACTCATTACTACGATATCTAAAGTTCTTGCTTACTATATTTCTATTCAACATATCCCAACTCCTTGAGATATGTTTCTAATCTATCAGCCCATACCTGATGGCCATATTCTCTAAAATGCCAGCAAGGTGTTTTTTTGATCCCTTGGTCTAATAACCATACAACCATTGAATCTTTGTCACTAGTGATATGCGGATAGTGCAATGTATCTAACTTGTTGATAATATTAGTATTGTATTCTGTTACACTAAGACCTTCACAAGTGTTGCTCATTAGATAGCGTATATTATTTTTCTTTAGAATACACTGCAAACTGTAAGCATAGGTTGCCCATTTATCAAACATCATATCGTCATCAAACAAATAAGGAATGTATTTGATTAAATGCACAATAGGTTTATATGTATAGATACTGGGCTTAATACCTACAGTAAATGGAACACTTTTAAAGTCAAGATGATCTCCGTAATGTACATAGTTGTGCAGATCATTTTTTTCAGGATAGCGTAGTTCAATTCTATTAGCACCTGTCCAGTTTATTAGAAACAAATATTCGTTTTGGTTATCCATATGATTGTTAATAAAATCTAATACTGTACGAAATATGTGTTGATTACTGCCGCCAGGCTTGCTTATATTAATCAGCTCATATCCATGCCGCTTTGCAAGCATACCTGGAAACCCCTTGCGCACATTGTATTCACTAGCACTGTTTTTTCCGTCTAACATACTACCATTGGTATGACTACATCCAAATGCAACTAGGTATTTCAAAGTACACCTCCGGCATTTATTTTACGATAAAGAAAATCTGCCCAAGTGTGCGATTGTAAACTTTGTTGTTCTAAATAGTATTTCATACTACTGCTTTTATTCAACGGATTATGATAGTTTGTTGTTTTTAAACTTTTAATATTTTTTTTATTATGATCACTAATCTCAATACAATCTTGTGTGTTGTACATGAAATATTTACAATCATGAAACTCAAATGTTTCTTGTAGAGACAGTGCCATAGTTGCCCATTGGCCTGAAGTTAGTATAGGATTAAACAACACTTCATCACCTCTGTGCATACCATTAATACTGTTGTCATCGTATACACGCTTGTCAGGACGATATGTAAAGTACTCATCCTTCCAAGATATGTCTTGTCTTTGCTGAGATGTCCAACCAACTAAGAAAAAATATTCGCTTGTATTATTTTCGCATATGAACTTTACAACATCACTGAATATTCTTTGATTGCTTGTATCTTCTAATCCGTTGTTCACTACAGACATGCCCAGTTGCTTTGCTAATAAGTCAACATGGTTATTTTTGGTTATAGTTAGTTCGTCACCAAAACTTACTAGTTTCAAAAATATTTCTCCATCCACGGAATATACTCAACAATGTTAAGTTTTCTAAACTTGTCACTGGCATTGGTATTATCAATAAAGTGTTTCCAATCTGTCTCGTCTTGCGGCTGATTTAAAATATTTTTCAAGTTAATAATATTATCAACAGCCCATTGCTCCCAATCTGGTAGTTTGGCATTTTTAAACTTTTGATGTTGCTCTTCCAGCATCTTGTTCATCAACACTTTACGATCTTCAGGTAAGTTGCGTATATTCAAATGCCGGGGAAAATCTACAATGTTAAAGTGTGGCAAACAGTTTTGGTATCCATAGTTTCCCCAATCCCATTCATAGTGCCATGTATCATATTGCTGTTTACACCAATCCAACAAGTTGGGCAAGTCATGCAAGTTTAGCAAACTAAGTGTAACATGTGTATGTACTAGCACACCTTTGCGTGTACGACTAAACTCAGCTAGTTTTTTTGTATTCTTTTCTATTATTTTCCATTTAGTCGGATGCCTAACATAATATGCTAAATCTCCTATAGCATCTATACTTAGACTTAGTATAACACCTTTAAACTTGTCCCAAATAGCCAGCAGCCTGTCAGGTATAGTTGTACCGTTGGTATTGTAATGAAGTTCGATATCTTTACTCCATCCTTGATCAACTATGTGTTCTAGCCAAGTATAGTGTTCTTCGACTACTAATGGCTCGCCACCTATAAAGTTAATAACTTTTACATTAGGCAATACTTCATCAAAAAACCCTTCAGCAAATGCTTTGATAAACCAAGGCTTGTCGCTGCTCATTTTAGCAATCATGTATGCTGTGTCATCCCAATCGGTGTGTGGCACTGTAGGACCTTCTTCTATCCATCTATGACTTGCCCAGGGATTGCAGCTTCTGCATTTTAGGTTACAAATGTTTCCTAAACTAATATCTAAATATGTAACAGCCTGCGCATCTAAATGACCTTCTTCGTCAACATGTTTTAAACTAGTGTCTATTTGATCTTCGTATATTTCATTCCATGTTTGTCTAAAACTACGTATGCCTTGATCTTCGAGTTCAAAACAACTACGACATCCTTCCGGAACTTCGTCATTTAATAGTTGTTTGCGTATTTCTTTGGCTTTTGGATCGTTGATAAAGTCTTCAAGATCAGGACTATTCCAGTTATGATGTTCTTTCCAATAAGGAACAGAATCTACATCAACACCTGGCATGTACGCATTGGTTTCTACTCGACTAAAACAACACGGCCTAGTGCGTCCATGCGAGTGTGTGCTGTATCCTTGCATACTAAAGTAACAAAAGTTTTTTGGTAGTTTATCTAATTTGTTTTGCATATTCAGGCCTTGCTTTACTAATGTTAAAATCTGCTGCACAATGACAATGCGATTTAGGACACCACACTCCTTCACTCATTGTAGTATTAAACTCGCCTTGTACAATGTTTCCAACAACTGGTCCTACTCCACAACTTGCTTGTTGTATTTTACCGTTAGGATGAATGTGTAAACTTTCGTGTATATTACACAACCAACCTTCAAAAAAGTTTTTACCATTTGTAATGATACCATTTGTATCAATAGGTTCTATAGTATCATCTTCGTATTGTACTTTTGCCCAAGCATAACTAGGATCTTTTTTTATAGGAATGCTTTGCTGTTGTACTGTACTATTAGTTTGAAAAAACTCCATCTGCCACGGTTCGTTGTAATGATAAGGATCTGTGCTAGGACGTAGTTCGTCATAGACTGGTGCATACTCAATCATGTAGTTGTCGCACTCTTCTTTGATCCTATCACCAAAATCAACACACTGTTGAAAATGGTCGTGATGCATCATAATCCTGCTGCATAGATAGTTTTTCTTATCTTGTAAAAACTTGTAAACATCCATGTACTTGTCATCTTTGCTCCACTCGGCATGATAACTAGCAACAACATCTTCAAATAAGTGATGATGATCTTCCCACCAACTTAATGGCTTTGAAAAGTTTGTGTTGATACCTACACAACTACCGGGCCATTCTGCATGTTCTCTAAACTTTTCTACAACAGGAATCAACGCTTTCCAAAATGTAGGCTCGCCTCCGCTGAGATACAGTTTAAAATATTTGTATCCTTTTGCTTTGTAGTGCAACATGATACGTTCTAGTGTATCTACAATCAACGGAATGTCCGTATCATTTTTGTTGCGCCCTGCCCAGTTCCATTCACTGCAATAAGTACAACGAAAGTTGCACCAATCGTTGACTTGCCATACTATGCTTACCCATTTATCTTTTGCAGGTAAGATTGCTTTTATGTCTTGCATTCTGTTTCCAATATGTCATTCAGCAACGGAAATATATCAGCAAACTTATACTTGCGATATCTATCATTAATACTGATAAACTGTTTCATTCTTTCAAGGTTCTCTACCGAATATTTATTAGTATTCTGTGTGTAGTTAATGATTCTTTGAACAGCGTCTTTGTGTAGCTTGGTATCCAACATCATTAGTTTTCCAATAATGTTGTGTTGTAGTTCTCGTGGCCACACACAACTATGCAGTTGATCAGGGTGTTCTAAAAATATAGGAACAAAGTCTACACGTCTTGTTTGTTTTTGTTCTAGCCAACGTATTAGTTTATCAACATCAAACACATTCCATGCTTGATACACAAAGTAAATCTTTAGTTGTACTTTTTCAGGCAACTTCATTGCTTTGTCAAAGTTCTCTTCTACCTTGTTCCAGTCTGTAGGATAACGTATGTACATGTTATGATCACCATAACCGTCTATGCTCATCTGTACTTCGCTGCTGTCAAAGAACTCTAACTTGTCATAAAAGCCTTCGGGCCATGTAGTCATATTAGTTGTCCAAGCTACGTGACACTTGCTGTTACCAGCCTCAACGAGCTTGTCTAACACGTATTGATTGGCTTGTATTAGTGTAGGCTCGCCTCCTGTTAAGTAAAGGCGTTCTAGTGTAGGTGCAACTTGATCTACAAAGTCACGGAACTCCTGTGTTTCGTACCACTCCCAATCATGTTCTTCTACACTTTTTATTTCATGCTGCCATTGATCGTCTAACCACTTGGGTACAGATTCGTTTGCAAGTATTTTTTTACGTTCTTTGTAAATCTGATTACTACTAACGCTCCAGCAACTATTGCACTTTAAGTTGCAATGATTGCCCAGTCGTAACTCCAAGTGTGTAGGATTGCCGTGGTCGGGCATACTATAGTTTTCGTTGGCCCATTGTCTACTGCTTTGCAATCCTTTAGCTTCGTGTTCATAACAACGATTACATTCCTTGACAGGTTTGCCAGCATACATATTGGCACGTACATCCAACATGTACTTGCTGTTCCAAATGTTCCACCAATCAGTTTTACCAAGTACTGCATCTTCGCCATCCACTTGAATGTAGTCTTCACTGTATACATGACAACATAGTTTGCACCTGCCGTCTGTGTTGGTGTGTACATTTATAAACGGGTATATACAAAAAGTATCACTCACCCCAGTCTCCTTCACCTTGCCACTTGTATTTAAAACTAAAATCAATATTGCGTACACTTATAAAATCTTTTTGATCTTGCCTAAACTTTCCATAGTCATAAGCATTGTATGGATCTTTGGTTTTTTTATCTGCATCGCCTTTCCATGCAAGTTTACGTGCTCTAATAACTGCATTACTATTATCTCTAGTAAAGTCCATAATACTCCACACAGGGCTCCAACAGTCTGGACTTATCTGCATTTCGCCGTTTTCAATCCAATACTTGTCTTCCCAATCAGTGTATTCATCTTGTTGATAATCCCAGTTAAACTTAGCAGTCCATTTGCCATCATCGTCGATTTTAAATATATAATCGGCATCCAACGGAGCAGCATTACGCTCTCCCCATTCTTCATATTCCCAATCCTTGCGGAACTTTAAATGTAGTCTGTATGCGCCTTTTGTACGCCATACTATTCTTAAAAATGGCCAAATCTCATTTACCAAACTATCAGCAAAGTTACTAATATCTGGCTTAATAATATTGTAATCAAAGTCATCATAGTCGTATTCAATATCAAACTCGTTGTCAGGATTATCAAACTTGATATTATAATGAAACTTTGCCAAGTTTGGTCGAGTTGGCTTACTACAAGTCTTTTCTGTATTCAGCAAATCTGTAAAAATACTAAAGGACTTCATACGTATTAGTTTGTGTACAATACTCATTTTATAATCTTTTGTAATCCAATGATCATAATAATAAAATGGACTTAGGTTAAACTTGTCAAAGTTTTGTCCTACAATAGTATCTACACCAACACTAAATCCTGTGCCTTGACTGATAGCAATAAGTCCTTGGTTGCGTACTCTGTACATAAAAGTAAGAGTATCCTCAAGTTCTTTTTGACCTTCATTAGGATATCCTACAATCCAGTTGGTCATTGCATCAATGCCTGCTGCATATCCGTCTCTGAAGTTTGCTTCCATTTCTGGCACTGTAACTTTTTTATCCATAGCGTCTAATACAACTTGACTGCCGCTTTCAATGCCATAGTTTAACACTTCACAACCGCCAGCTTTTAAATCTTTATAGTATTCTGCATCCATTCTACCATCGCAACGACAGTAGCCAGTCCAGTGTATATCTAGTTCTTTTTCTGCAACGCCTTTTACAAAACCACGTAGCTCGTTGAGATTACCATTAACCAAACTGTCAATAAACCAGAACACATTAGTACCGTGTTCGTAGTACATGTGTTCTATCTCATTGAGTGTGCTTAGAGCATTACGTTGTCTGTATTTCCAAAAGTGTGTTTCCTCACAGAATGTACACTTGGCAATACACCCTCTTGATATTTCACATAGCGCACCATTTGGAAACTTGTATTTGCTAAAGTCAAAGTCGCTGTAATCAGGCAGTGGTAATGTACTTAGATTATAACGCTGATTTTCAGGTTGTCTAATAATCATACTTTTTTCTTTTTCAGTATATTGAATACCTTGCTTGCTTTCTATACTTGCTAGTGCAAGCAACAACGGCTGCTCACCTTCACCATTTACAATATAATCAAATAAGTCATCACCTTTGTAATAACTAGCATGAGTGCTTGGCCCGCCCACCATTATAGTAACATCGGGCAAACGTTTCTTTAGTTGTTCAGCCATGTACTTTGTAGGTGCTTCGTTGCAATAGTATAATGTAAAGCCAACTACATCTGGCGCAAACTCTACTATCTCGTCAATCTTTTCATCTAGTATAGGTTTTAAGTATGGATGAATATCCTTAAAATAATGCTCGGGCAACCAATGCCAATCACGCAACGGATCCCAAGGATTAAAATCAATAGGCCATTTGTCATTTTTAAATCTGCTATATGCTTCTACATTAATGTCAAAACTTTTACAGGCATATCCTGCACGTTTTACAGCACTAGCAAGTTTTGCAGTATTGTATGGCGGAAAACTAGGATCCCATTCTGGCAACAAACACATACACAATCTAGTCTTTCTGTTGACTTTGTATTCTATTTCAAGATTCTCTAAACCTTTTTGTACAGGTTTGCTGTACTTTGCAATAGCAGCAAGTGTAGCAGTATGTTTGTCTTCAGCTAATGTACCTGTTGGCTTTACAGGCGCTTCTCTGTTTCCATCTTTTTGTTCAAAAAAACCCATTACCAAATACCTTCTAGTTCTGGAAACACATCTAGCAAGTTTTCCTGTCTTAGAGTATCAATACGTTGTGTTTTAAACTTAAACATTTTTATTTCGTCCGTGCGTTCTTTTTCCATAAAGTTTAAAATACTTTCGTAATCATTGATAACTCCTGCAATATTATCAAACTGTTTTAGATATGCAATATGTTCGTGATATCTTTCAGCAACTTTAGATTTAATCCATGGCGGTAATATACTCAAACGCATGTATGTAGGATCTAGTAATATATTGATACGTATGTTAGAAGGCTCTAGCAAGCCTTCTTCGATCCATTCCTTGTGGAAGTCAGGCAGATTAAGCACGTTGTACACACTCACAGTAGGTGTTAGTTCAAAATACACATGCGGACACTGTTCTATCATAGTACGCCTGTTTTGTACAACTTCGCTCCAAACCATATTCTTACGCAAGTATTCGCCTCTGGCATGATTAGCATCTAAACTTGCTGCTACTCTAACATTTTCAAACTTGTTCCAATAGTCAAATGCTGTTTTCTTTTTATAATACATCTGTGTAAAGTTTGTAGTATAGTCCATACTAACATTACGTTTGTCCATAGCAATCCATTTGTCAAGTATGTTGTAATGTTCTTTTGTAATAAGCGGTTCTCCGCCTGCCCAGTATACACGTTCTACACTTTCCAACAGTGGATCAAGCTCGTCCATAAAACTTTTCATTTCATCACGTACTTGTAATATTTTAGGATGATTTAGTTTGCCATATATTGCTTTATGGTCTTCAAACCAACTGCTACTAAACTGCGGCCCGCAACTACGACATTTGAGATTACAAAGATTGCTAAAACGTATGTCCATGTATGCCATATTAACATCACCTGCGCTACCGTCATCGCTGGTTGCTTCAACTTTGTCCCAATGATGTGCATAGTTTCCAATACTACCAGTACGTAATGTACTCATGCCATTTTCTTCTAGTTCGTAACAACGTCTACATTCTTTGCTTGGTTTATCTTGTAGCATGTTCATACGTATATTACGTAGTTCCTCACCATTCCATATTTCCTGCAAACTTTGCTCCTGTGTATTTCCAATAGGAAACTCTGGGTCGCTCATACAACAAGGATATGTTGTACCAGCAGGCCACAAGTGCATGTGCGTCCACGGCATCATGCAAAAATGTTTGCTGTTTTTAAGTTGTTCAGACATACAAGTCCTTTAGTTCTGGAAATACGCTAAGAAAGTTTTCTTTGCGTTTTAAATCTATCTTCTGCATCTCATTCCTAAATGCAGGAATCAAATGACTGTCATCTTTACTATACATGAAGTTTATAATATTGTCTAGTCCTGTATGCAAAAACTCTTTGCGCTGCGGATACATTTCCAACTTGTTGATATCTTCTTTTAATAACAGTATGTTTTCTTTAGCCAGTTGTTTTATATGTTCAGGTAGTATTGTAATACTAAGCCAGTCAGGTCCAACTAACACATTACTTAGATTGATATCATAGTCTGTTGGAATATCATGTTCAAACAAGAAGTTGATAATCTTACGCAAGTCTAATATGTTTAGCACACTGATAGTAGGATTAGGTTGTATTACTACACCTTTATCATAACTGTGTTCAAAGTTATCACGTATCCAACACAAGTTATCAAATACTGTACTCCACTTTTGGCCAGCTCGTGTGTATTCAGCCTTGGTACCTATTTGATCGCAACTTACACAAAAGAATATCTTATCAAAATGCTGCCAATAATCCTTTATGTGTTTTCCTTTGAGGCTTAGTCTACTAGCGTTACTGTTGTATGTTAATCTCGGTTTGAGTCCACGCTCTATAAGCATATCTAGCAGTCTGTAGTGCTGCTCCATAAACAGGCTTTCGCCGCCAGTAAAATAAACTTCTTCGATAGTAGGCAGCATTTCTTCAATCTCATCCCACATCTCTGGATGATTGATTTCTACAACTTCGGGCTTACCTGAAATATCTTCTGCCCACTTGCTACTAAAATGAGGACCACAACTACGGCATTTCATGTTGCATAGATTACTAAACCTTACATCAAAGTAAGCAAGGTTCATCTGTTCTACACTACCATCGTCGCTGGTTGTTTCTACTAGGTCGTAATGATGATTGTACTCAGTGTTAAACTTATGTCTATAACTAATAATACCTTGGTCGTCATAGTTGATACACTTTTTGCATCCTTCGCTTGGTTCGTTGTTTATCATACGCATACGCAAGTCACGCATCTTTTCACTGTTCCAAGCACCTTTAAATCCTGCTTCGTTTATATTACCAATAGGCATATCCCAATGGTATATACAGCAAGGATATGCATCACCGTTTTGCCATACGCTCATGTGTGTCCATGGTGCCATGCAAAAATGTTTTTCAAAGTTTTTGGTCAAGTATCACCTACTGCTGTTATAAGATTATCTGTTATATCATTCCAACTAATCTTGCGTGAAAGGAATAACTGTTGGTTATGTATTAATTTATCTAAATATTTTTTCTTGATGTTTTGTTTTAATACGTCTATATTTTTATCACCAATGTGTTTCCACATTGCAAGTGCTTCTGTATAGTTAGTAATCTGATCAACTCCAAACAAATCTTCAAAAGTATGATAGCCTCTAGCTCGAAGTAATGCATGTTGATCAGGATTGCCAACAATAAAAAACGGATGAAGATTCATTATAGCCTTATAAGTTTTTTCTGTAATAAAGTTAAGATTAGTATCACTTTCGGTTATTACACTCATTAGACTGTCATTGTAGTAAGACTTAATACTAGAGTTATAGTTTATTACATGGTTGCTGCTCAACGGATCTAGTTTACGATTATACATTTCTCTAACCAACGCCATTTTGTAATCGGCATGGAGCGATTCTGGAATACGTTTTAGTGTATGATGCGATCTAGAACACACATGAAAATCTCTACGATCAACACTAGGAAGGTTAAAACTTACGTGTCCTTCATTGATTATGCTACTACGCAATAGACTATACATTAACCATATACGATGAGGTTTTATATTTCTATTCAAACACAAAAACTTTTTTTCTGCTGTGTTTATTGAAAGTTGTTTGGGTGTAGTTACACTAATATCAGGCAATGTTTGATGATGAAGTCTAGTAATACTTTCCCAAAAGTTAACACAAATATAGTTTACACCATCTAGTTTATTTCCGTGAGACGGAGTATTACTAGTCATAACAACAACTTTGTGTAATGGTATTTCTTTACTGTTTAACTCATTTGCTACTTTCTTTGTATCTAATACACCTTCAAATGTAGTTACCAAGCACAAATAAACACTAGGATCATTCTTTAATAAATTAATGCCATCTTCTGATAGATTTGTATCTGCCCAGTTGGGCATATGAATTACATTAATGATAAACTTTGGTGTTTGTGTATCTAACAAATCTATTCGATTTATATGAAAAAAGTTTCTGTAGTTAAAATCGTCAAAATGTCCTAGTAAATAGTCTAGCGACATTGAGTGACCTTTTTTAATAGGTAACTTTATAGAAACTGATTCATATGGTGATTCACGAATATTGTCTAATAAGAAATAACATTTATACATTCTTATAGTATACTATAGATTTTATTTTTTAGCAAGAAGTTTTTCTCTATGTGGTTCTAAATACTTTGCAACCATATCAAAGAAAGTGATGTTTTCGCCTGGTACATCTATCAACGTGTCTGCCGGAACGCCTGCTGCGTCAGCAAACTCTTCAGGACTGTTGTCTAGCACTGCCTTGCGTAATGCTGTTGCACTACTCAAACGTGGTGTAGGCTTAACTTCAATGTTTGCAAAGTTATATGAACCATGAGGTCCTTCTGCGCCATTGTATTGTTGTATGGTTTTTGGTACCCATGCTTCGTCAGTAAACAATACTAGTGTAGCGTCCGGATGCTTTTGGTATAGTTCACTAGTAAGTGTAAGCCAACTTTGACTGAATACAATGTGCTGTTTGACTTCGGGCATGATAGCTTCCATAGCAAGAACTTTTACTTGTGCAGGCAACGGGTCTTTAGGACCAACTGTGCTTTGGTTAGTTCCTACATACCAATGTGTTTCTTTAGCAGCCATTTCCCATGCTGCCTTGTGTCCTTTGTGTGGAGGATTGAATCTTCCAAATATAAGTCCTACTGTTTCACCCGGTGCTTCAAATAGTTGTCTTAGTCTCATGACGGTGTCCACCTTTTTCTTGGTACAAGTTTTACGTTGCCAAACTTTTTATTAGGATCAGCATAGCGTACTCTGCCTTCACCATTGGTGTCCCAAATATCTCCTTGTTCGCCTTCAACTTGGTCAATAACTTCGTCTTTCATATTTTGTATCATTTTTACTAGTTCAAAGATAGCACTTGTAGCACCTTTAAACTGTAAATCTAACTCAGCTATCTTTGCTTGTTTACCTGTACTAACTTTACTAGTTTGCAACCAGTTTGAAAAGTCTTCTGCACTCAAGTTATCCAAGCGTTTTGCTTTTGCTGTTTGATTAACATATGTGTAAATAATATTCTTTAAGTCTGCAAGTCCTGGAACGCCTGCTAAAAATCCATCAATAGCTTGTTTGTTTTGTGAAAGAAAGTTTTCTACATTATCAATAGCACTTGTATCAACTTGTACTGGCTTGTCATTGTATACTGGCCCTAATACCACTATACTAGGATCGTTGTCAAACATGCTAAAGTCTTGCATTGGTTGCTGACTAGCATCTGGCGCACCAAACTCAGGGAAGAACGCATGTCCAACTACCATAATAGTTGCACGATCAATACGTTTGCCTAGTTCGCTGTTTGCACGTACATGATAACAAGTTTGTGATTTTGGATTTGGACAGAATGTGTACACACCATTTTTTTCTGTAGGTGGATCTAAAAACAAACCATCAGCATACACAAATCCTTCAAAGTCTTTTGGAGTAGCTCTATCAAAATAATCATACATACTTGCAAACTTTTGTGCAAACTGACTTCTTGCTGCTTTTTCTTCTGGGGTTTTAGGATTGCCGCTTTTGTTGGATATAAAGTCTGCTACTTCTTCTTCACTTGTAGCTGCTACGCCTTTACTCCACGCATTGTGTCCAGCAAGTATAAGTGGTCCACCCTTGCGCTCACGACCCCAATAGATTTGAGGATTGCCGTCCCATTTCATACGTATGCTTTGACTGCCACTATCAGATGCAACATCTTTTAAATGCTCTAGTGCTTCAATAGTTCCGTCACTACCATAAAAGAAAACCAAATCTTCAAGGTGATTGAATGCACGACCAAGTTGCTTTGCTTCTACTAGTTTAAAATCACTGTATCTCATCTACTATCGGCCAATCTGTTCATTAGTTCAACAATACGATTATGGTTCTTATCAGCTAGTGTAATAACACTTTCTGTTTTAGGACCCCAGTTTCTATCTTGTTCTAGTTCTGCCATTAGTTTATCTTGTACATTCTGTGGCATTGTAGCAAGTATACTTTCTAAACTGCCCAAATCAGCTGCACTACGATTGTCACCTAATAATATTTTTGCTATTTCGTTGAGATCGTTTGTAATAAATTCTCCGGCTTTGCCTTGTTCATTGCGTTTGAACAAGCCTTTCCATGCACTCCACAACAAGCCTTTTACTTTTGCAATCTTGCTGATTGCAAGTTGTTTGTGAATACCTTTATATGGAGATCCTTGCGGAATATCATGTGTATGAAACTTTGCAGTATTTGCTGCATCGCTAACAACCATAATATCTAGCTGATGACTTTCTGTACCAAGTGGCATCTGTACGTGTACATTAGTACCTATAACTTTTGTATTGTATCCGGCTTTTGCAATATAATCACTGAGTGCTTGTTTTGCTTCTTTGACATTTTTGCTGTTGAAGAAACTAATAACAGCATTTTCATCTACAATCACATCCAAGTCGCCTGAACGTTTGCCCGGCGTAGGAGTTGCAGCACTACCTACTGGAATACATTCAATGCCTGTTCCTTTGAGAACTTTATTGTTTACATCATCCAATAGTTGTTCTATAGCATTGTGATCAAAATCACTTGTGCCGTCAAATACCTTGCCGCCCATATTAACTCCTTGATATAGTATTTAGTATCTTTTGCTTCACACTGCTAAAACTTTCATCTTTAACACTTAGTTTGAATAATATACGATCTGTTGGATACTTGTCAACTGAATGTTTGCGGCTTGTATTCAACAATGCTGTACGATAATGATATTCATTATCGCCAAATCGTACAGGAGCAGCGCCGTCACTTAACAAAAAGTTGATGCTGCACGTTGTATCTTGATCTATGTGTGGAAGTAGTTGAGTATTAGCTTCTAAAATATAAAACTTAGGAATAGTATCTATATCAAAATATGTGTTTAGTTTGTCTGCATACTCTAGCTCTATGTCATTGAGTATGCGCCAGTTGTTCATTACAAACTTGCCAAAGCGTTTGTCCGTATAGGGCTGGGTGTTAGCTCGATTTTGACTCCAAAAATCAAGTAATGCTGACTTATCAAAATCATAATCGAAGACTAAAATGTCTTCGTTATTTGTCATCTATTTCGCAACGTCCTTTAGTTCCGCAATGCGGGCAATGAAAGCTATATCTGTCTATACACATTTTGTTTTCCATAGTCGCATAAGTAAACCAGTTCTTACATTTTTCACAAGTTAGATGCCAAATAGTTTCTTTAACTGCTTTGAACATACAGCTATTTATTAAAGGTACGAAATGA